>Ga0247611_10009291_pt1 | contig 11862 bp, 8 predicted proteins | sample 177DNAGHGhighgp2_FD_192422 | JGI IMG/M metagenome (GOLD analysis project Ga0247611, IMG submission 192422) | Sheep rumen microbial communities from Palmerston North, Manawatu-Wanganui, New Zealand - 1770 DNA GHGhigh gp2 | ecosystem: Host-associated > Mammals > Digestive system > Stomach > Rumen ... | reverse complement strand
AAATAATTCCCCACCCCAACCCCTCCCCACGCGTGGGGAGGGGAGCTCCATTCGGCTCACGGCGTTCTTTTCTTAAGTCGTTCATTATATCTGACACCCTCGTTACGTCCAAAGACTTGTAATGAACATCGGGCTGGCATCATCCGCTTTTTTGAAACCACATGATTCATAGAACGCCAATTCCTTATCGTAGGCTATCAAGGCGATACGCAGGTAATCCTGATAATGCTCCTTCATCAGTTCCAACAGCTTGTGGCCAATGCCCTGCCTGTGGTATTCCGGCCGAACCAGCATATAATGCAGATAGACCGTCATGATGCCATCGTCCATAGCACATACCATACCAACAAGTTTGTCACCGTCCCATGCCGAATACACCGTCTTGAAATTCTTCATGGCCACAACCAGCTTGTCAGGATAATGACCTGATGACCACTCAACCGAAAGGAACAAGTCCTCCAAGTCCTCCTTTTTGAAATCGTGAATGTCTTTGTATGTTATCTTCATATAAAAGGGCTATTACCTCTTGCTTGTTTTTAGGATAAATTTGGGGAAAATTTCATTCTGAACAAGGTTTTGCAAGTTTCATGGCATCTTGGGTACCAAACGTTCTTCTGATGACGGTCTCTGCGTATTTGGTTATGAGCGAAAATAGTGGTGACATCATTACTATTGTCTTAAAGCATCTTCATCTCGCTTGCCACTCGAGCTTTGCAATCTCGCATGGCATCGAGTGTTTTTCTGTTCCTTGAGTTATGTTCTATAGTCGTCCTTTGCCATAAAAACTCCGATTCCTGGTATTGAGAATCGGAGTTTTATTATACGAAACAGAGGAATAATCATTTACAACCCAAGGATTTTACTTAGCTTCCTGATACAAGATTAGGCTCTCTTATTTCGTAAGTTCAAAACCTACACGAGCGCCGTTGGAAGACTTAGCGAGTTTGCTGACAGCCTGAACAGCAGCAGTGTTGCTGACCTTGCCTTCTTTCTGAAGGATGTTTGCCATCTGCATGGCGTCAAACATCAAACCCATACCTTTCTCGGTCTTTGTCACATTGCCCTTAATGGTCTCTGTAGCAGTCTTGAGAGCGATTTCACCGTTCTGGGGGTTATAAGTATAGGTTCCGCTGAATGGTATCCCATTCACTTTGGCCGAGAACTTGTTGCCAGCAAGGAACGAAAATGAAGTGTTGTTGCGATTGATACCGATGTTGCTGTAGTTGCTTGCCAGCGACGAAGCCAGGTTGGAAATAGCAGCAGTTCCTCCGGCCTTTGTCAGAGCTTGTTCAGTAGTAAAGGCAGCACTTGGAGCACTGTAGTTCCAGCTACCAAGAAGGCTCGACTGGTCTAATGTCAAACCCCCGAACAACACATTACTCAATACACTGCCGAGCACACTACCCAACACATTATTGGTTGTACTGGTGGGAGAAGTAGTTCCGAGTCCCGTTGTCAAGCAGCTTGACAAAATCAGAGTCATGGCTGCAAGAAGTGCCATAATTGTTTTCTTCATAATGATATAGATATTAGATAAATAATAAGTTTTCGAGACAAAGTAATAGAAAAAAAATGAAATCTCCAAAGATTTTTCAATTAATCTTATTCAACTATTGCAAGTTGAAAGTAGTTGATGAAATTAAGCAGCTAAAGTAGTTATACCTCATATTTCAATATTTCTTGATTTCATATAATATTATTGAAGATGAAGAAATTGTTGACTGATCTATGCCTTCTGCTTTTTCCATCTCCCTGGCTTTCTCCAAAGCTTTGATAGACTATACAACAGAAAAGAGGGTATGCCAAGCACACCCTCGTTTTTTGCACCATGCCTTTATAATTCTCACTACTTTACAACGACTTTACTCACACTTTTCCCAACTCTGCGGATAACTAAGCCATGAGAGGGGAGTGAGTGAAGGCGGATGCCTGAAAGGGTGTAATATTCTACTGTGGGCAAAGTGGGGCTGACAAGATCTATTGAAGAGGCTTGATCGTTGAGAAGAAACAAACGTACGTTATCTACTTGAAAGCCGCCGATGCCTGTGGTCTCCCCTTGTGGGCAGTCGTAACCGATAGTGACGGTTTTGCCATCGGTCTGAGTGAACTTCAGACTCAGCGTACGCCAGTTATTGATGTTCTCATTGTCGCTGTTGTTGATGTTGACCGTACCATCTGCATTATAGGGCTCTGAGTAGACTGTTTCGCTATTGACCTCATCTCCTATGGTAGCATACAACCGCTGACGGCCCGTAATTGCCGCATTGTCAACGCAGCGCAAGTCGCCCAAGAGTTGATAGGAACCAGCAGGCAGGGGCTTATGAAGTGTCTGGGAGAGACGCACGGATATGTAGTTGCTGTCATACCAGATGTGCCAATCAAAAGCTCCTTCAGTAGGGTTTACGCTACGCTGGTCGCTGGTGCTAATACTGCCGTAGTTGTCATCGGTGTCGGGAAAACTGAGCACCCAACTTGTTGGTGACCAGGGAATGGTGTTGGTGTTACGGCTCTCGAAACCGAAGTTCTCGATATACTCGCCTGTCACCTCAGTACCATCTATGTCTGTTGAAGGATGGTCGTCATCTTGGTCTTCATCCTCGATGAAGTCAGCGAGAGTGCTACCATTCATGGTGAAGTGGTAGTCACCACTGCCCAAGGTGAAGGTGACGAGCGTGTCGTTGTAAGCTACATGTTCCACCGATGCTAACTCCCAGATTTCAATGCCATCCTCATAGAGTTTCAAATCTCTCACTATAGGTAGACATACGGTGGCTGTCGATCCAGCAGGAATGGTGATATGATAGTTGGTGGTGCTTTCGCTGCGGTCCCATGCCATACGTACCAGACCACGGGGTGAATGATGCGTAATGTCAGCTGTGGCCATATCAACAGGAATCCAAGGATGGATTTGTAGAGTCTCATAGGCCTCGCCCGTATTGGAAATGCCGCCAAGCTGGGAGAAGAACCATTCCTCGATGTGGTCCATCATGCAGTGATTCTGGCTGAGCGACATGTCCCAATATTCCAAAGAGGTGGTGGCTCCCTGTTCTACCCAATAACCATAGCTAGGATAACCGGTCTTACGGGCCATACGATAGACGACATCATTATATCCATTGTCGGCCAACGCCATAAGTGTGGGACGAAGACCTATCTCACCCGTCTTGATACTATAGCCAGAAGCCTTCACAGCCTCGGCTAATGCTTTTGCCACGGCAGGGACATTCTCCTCATCGACCATTCCATAGTACAGAGCCATACCATAGTTGGCCTGGTTGCCATATTCATAGACACCATCTTTGAAGAAACGGGCGTTGAAGGCTGACCTGACCTCGCTGGCTCTCTGCCTCCAATTGGCAGCATCTGCCTCCTGACCCAAGGCGGTGGCCATATCTGCCATACCTCCTAAGAGATAATAATAGGTACATGTGAGGGTAAACGAACTGCTGGTCTGGTGCGAGAGTCCGCTGGTTTCCTGTCCCCAGTCGGAGAGCACGCTGTAGTCATTACGTATGATGCCACCCTGAGCCAATGTGCCGTAATAGTTGATGAGGCGTTTCATCTGTTCATAGTAACGGGTCATGAGCGTCTGGTCGCCATACTGTCTGAAGTTACGCCAGGGGATGGTAATGGCTGCTCCACCCCAGTTAAGGTCGTCGTCGTAGGCTCGCATGAAGTGGGGTACCGTGCTGGGCACGTAACCGGAGGTGCCCTGTGAGTCGAAAGCATCCATAACGACCTTACTGAGCAGAGCCTTTACGTCAAAGTTGTATGAAAGCGACTGGTACATCATGTTGGGCACGTCGAGCCAGCCAAGCTTCTCGCGGTGAGGACAGTCGGTTACGGTGTTGTAGAGCTGGCTCTGAATGCCATTGAAGCAAATGCGGTGGATGTCGTTGAGCAGCTGGTTGCTCGTGGTGAAACCACCAACGGTCTGCACCTCGCTGCGTATGCGCATGGCAGTGAAGTCGCTGGGCTGTGGCTCTGAGGGCAGTCCGCTGATTTCTAAATAGCGAAAGCCATGATACATGAACTCCGGTCCCCAAGTTTCTCCATCTTCCTTGCCACTGAAGATGTAGGTATCAAGCGTTTTATTAGTGGCACCACTGGGCTGGTACATATATTCAAACTTACAGGCACCTCCCTCCTGTAATTCCGAGTCATAAAGTGTGATTTTCGTGCCAGCAGGGGCTTTCAGAGTGAAATGATAAGTGCCGGCAAAGTTCTGGCCGAAGTCCACAAGATAGTTACCTGAGTTGTTACGGGTGACACTCACGGCAGGCCAGGTTTCCACCACACGAAGCGCACTGTATTCACGAGCCCGCATCTGGCCAATGGGATAGACCGTATTCGACACGCTGGGAGCACAAAATGTGGGACTGACCTCCTCGCACTTCGCCCAGCCGCTCACGTCGTAGCCAGCCTGTTGCCAACCACTGACTTCCAGACGTGCATCATAGTCCTCACCACCATACCAATTGCTGCCTGTGGTGGGAGACTTATGAGTGCCCCATTCCGCATCGGTAGGGATACAGTCGGCAGTGCCGTCGGTATAGGTGATGAAGAGCATAGCGCGTAGTGATGTAGTGGCTGCATTGCTGGCCAACTCAGGCTTCACGAAGCGGTCGCTCATGCTGCTCATATTGGCTATACCGCCTGCTACTTGAGCTAAAAGGGTGTTACGACCCGAGACCACAAGAGGGGTCACGTCATAGGTGCTGTAAAGCACATGCTTGTCGTAGGCCGACTCACCTGGTTCCAACACGTTGTCGGTGACTCGCTTGCCATTCAGGCGCATAGTGAACACACCCAAGGCCGAAGCATAGAGACGGGCTGAGGCCACGGTCTTGTCTTCTGCAATATTGAAATTGCGCCCCAGATAGGGAACGTTGGTGTTGTTCTCGTATGTTGGAGCTTCGGCATTCGTGGCCTGATACTGCAAGGAATAGTCGTCTGTGGTGATACCTAACTCGATGGTATAGCTGCTCGGGAAGTTGGCAGCTTTCGTCGGTTCGCCCACAGCGGGAGCATCCTGACGAGGATAGAGCACGACGCGCGAAACTTCCTGAATACTACCCAAGTCGACCACAATAGTCGTTGTAGTGCTGTTCTGCACGGTGGTGAAGCCGTTGGTACTGCCTCCGGCAATGATACCATCGTTGATGTAACGAATACTCCAACCGTAGTTGGTCAGTTCCCAGGCGTTGGTCGCAGTAAAGGTAGCCGTACGGGCAACGTTCTCACCATCCTTATTATATATTTCAATCTCGGCTATCTGTACAAAACCAAAGTTAGGGTCACTGGCGGCATGGGGACCACTGGCCGTCACATTCAAGCGCATGTAACGTGAACTCACTGTGCCGTCTGTAGGCTCAACCTCAACAATAGCTTTATAGGGCGAGGTCTTCGGAGCTATCCACTTGGCATCATTCCATTCATCCTGACTGAGAATACCTGTTTCAAAGGTGCTCCGGCATTCATCGGTAGCCTGACCATTCTGGTCGAAGACGGTTACTGCCCATGTGTACTTTGTGCGACTCTTCAAGGCCGAACCCTCATAAGGAATGTCAGTCTGCCGGCTGCTCTCCACCCGTCCACTGTTCCAGACAGTAGTGCCAGTAGCATCATTGACACTAATTTGATAGGTGCTCTGACGGACGCCGCGATCCAGGGAACTGATTTCCCAACTGAAAGTTGGTGTACTCTCAATACCAATAGGCTCACAGAGACCTATTGTGCACAGGTTGGTCAACTCACTCTTGGCATTCATTGAGAGCGACCATGTTGCTGCTGCAATTAAAACTAGTAATTTGTTGATTTTAAGCATTTGTTGTTGTATTATTGATGTAATGATTTGCCTGCAAAATAACGACAATATGTGTGAAAGACAAGAACGAATAAGTTCAAAGACGTTCAAAATGAGTTCAAAACACCATTTTGCACTGATTTCCTGCTGTCAATGAACTTATTTTAGACAAAAATGTATTATCTTCGCAACATGAAGCTGACACATCATCTTATATTGACCTTACTGCTCCTTCTTTATTCGGACAGCATGAAGTCTCAGACAGCATGGCAACACATCGAGGGACTGCCGTGCGAGGAGACATCGTCAGTGGCGCAAGACAGTAATGGGTTCATTTGGATAGGTACACGCTTGGGGCTGCTGCGCTACGATGGATACAACATCAAGACCTACCGAAACGACATGACCCATCCCTACGCCTTCAGTTCGTGCAACATCCAATGTCTGGCTCCTGACGCAGGAGAGCGTATATGGGCAGGCTCATTCTATGGTCTCAACGAATTCTCGCCCATCATCGGACAATCGGCAGTTACTCATTTCGGCGGAAACGACTTAGTAAGAACGATATGCGTAGATAGCAGGAAAAGACGATGGGTAGGCACTGACACTGGACTATTTCTTGCCTCCGATGGGACTAAAACCGCACTTTATGAAGCCATCCCCAGCGACAAGATTCTACAGATACGTGAACTACCTGAGGGGTATGTCGTTGTGGTGACCAAGCATCACGGACTTTATCGAATAAATCCTCATAATTATTGTGAGGCAATAGAGGGAACGGCACACCTTAGCCCTACTTCTGTCTGCCAAGCAGCTAATGGTGGCCTATGGATGGGCACGAGTGGGCAAGGACTGTTTCTGCTGCACAAGGGAAAGACAGAAAAAGTATCTGACTTGGGGAATGAACTCGTCAACGACCTATTGCTCCATCCGCAAGGGCATGGGCTGATTTTAGCCACCAACAGAGGTATATACAGTTATCCAAAACAAACAGCTATGCCAGTTTTGGCCGAATTGGGTGTGAAAAGTCTTTTTGCCGACAAGGACGGCAATGTATGGGCGGCTACAGATAACAAAGGTGTTTTTTTCTTGAAAAATCAGTATACACCTATTACTGTGAAGCGACCTGCCTTCGTTAAGAAAACGGAGCCTATTGTATCACAGTTCAGTGTCAGACAACTCAGCGACACCCTGCTCTGGGCCAGTTTCAAGGGCATCAATGCCATCTACGAAGCCATAGACAAAACTTACATCGGTACCTGGGGAGACGGTTTCTATGTGACAGAAAACGGAAAAGTCACCCATCATTATACCGAAGACAACACACCATGGCTTAAAACTAACAGCATCTATGCTTTTACAGCATTAGGTGGCAAGGCGATGCTCATCGGAACCTGGTATGGCCTCTACCTGCTGGAATCCGACGGCAACGGACGTTATATCAGCCATATCGGTCAAAGCAACATCAGTACGATGCACACGCTTGCTGCCAATGCCATAAGGCAGGACGAAGTGTGGCTGGGGTTGGTGGGCGGTATTGCCCATATAGTGGGCGACCTGTCGAATCCGGTGAACGCTAAGATAACCATCTATACGCACGTAAATAAAAAAGGAATCATAGGAATAGAAGATGTAGGTCATTTGACGGCACAGCATGACGAAAGGGGGGAATACCAGATGGGCGGCATCTACAGAATAGTGAAGGACAAGCATGGGCGCATCTGGGCATGTACCAGCGAACCAGGATTGTTGCTCTATGATGCCGAACACGATGCATTTCGCAGTGTCAGTGGCCAACTGGGCATCCTTGGAGACAATGTCCATAGTCTAGACATCGACAAGAACGGTTGTTTTTGGATGACGACCAACTATGGCATTCTTCAAATGAGCATCAACGAGAAAGGACAGCCAGAAGGGCTGCAACTCTACACCAAGAACGATGGGCTCCCCACCGACTACTACGGAAGTACCATGAGCTGCGCTCTAAACGACAGCACCATCTGCTTCCTGAATCAGCAAAACATCATTGCCATTGTCCCACGCGAACTATCTCGCAAGCAACACGTAAAGACGTTCCTCTCCGACATTTTAATCAACAACAAACCATTATCCTTTGTCCAATCCGTTAATCAGCACTTCGTTCTCGCTCACGACAAAAACAACATCACCCTATATCTTTCCACATTGTCAATGGGTCAAGAGGCATCCATACGCTATGCCTACAAACTTGACGGTTATGACCGTGAATACCGACAGACTGACATGGGCAGCAACAGCATCAGTTATCAACAATTGCCACCAGGCAGATACGCTCTTCATTTCTTTCCGCTCAGCAACAAGACGGACAATATCGCTGATGAGCAGACACTTACCTTCGAGATACAGCAACCTCTATGGTGGCGCTGGTGGGCTAAGACGGGATATGTACTGTTGTTATTGACCGTGATTGCGGCTGTCATCCACAACATAACTGAACACAAGCGAAAGAAGCGCCAACTGGAAGAACTTAAGACCGAAAAACAACAGCAGGAGAAACTCTATCAGAAGAAAGTCCAATTCTATGTGCGTGTGCTTCATCATTTCCTGACACCGCTTACACTGATGAGCGATTTGGCTCACGACCTGCACCACAAGGTGCGACCGTCGTTGCAGGCTTCGATGTTTATGCTGAGCAATCAAACAGACCAACTATTGGAAGCAATGAACAACATTGTCGACGTGAAGGATGACAACTCTGCCAGTGAGGCATTACAGAAAGCGCAGGAGATGACCCAGGTAGACCGTGATTTCCTGTGTCGATGCACCGAGTCAGTTAACAGCCACATCGATGACCCTGACTACTCGCACACTGTAATGATGGCCGAAGTGGGAGCCTCCCACGCCACCCTCTATCGCAAATTGAAGACCCTTACAGGCATGGATGCCACCTCGTTCATTCGCAGCATCCGTATGCGTGCAGCCTATCAGATTCTCAGTGCGAATCCCAATATCCGTATCAGCGAACTGTCAGAGCGTGTGGGCTACAACAACCCCCGCTATTTCTCCACTTGCTTTAAAAACGAATTCGGAGTGACACCACGAGAGTGTATTGCCAATCTCTAAACATAGAACAAATACAAAATTTGAAATAATAACATACAAAATCTTATTTAATTATGAAAGCTTACACTCTTTTTGCAGCTATGCTGCTTTGCCTGATGCCATATACGGTTGAGGCACAGGGAACAGATATTAATAGCCGTGACCTTCGCGGCAAAGTGGTCTATCAGGACGATGAGGTGGTGTTCCGCCAACTTGACGAGCATACATGGATAGGAAACGGGCATAGAGTCTATAACGAATCACTCTACATCGTTGAAGGCAATGAGCGCGCCCTTCTGATTGATGCCGGGACATACATACCCGAGCTGGACAAAATTGTGGCAAAGATTACCTCCAAACCCGTCACAATGATGGCAACCCATGCCCATGGCGACCATGTGGGTGGAGTAGGTCCTTTTCCTGAAGTCTATCTGAATGCTGGTGATATGCCTATCGTTCCGAATAATATGCGCAACTACAAAGGTCAGATTAAGTATCTTCACGATGGTCAGGTGATTGACCTTGGTGGTCGTGAGATAGAGGTCATCTTCACTCCCGGTCATACTGCCGGAAGTACCACTTTCTTTGATAAGGCAAAACACTATGGATTCAGTGGCGATGCTTTCGGCTCGACCAACCTACTGGTATTCACCAACCTTTCGACAGTAATGTACTCCGCCGAGAGGATAGAGAACTATATGAAGAAGAACGACATCCATTTTCTCTTTCCCGGTCATTACAGCGGTGACAATCTGGAGACCCCACAGCGTGTTACCGATATCAAGAACATGTGCCGCGAGATACTTGACGGTGAACGCAAGCCGACTGTCAGCAACGGCAACAACGGGGGCAATGACATGATGGTTGACGACAAGGGTGTCCGTATCAATTTCAGCAGCAGGACCGGAATGAAATAGTAGTTGACAATGACTGCTAATCCGTCACCACCTCTTTGAAATGCTCACTGCCCCACTCTACCAGTGCCATGATGGCAGGCATGAGTGACTTGCCCGTTTCCGTCAGCGAGTACTCCACACGGGGCGGAACCTCTGGGAACACCTCACGATGAACGAGATGGCTCTGCTCCAGACGTTTCAACGTCTGCGAGAGCATCTTTTGGGAACAGTCCGTCATCAGACGGCGAATCTCATTGAATCGCAATACACCCGTCTCGCTCCTATGGAGCATGAAGAGCACCAGCATCGACCACTTGTCGCCGAAGCGACTCACCACTTGCCTGATGGGACAGGCCAAGTATTCCTCTTTAATATCTGCCATAATTTTTAATTCAAGTTTCGCATTTGCTCAACTTTTTGGAGTTTAGGAGTTTAGGAGATTGGGAGTTTAGACAATAGAATAGATTGCACCCCGCCAATAGAGTCTGATGACTTGCATGAGTAATGTCTACACTCCTAAACTCCCACACTCCTACACTCCTTTCAACTTGAGAAAGTTGAGTATTTTATTTTTCTACAACATTAGTTACGATAATAGTACAACGTTCTCCGCACATGAGTATAAATGAAATATTTCTTTTCAACGATTTCTTTCTTTTCCAACAAGAACAAAGACAAATTAAAAATTCTGGGCGAACATGACCATAATAAGTGGCATTCACCACTTTTATCGTTTTCTTTTAAGTCAGGGATGAATTCTTTTCCAAGGCATTTTTTTATTTTCAAATGCTTGATACGTACCTTTATTTTCATAACTTATCATTTAATGCGTTTGGCATGTTCTCGCAATGTTTTCAACGCAAAGGTAACCAATAGTTACCAAGTAACGGTTTTACACTATGTTAATCTTCGTTAAAGTCATTTCCCGCCAAGTCCGATGCCTTCACAATTCCTACTTTTTGGTAACTATCCCACCCAAAAGTGCCTTCTTGCATATTTGATGATATCACATTACCTTTGCATCGTAAAAACAAATCAAACAACAATTAAAAACATAAAATCATGAAAGATTCGATTAAGAGAGAGCAGAGTCAAACAAGTTTGAACTCTGCCGAGCGTGAGAACCTTCGCCCAGAGGGCAAACAGATTGAAACAATTGCAACAGGCAAGAATTATAGCGCAGTGAGCGTGGGTAAGATGAACGAGATTATCGAGCATGTGCTGCCGATGGGTCCCGAAGTAACCATTCAGGGCAAGGTTTTCGCAGGACAAGCCGTGGGTGCCACGGGCAGCGAATTGTCGTTCCAGACATTGGTACCCGGACAGGACAGCGGTTTCCTTCACACGCACAAGACACATGAGGAACTGTATATCATCCTCAAAGGTGAGGGACAGTATCAGGTGGACGGAGAAATTTTCCCTGTCAGCGAAGGCACCATCATCCGCGTGGCTCCCGATGGCAAACGCGCACTGAAGAACACAGGCACCGAGAACCTGACGATGCTATGCATCCAATACAAGGCCAACGCCTTCACTGAGGCAGACAGCCCCATGACCGACGGTGTGATTCTTCAGGAAGAACTGAAATGGTAAGGAATCACTTGAAAATCTTAAAGTAATCATTTTGCATAAGATGGCTGACATGTAAATCAGCCATCTTTTTTTTGGACATTTGAAGAAAATAGGGCGACACACAGGAATTTATACCGTGCTCATTTGTCTATTTCGGAAATAATGATTAATTTACGGCGTCTATAATAACAATAGTTCGGTATTTTTTATCTTAAAATATTAACAGAGGTTCTCATCTTCCTCACACCGCAATGTTATATTGCATAGTGGTTAGTGAAAAGACCTCGTTGTTGAGCTTGGTAATTAAATCGCTGTCTGCGGAAATCCCAGACACGCAAATAAATCGATTCATAAGGTATTGCCCATGTGCAAGGGTTTTGAGATTGCTGATGGAATAGGGTATCCCGCATTGCCAGGCTGCCATCTTCAGGTTGAGCCTTGTGAGTCCGTCCACGAAGTTCTTCTTCGAGAAGAATGCGTCAGCCACCACCGTTTTGGTGTGCTCGA
>Ga0247611_10009290_pt1 | contig 11862 bp, 14 predicted proteins | sample 177DNAGHGhighgp2_FD_192422 | JGI IMG/M metagenome (GOLD analysis project Ga0247611, IMG submission 192422) | Sheep rumen microbial communities from Palmerston North, Manawatu-Wanganui, New Zealand - 1770 DNA GHGhigh gp2 | ecosystem: Host-associated > Mammals > Digestive system > Stomach > Rumen... | reverse complement strand
TTATATATGTTATATAAAATCTAATGATAGAGATTAAATCTGGAGTTTCCGCTTTATTATTAAATCTAACAGCAATTTGATATTTCATTTGACCAGATTTTGCTCCAGAATTCTCTCGGGGTGGTGCAGCGGAAATGACCTCTGCGAAAATTCTGTGAACTTTGGAAATTTACTGCACACCGGCATCGATGGGCCGCTACGTTCCTAATAGTGCTTGTGTGTTTTTGCCGTGATAGCTTGTATGACTGATACTACAATACTGTTACAGTGCCGCGGGATATACCATCTACATATAAAGACTACAGTATTGTCACAGTGCCGCTATATAATATGCCTAAGAAAACGGAGCTGTTCGAGCTCCGCCTTTTAAGTAACTAATAGGACTGCTTTTCAAGTGCAATATAGGTGTGCCTGATGTCCAATTCCTTCTGAATCATAGCTGCGTGGTTCTTGAATCCTGCCATTATAGCAGAAATGTCTTGGACCAGAAACTTGACTTTGAATCGAGCTTCAACAGCAAGGTGACATACTATTGCCCAGAACAAGCGAGCAAGATTACGGATAATGACTTTGGCAATGTGCCAGTTTGATTTTTTCTGTTTCATAACTTATTTTTCTTCTGATGGAAAACTGTGTTCAAATACTTCTTCTTCGACCTGTTCAGTGGCTGCAATATTACGCATTCCACAGAGCAGAATTTCTTCGTCATATCTTTCGCCATAGAGGTCAACTGTAGCAGCCTGATTGCTTGCTAAGTATTTAGCTTCGGTGCAGTTGTGGATTTGTTTCTCCTGCCAGTACTTTCTGATAATTTCTGCTGCCTCTTCAGGAATCTGCATCTCAACTCTGTTGTTGCGGTATCTACCGTCTCTAAAGTACGTTTGTACTACTGTTACTAATTTTGCCATAATCGAACTGTTATTTAATTATTGTTACATTGCTGAATTGTTTCTCTTCCAAGTGCTCAAGAAGAGCTGTCTTAACTTCCTCATAGCTCCAAGCACTCTCATAACAGGTGATTGACAGACCTTTCCAGTGGTTACCGGTATATTCAATGGTGTAACCCATATCAAACTTGCTCATGACTGAGCCGTTTTCCTTAACACGCTTTTTGCTGAAATCAAACGTGTAGTGCTTCTTCTGATTGTCATAAAGATACCGTTCCATATTGCTGTAACTTTTAAAATGTTTAACTTAAATCTGATGGTGCAAAAGTACTAACAATTTTCCATATAGGACACAAATTTTAGTTAAGTGATGTTAACAGCATGAAATTATGTCTGTCACAGTGCCACAGTATATATTTATATATAGATAATGTTCGCGCGCGTAAGAGCCTACCTGGAAAATGGTACGGCAAAAAGCTCCGCGAAACTCCTGGTTTCTCTCGGGGTGGTGCAGCGGAAATTGGCATCTGGATTTTTGCTGAGAGTTTGAAAATTTACAGCATTGTGAGGGCACTGGTGCTTTAACATTCATTGACAGTTGCAGTCTCGATTGTTAGCAAATGTTAATTGACTTATAGGCTGTACTATTGTCTTAGTGCACTATTGAAGTAGTACACCCGAGGAAAAGCTCATTAACAGAAATAGACATTTTTAGACAGAATTTAACAGGCAAAAATCCATGAAACCGAGAAATATTTTTAGTTAAGAATTGTTAACTAATCGTTAAAAGTTGTGTGCCTCAGGCCTGTAAAATTCTTCATACTAAAAAATTATTTTAGTTAAAAGTTGTTAGCAATTCGTTAAGAAATGTTACTAACTGGTGAGCCTTAGAATTTTAATGATTTTTAACTGAAAAAATATGCCAAAAAATTTTTTAGTGTCAAAGTGTCACCGGAGCACTTGATTTTGGTTACACTTTGTATTAAGGAATGTTAATTGCAAAAGTTAAGACTTCCAGAAATGACCTCTATCGCGTTCAAATTTCAAAAATGTGTTTCTATATGGACAAGTACCTTCGAACGCGATAGAGACAAAACTAAATATTTGTTAACAGAAAAAGACAGATTTTTACAATTGGATTGCTGGTGACTTAGTCTCTAAAAGTTACTAATGAGAGAAATGACCTCTATCACGTTCGAAGGACCTCGAGCATAAAAGTATATGGAAAATATATTTGGACGCGCAGAGGGTACCCCAGAATGAGCGAGAGATATGTTCTTTCATATTTAGGTATTACACGCGCGCGTACGTACATTATCTATATATAAGGCACACCAGGTGAAGGTACCTGTAAAATTCTCCAAATAAGAAAATGTATTTAGTTAAGTAATGTTAACAAATCTGAGCCTAATTGTTAAGCTTATTTAATATCTGGCTGATATGTTAATTTAATCATCAATTCATATCATTTTTGTTAGCTATTGTTAAGAGATGTTACAAAATTTTTTAGTATCGAAAAAATGTAGTACTTTTGCAATGTACCTCAGAGGTACGGACATACTTAAGTTTAACAATTTAAAAAAATTTAACAATTATGGCAACAAAAGTTAAAATTCAGAGAGAGTTCACATTCAAAGCTTATGTAGTAGCTAACACTCAGGAGACAGCTCCAGCAGCAGACCAGCATACTGGTGAGTACATGACCAAATCAGAATGTCACTACTATTGTGAGAAAGCTGTGTTAGACATGCTTAAGGCGAATGCCGATAATTTTGACATGTATGAGCGTGACAGCATGGCCTGGTGTATCTACAAGGTGTGCACACTGGATGATGAGAGCAAGCAGTTTGGGGATGTGCTGGTGGAGACTATCAGCATCAAGGGTGGAATGATTAACATTCATTAACTAAGGTTAACAGGTGGTAGGGGTAGGTGCTCCTACTGCCTCCGAGACTAATAGCCTGAGGGCTGGGTGCCAGGCACACCGGCTTTCAGGTATTTTTTAGTATGTTACATAAGTTTAACAGCTATTAACAGGTGGACAGGCAGAGAGGCTCAGAAGTTAAAAGGCATTAAAACCAGTTAAAAAATGTTAGGCCCCTGCCTGTCTGCCGCCGGGCCTCACTCCTATATAATTCAATGCCTTGTCCGATTTCAGGTTCAAATCAAGTTCGACAGAAAATAAACAGGTACACAATCCTATATGATAAAATTTGGCACAAAAGTTTTATGGAAAAATAGTTCGACGGAAACAATGAATTTTGCCGAGAAACAATAAAATTCGACAGAAACAATAAAAAGCTCGACAGAAACAAGGCAAAGTGCCCATGAAGTTCGACGGAAATATAAGAATTTTTTTCACCTTGGAACAAAGAAACAAAAGAAACAAACTCCCTATATAATTTATATTTAATTTTATAAAACTACACTTTTACTACAGAATATTAAGATTCTGTTATGGTAACTCATTATATCTTTATTAAGGAAATATTGTTTATTTTGTTTATATTATAACAGAATTGATATAAGTTATTGATTTTCAATCACTTACGGAAACACTATAAATAATAAACAATAAAAAATTCCTTGTTTACGAAAATTTTTATGTTTCTCGGCCCAGAGGCTCATACAGAATTGACTTTTTGCATAAAAGTAGGTATGACAAAAAGATTATTATTTTTATAGATTTTTAACATGAAAAATTTTTATATTTCGGTAATTTTTAGTACTTTTGCATTATCAAAATATAACAATTATGAAGAAACCCTTATCACTAAACACGCAACTAACGAAACTGCGTATGATTAACAATCTGCTGAAGCAGACAATTCCTGAAGCTGTATACATAAAGGAAAACGGTTTCAGAGACACAAGTCGTTGCGATGAACTCAAACAGGTTATCTACTCCTTGCGTGACATACAATATATGTTACGTGGGCTCGATTATAGTGCCCATAGGAGCACTCAGACACGTAAAATGACAATATTTGAGATACGTGCGTATCTTGAATCGATTTTTAAATCAGAGGATGAGCACAACAGATGCGGAAAGCTTTATAGATATAACATTTTTAAAGCTTACACAGAACTTGGCTCAGTCCAACAATTTCTTGTTCTCAAAGGCTATATAGAAGAACAGCCAACAGACCAAGAAACAAGTATTGAAGACGACGAACTATTTTAAATTATACAGATATGAATAGAAAAGACAGAATTGCTGAAAATATAAATGATTTGCTGCCCGACAGCTCAGATTTACTCGGCTCAGATGGCATGGAGGCTCGTCAGTCATTAGTAGAACAGAAAGCGACCGACATCCACCAACGTAAATCTGCTCGAGAGCTGGCTAAAGCTCGATTTGCAATGCGTGTAGAGCAAGAAGCTGAAGTGGCTCGTCATGCTGTTCAAGAGCATCAAGAGCAAAAAGAACAAGCTAAAGAGGCAGCAATCCAACAACTTGAAGATGAAAGTCCATATGTAACAGCTGAAGAGGCAATAGAAATTGGTAATGAAGAGGCTGCAAAGCATAATATGCCACAAATTTCAATGGCTTCTGATGTTGCCAAATCAATAATGGCCTCTCAAGGTACTACTCGGCCAGAAGTTGTGCGGCTCCTCACTCAGCTTAATGTAAATCTCAATTTGCAGTTAACAAAAACCGATACTGCTAATCTTCTTGCATGTCTTTTAACTGCGAATGAGAACCAGCTGAATGCCATTTATAAGAATAAAAAGGTACCTGTGGCAGTCAAAACAGTCATAAAGCGACTTCTCGATGATGCAAAACTCGGAAATATTGAAACGGTTGAAAGGCTGTGGGACCGTATATTCGGAAAAGCTGGTATGATGCTCAACCTACCTGAGCAAACTCAACAAATGACAGGCATAATTCCCAATACTCCAGTCTCACGAGAAGCCTATATTGTTATTAGAGACACTCTCCTTAAGTAGGTTTATACCTGCGCACGTGCGTACATTATTATATATAATAAATCACCTCAAATATTTCACAGGAATGACCGAAACATATCTCAGTTGAACCGAAAATATTGAAATGATAAATTATATTAAATAAAAATTAGAGATTGTAGGAATTAAAATATCAAATTTTAACAAGAATAATGGCAAAAATAGATATTCACACAAAACCAGCAAATCCTGTCAAGCGAACTCTATCGGAAATGCAAGAACAGGTCATATCTGCTGAGAATCTTAAGCCTCAACAGGTTAACCCACTTGAGCTTTTACGCTTGGAGATGCTTACTTCGTTTGAAAAGTACACAAAGGCTATGTTTAAAGCTCAGTATAAGCGTTCGTTTATAGTAGCTGAGCACCACAAACGTATCTTTCAGGCTCTGCAGGATGTAGTTGACGGCAAATGTCGCCGACTTATAATTAACATGCCTCCTCGTTACGGTAAAACTGAGACTGCAATTAAATCTTTCATCAGTTGGTGCTTTGCGCTCAACCCAAAATGCCGATTTTTGCATCTTTCCTACTCAGATATTCTTGTAAAAGACAATTCTGAGACCATCAGAGGCATAATGAAAGAAGAATTGTACAAATCATTGTTTCCTAAGTCAGCTTTAGAGTCAGAAAAGGCCTCTAACACACGTTGGAAAACTGCCGCAGGAGGAGAACTTTACGCTGTTTCAACTCAAGGTCAGGTTACAGGATTCGGAGCCGGAAATGTTGATGCCACAGAAGATGATTTAGCTCGAATGGAAGAAGATAACACACTGCTTAGTCTTAACGAAGATATAAGTGAGGTGCTTGAAGGCATAGGAGCTCGAACTAATGTGTTTCAGGGCGCAATTCTGATTGACGACCCTATGAAGCCGGAAGATGCTGACTCTGAGATTATACGAGAGCGTATCAACCTGCGATTTGAGAACACAATTCGTAACCGTACTAATTCTCGTAATACTCCTATCATTATAATCATTCAGAGGCTACATGAACATGACCTTTGTGGCTATTTGCAAGAGATTGAACCAGAAGAATGGACTGTTTTGTCGCTTCCCGCTATACAGGTTGACCCAGAAACAGGAGAAGAACATGCTTTGTGGCCAATGAAGCATACTCTTGAGGAACTGCACAAGATGCGAGATGTCAATCCATTAGTTTTTGATACTCAGTACATGCAGGACCCAACTCCTCGTGAAGGTCTTATGTACGCAGATGGTTTTAGAACATATTCGAGAGATGCTTTACCTGTAGGCTCTCATGCTATTAAGAAATGGAACTATACAGATACAGCTGATACAGGTTCTGATGCTCTGTGCTCGATATGCTTTATAGATACACCTGAGTTTGTATATGTAACAGATGTATTATTTACAGATGCATCCATGGAAATAACAGAGACACAAACAGCAGAACTCTATACTCGAAACAATACAAGTTATGCTTTGGTTGAATCGAATAATGGTGGCCGAGCTTTTGCTCGTAATGTCAAGCGAATACTAAGAGCAACACTTCGTAATTTTAGATGTGCCGTTAATTCATTTACTCAGACACAGAATAAGGCATCACGTATTTATGCTAATTCTGCTTGCTGTATGAATGACATCTTATTCCCTGAGGGCTGGGAGCGTAAATGGCCGAAGTTTTATGCCGCTTTGATGGGTTACCGCAAAGATAATAAGAAAAAGCAGCATGATGATGCACCAGACTGCTTAACAGGTGTATATGAGATGCATGCAAAAAAGAATAGAACAACTAAAATAAAACTCAGAAACTGATGAAAAAGATTATTTACAACAAACTTATTCCGTTTAAAGGTTATGTAGCAATTAACCTATTTGGAATTATCTTTGCTCGCAAAGAGTATGAGGCTCAGATTGAAAATAACTATTTCAGAAAAGCCACTTTGTTAAATCATGAGTTGATTCATACAGCTCAGTATAAAGAGCTTTTGTATGTATTCTACCTTCCTCTCTATTTGCTGAATTATATTATTAACCTCTTTGTATATTTCAGCTTTAAGAAAGCCTATAAGAATATATGCTTTGAAAGAGAAGCTAAGGCACACGAAAGTAGTGACTATTATATCTATACAAGACAACGTTTTGCTTGGTTTAGTTATATACTCCGCAGCTAAAAATTAAAAAAATAATAAATTAACAAAGTTTAACATGAAAAATTTTTTTAATTCGAAAAAAGTGTGTATATTTGCAGCATGAAGTTGATTATCCGCACGCGACGCTTAGCTAAGGGACGCAAAGCTGTTAAGTTGCACAAAGTTTAACAAATAAAAAATTAGAACTATGGGATTAAATTGTGGATGCCCAGCAGGTGCACATCTTGCAGACCTTCAGATTGCTGATTGCAAAGAGAGTCTCGGGCAGATTCAGAAAGTTATCATCCAGCGCCGTTACGGTTCTGCTGGTGTACTGAACAAGATTGCCGCAACTGACATCAAGTCCAAGACTGCTATGGTGGCCCTGGCAACTGCAGCTGACGGCACTAAGATTATCATCTCTCCGTATATCCAGAACCCGACTACAACTCCAGGTGAGGCTCGTACATTCGGTGGTGGTAACCAGACACTCGGTGGCATTGAGATTGTCATCGGTCGTGAGGCAACTTCCTTCGAGGGTATTATCTACCAGGAAAAGCAGTCTACCATCAAGACGATGAAGGAGTATAGCTGTGAGGACATCGGTGTCTATCTCATCGATGAAAACGGCAACATTGGTGCCATCAAAGAGGATGTTACCTCTGGAGGTACTACTACCACGTATTACCGTCCAATTCCTCTGCGCTCGTTCTTCTTAGGTGACAAGAACCTTGGTGGTTATGAGGAGCCCGATAGCAATGCTATCAAGTGGAGCTTCCTGCCCAACTGGTCAGATGACCTGGAGATTATCAAGCAGACGGAGATGGACTACAATCCTCTCACCGACCTGGTTAACGTAGCCAGTGCTTAAGTTTAACACCTCCTTTCATGCAAATTGCTTATGGCACGTGGTAAGAAACAGAAAACTGTAACCCTGGTCACCCCCTCAGGTGTAAAGCAACAGTTCGGCCTTCAGCACGCCGAGCGGTTGCTTGACCTGGGACCCGCCTTGAATGGAGGCTGGACTATTGACCCAAACAGCGATTATTATTACGACGAAGAAAATGGCATTAGAGTTAAAACAGATACAGGAAATTCTGCAAAAGCCTAAGAAAGCTCAGACTATACGTCGAGCAGACTTACTGCAGAAGCGTCTCAGGTTCCATACTGAGACCAATATCCTGTTATCTGACTCTAATATGCCAACAACTGTTTTCTTGGACTGGGTGAAAACTCTATTGCCAAAAGACAAGTATAACATATTTCTTCAGCTGTTTAAATTTCCACTACCCACTTCGGCCGTCGTTGAAGATGTCTATCGTGAGCTCGAGCGTGTATTCTATAGTCGTAATAGCTCGTCTTCATATCAGTTCACCACTTCTGAGCTTGAAGAAGATTGGGCAAACTACAGAATTAACAATCTGCACGAACCAGAAATCTGGAAAACTGAGGGTTGGAAGAAGATGCAAGTATCTCCTAACAGTGTTCTCGTTGTGGACCTCCCAGCAGAACAAAATTCGTTCCGCCCAGAGCCCTACTTCTATTGGTTGGAGATAACCGACGTTATAGACTATGAGACCTGTGACGGTACTTGCATCCATTGGATAGTATTCAGACAACCAGAAAATCGAGTTGCCGTATTCGATGACACTTATATCCGTGTCTACGAGCTGGACGAAAATAAGCTTAAGATTAAAGCACTCGTAACAGAGGTTGAGCATGGCCTTGGCTTTTGTCCGGCTCGATTTTTCTGGTCAACCAAGCTCAATGAAAAGAGCGTTGACCTCAAAAAGAATCCTATCACAAAGGAGCTAAGCAATCTCGACTGGTATCTGTTCTTTGCTATATCTAAGCAGCATCTTGACCTTTATGCACCATATCCTATTTATAGTGCTTATGAGGCAGATTGCAACTTTGAAAATAACGAAACTGGAGATTATTGCGATGGTGGCTTCTTGCGCAACGAGAAAGGCGAATACAAGGTTCTCGCTGACGGCACTTATGAGAGATGCCCCATCTGCAGCTCCAAGCGTATTACCGGTCCTGGTTCGTTTGTAGAGGTACCTGTTCCTAATCAGGCTGAGGGTGTAGCTGATATGCGTAACCCTATTAACATTACTACTATTGACAAGGATTCACTTAAGTACAATGTTGATGAGTGTACACGCCTGCGTGACGACATTATTATATCTGTAGTCGGTTCTGGTGGTACTGTCAGTGAAAAAGAAGCTATCAATGAAACTCAGGTAGCAGCTAACTTTGAAAGCAAAACATCTGTTCTGAACAGTCTTAAGACTAATTTTGAGCAGGCTCAGAAGTTTGTAGAAGATACAATCTGTAAGCTGAGATATGGAAGCGATTTTATTTCGTCTTCTATTAGCTGGGGAACTGAGTTCTATGTGTTTACAGTCACAGAGCTCTATAAGAAATACGAAACAGCCAAAAAGAATGGTATGTCGGAATCTGAGCTTGATGCAATTGTGCAGCAGATTATTGAGGTTGAATACAGAAACAATCCTCAAGTCCTACAAAGGATGCTTATTCTTAAACAGCTTGAGCCCTATCCTCATAAGACACTTGATGAAGTGCTCAGACTGTCTGAGAAAAATATGCTTGACCCAAAGAAGGTTCTGCTCAAGCTCAATTTCAGCAGCTACATTGACAGATTTGAACGAGACAACATCAACATCATACAATTCGGAGCGAATAAGACACTCAAAGAAAAAATATCAGTTATTAACAAAAAGCTATTAGATTATGTCACAGAAGACCAAAAAGCAGCTGCAGCAGGAGCTGAAGGAGCTCAGCAGCGAGAAGGAGCAGCTTCTGCAAGCTAAGAAAGCTGATGAAAAGGCTTTCACTAAGGAGCAGCAAGCACGACTCAGTAAGGTGACGGAGGACATCGTTGACCTGGAAGAGCAGATTGAGCTCGCTCCAGCTGATGAAGCTCCGAAGACGGCTACAACAGCCAAGTATGAAGTGCCCAAAGGTACTGAAAAACTGGTTCATGTCAAGCTCTCAACTGGTAATCGTTACGACCCGAAGACCGGCAAAGAGATTAACAAGCCTGTTCCTCAGATGTTCAACTATGGCGAGTGGCAACTGTTCAAGAAGAACTACAAGCTTCTCGGCTACACTATTGTAGAGGTTATGAATGACCCATTCAAGGACGCAACACCTCTGATTGACAAGTAAAAGTATTAACAACTTAATATACCCAAAGTTATGTTAACAGTAGAAATGCTTCAACAGAACACTCAGCTCTCAGGCTTGACAGTTGAGCAGTTCAACGCCATAGCTGAAATGTCTCGCAATGACGAAAATACAGTGATTGGCACTAAGATTGGTGCTCTGCACGGGCAGTATGACAGCGATATTCTGAGTATTACAGGTGTCGCAAAGAACTCTGGTGAGAAGAGCTACGACTATCTCAAGCGCGTGCTTAATGCAAATAAGGCCGACCTTGAGACATTGGCAACAACTAAGCAAGAGCTGGCAACAGCTCGAGCAAAGGTAATAAATCTCGAGAAGAAGATTGCTGAGGGTGCTCAGGATGAGACCTTGAAGCAGCAGCTCAAAGATGCTAAACAGCAAGTTACTCAGCTTCAGAACCAGCTTACTACTAAGCAGCAGGAGTTTGATACAGAGAAGCAGAAGCTTCAGAATCAGCTCCAGTCTACTCACATAGATTATGCTTTTGCAGCTGCTACTGGTGGTCTTAAGTTCAAGACTGGTATCACTGAAGGTGTTCAGAAGACACTCCTCAATGCTGCTAAAGCTGAGGTTCTTCAGCGTGGAACACCTGAGTTCCAGCAGAACGCTGATGGTACTCAGAAACTGGTTTTCCGTGGAGCTGATGGTAACATCTTGAACAACCCAAAGAACAACCTCAATCCGTATACTTTTGAGGAGCTCATCATGGAGACTTCGATTAAGGACGTGATTGACACAGGCAAGAAGCAGCCTGGTGGTGGTACTGGTCCTCTTGGTGGAGGTGGAGGTGGTTCTTCAGTCCTTGACCTTTCGGGTATGAAAACTCAGATTGAGGCTGATAAGGCTATTGAGACCTATCTTCTTAGCAACGGTATTACCCGTGATTCTGCTGAGTTTGCTGAGCAGTCAATGCAGCTGCGCAATGAGAACAATGTAGCAAATTTGCCTATTCGATAAGTGAATTAGATGTCTGGGCTGTAAAAGGGTAATGCACCACAGCATCGCACTAAATAATAAGTTTAACATTTAAAAAGTAAAAGACTATGAGTTTAGTATTGACTCGCATCCAGAACATTCGAGCAAATTCGAACCTGGACAAGTATGAGTTTCGCCCGAGTCGCTATGGTGCACTGGACGCTTTCCTCGTTCAGTCAAATGACCCTACCGGTATTTTGACCGACGAGCTTAAGGCTAAGGCCCGCACCTCTATCGGCAACACTCTTGAAACTCCCGTGATTGATTATGATGGTGGTATCACTATCGGTAACACACGTGAGCTGACTATCGCTGACAGCGAGAACACCTCTCGTATGGTGACCATCACGTTTGCAACCTACTCGTTTGGTTTCACCATTGCTCCTGCAATGTACATGAACAACGAGATTGGCATTCAGCGTGACTTCGAGACCAAGCTGATGAAGTACATCTACAAGCTGGCCCAGACTCTTGATGAGGCTGCTTTGACCAAGCTTGCTGCTGCTAAGACAGCTGTCATTAAGAATCCGCTTCTGTATGACAAGACTGGTAACGTCATCAACGCTAAGTGGACAGAGCGTGAGAACCTGCTCGGCGATTTGAATGTTATCATGGGTGCCAACGACTTCTATGGCCAGCTGCACATCGTAGGTGATGCTGGTGTTGAGAGCATCGTGAAGAAGCTCGCTCAGAAGGACCTGTACAACATTGAGAACAAGCGCAACG
>Ga0247611_10009289_pt1 | contig 11862 bp, 7 predicted proteins | sample 177DNAGHGhighgp2_FD_192422 | JGI IMG/M metagenome (GOLD analysis project Ga0247611, IMG submission 192422) | Sheep rumen microbial communities from Palmerston North, Manawatu-Wanganui, New Zealand - 1770 DNA GHGhigh gp2 | ecosystem: Host-associated > Mammals > Digestive system > Stomach > Rumen ... | reverse complement strand
CAGGGCTTCCTCCCATGCGGGATCGGGCTCTGCGTCCTTCCGCGAGAAAACGTAAAACATCTGTACGTCGTCACCGGCGTCAGCTTTCGCCTGTTCCATGTACCGGCATACATCGGCATAGTTGACGACGGTCAGGCTTCCCTTGTTCTGGTTTTTGTTCTTGTTGTGCATGATAGTTTCTCCTTTGTGTTTTTCTCTGGGAAGGGAAAGAAGGTTCTGAAGAACGCCTCCCCGGGTGGTTCTTGCTGGCCCGTTCTCATGACCGCCTGTGTTCCTGTGCCTCCTCTTGAGCCACGTTGTCGCAGCGGACTGTGCCCGCGACCTTGCCTCTCGGCCCGGTTTGTCTGCCATATCCTGGGCGGTAGAACGGTATTCAGTTGTCAAGGTGCGCCGTGCTCCGAATTTTGCCCCTCACCTATAACCGGTGTGAGAATCCGGTTTTTGAAAGGGTTTTGGGAAATATACTTTCTTCACCTCCTTTCCGGCCAACAAAAAACGGATGCACGAGCAGATCCTGTCCACAGCTTCCCGCTTGGGTCGCCTCCGGGGCTTGCCCTGCTGGAACCATGTGAACATCCGCTACCGTATGCATCCGGCATTAGATCGTTTTTCTGTGGGGTCCCCGCCTCACATCAAGGATGATAGCGCACTGAAGCCTGTCTGACCACGCCATAGAATGGCGTATTTTGGCGGCTTTTTGCTGTGTTTGAGGGGAATATACTCGAAAAAAGCTAGATATATAGGCAAAAATCGAGACGCCATTTTATGGCGTGTTTTCAGCAAGATTTTTGGGATATATGCTCCCCGGAAACCCGCTAAGCATCTCTCATAGTTAGATCCAGTCTTGGGCCGCCGTTCTCGCGCATGTCCCTTCGGACCCCCGCCTCCCGGCCGGGCCGCCCAATGCTGTGACGCGTTCAAGGCGGAAGTATCATTCTGTCGTTACCCATCCTGGCTATTCAGTTATCAAGGTGCCGCCACCGTGTCCCGGCATATCAAAAGCCGGATGCACGGACAGAAGGGTGCTCTCCGAATCCCTGGGCTCCATCCTCTTGGACGGCTGCCCTGGCTCCTTTGAACATCCGCTGCCGTATGCATCCGGCTTTAGATCATTGTTATTGCGGTGAAGCTTTCTGCCTCACGCTCTGGATTATATCGTATTCGTTCGGTTTTGACCCGGTCAAATTTTGGCCGTTTTTTGGCCTGTTTTTATCGTTTTTCGATAACGAAAAATGAGAAAATGTAGATATTTAGCCAAAAACTACCTGCCAAATTTTGGCAGGGTCCTTTGCAAGTTTTTTCCCAGCCAGCCAACAGGTCTCCGCTCCTTTGCTCGTTTCACATCCATGACCTCCTTTCGCCCTGGATTATATCGCATGGATCCTCCTTTGACAGTGACATGGTATGTCCCTTTTTGGGCCTGTTTTTATCGTTATTCAATAATGAAAAATGAGAAAACATAGATATTTAGCCAAAAAACAGGGTGACATGGCATGTCCTCCTTCTTTGCAAGTTTTTTACCAACTTTCGCAAAAGAATTCCGTGGCCCTGCCCGTCGTCGTTGCCGTTTTGATAACCTCCTTTCAAGCGGGATTTTATCGCGCAGATCATCATTTGACAGTACCATGGGATGGAACGGTGTTGGGGTTTTTTTGGCCTTTTTTGGGCTTCAAAATCAAAAAAACCTAGAGAAATAGGCAAAAATGACCGTCTCATCCCATGATACTGTTGAAAATTATATATTATCGCAAAAAGATGCCTTTATTCTCCACTATCGAGCTACCGTCTTCGAGTATTCCCTCTCTGTAATCCCTATCATTTTTCCCTTTCCAAAAGCGACAGAGTTCGATATAATAATATAAATATCCTGTCTTTATGTAGGAGGCCTGCCGCATGTCGCCGCTGATTCCCAAGAGCCAGATGACGGAAGAGGATATAAAGCTTAATTACATCACGCCCGCCCTTCTGAACCAAGGCTGGCGGGATCGGATTACCATGGAGACCGCCGTCAAGTTCACCGACGGCAAGGTGAATCTGCGCGGGAATCTTGTGGTGAGGGAAGCGCCGAAGAAAGCGGATTATGTTCTGTACATCTGCGCCAATAACCCTATCGCCATCGTGGAGGCCAAGGACAACACCCATAGCGTGTCGTTCGGTTTGCAGCAGGCCATGTCCTATGCGACTATGCTGGACCTGCCATTCGCCTACAGCTCCAATGGCGACGGTTTTCGGGAGCATGACTTCCTTACCGGCCAGGAGCGGGACCTGGGTATAGATGAGTTCCCCACGCCAGACGAATTGATCGCCCGCTATAATCAGGGAAAGAACGTCACGCCGCAGCAGGAAAAGATCCGCAACCAGGCATATTACAGCAGCCAGACCACCTATCCGCCTCGTTACTATCAGCGCATCGCCATCAATCGCACGGTGGAAGCCATCGCCAACGGCCAGCAGCGGCTATTGCTGGTCATGGCCACCGGCACCGGCAAAACCTATACGGCGTTCCAGATCGTCTACCGCCTCCTCCAGAGCGGCATGAAGCAAAAGATCCTGTACCTCGCCGATCGGAATATCCTGGTCGATCAATCCATCACCCAGGATTTCGCTCCGCTGGAGAAGGTCATCCACAAAATCAACGTGGCCAAGGACGATCCGACCACCATCACCTCCCACCAGGTGTATTTCTCGCTGTATCAGCAGCTTATCGGCGATGACGACCAGGAGCACTTCAGCGAGCTGTTCTCGCCGGATTTTTTTGATCTCATTATTGTGGACGAGTGTCACCGCGGCTCTGCCAAGGCGGACAGCCGGTGGCGTCGTATCCTGGAATACTTTGACTCAGCCACCCAAATAGGCATGACCGCCACGCCCAAGGAGACCAAGTACATCTCCAACATCCATTACTTCGGCGATCCGGTCTATATGTACAGCCTGAAGGAAGGCATCGACGACGGCTTTTTGGCCCCGTTCCGCGTCATCAATGTCCAGACCAGTATCAGCGATGGCTGGCGTCCCCGCAAGGGTCAGCTGGATTATTTCGGCAACGAAATTGAAGACCGCATCTACAACAATTTCGATTACGACACCAACATCGTCATTGAAGACCGCATCCGTCAGGTGGCGTCGGAGATCACCGCATACCTCAAGGCTACGGACCGCATGGCAAAGACCATCGTTTTCTGCCCCACGGAGGAGGCGGCCATGCGCATGCGGGACATGCTGGTGAGCCTGAACGCCGATATGGTGAAGGAGAACCCGGATTATGTGGTCCGTATCACCGGCAGTGATGACGTGGGCAAGAGCAAACTGAAATACTTCATCTCCGTTTCGGCTAAGTATCCTGTCATCGCCACCACCTCCAAGCTCCTGTCCACCGGCGCGGACTGCAAGATGACCAAACTGATCGTCCTCGATGAGATGATCGGCTCCATGACCGAGTTCAAGCAGATCATTGGCCGCGGCACCCGTCTCCGCGAACGGGAAGGCAAGATGAGCTTCGTGGTCATGGACTTCCGCAACGTCACGCGCCTGTTCTCCGACCCCGATTGGGATGGCCCCATCGAGATCGACGACGAGTTCGATCCCAACCGCCAGCCCACGCCCAAACCGCCGGTGGAGCCGAAGGACCCGCCGGAGACCCCGCCTCATGTGATACCTTTTATCTCTACTGAAGATCAGCAGGTGTACATCACCCACAAGATGGTCTCCGTCTACGACACCAACGGAAAACTGCTGCGTCAGGAGAGCATCGAGGACTACACCAAGTCCAATATCCTTGGCAAGTACGCTTCCCTGGATGCTTTTATCCGGCAATGGTCCAAGGAGGGCAAAAAGGCTGTCATTCGGGACCTGCTGCGGGAGAAGGGCATCGACCTAGAGCAGATGAAGGCGGAGCACGGCATGTCCGATGTGGACGATTTCGACTTCATCTGCCATGTGGCTTTCGACAGGAAGCCCCTGACCCGCCGTGAGCGCGCCAACAATGTTAAGAAAAGGGATTTCCTCAGCCGGTACAGCGGCCCTGCCCGCGAGGTACTGGAGGCGCTGCTGGACAAGTACATGAATACCGGCATCTATGAGATCGAAAGCACGGACATCCTGCGCCTCGATCCGCTCAAGCGCTTCGGGGCCCCGTCCAAGATCGTCAAGCTGTTCGGTGGGAAGGACGGCTACTTAAAGGCGATCCGTGAACTGGAAAAAGAACTGTATCCTGTGGCATAAGTTCGGGAGGAATAGAAGATGAAGGGATCTGAAACAAAACTCGTTTCTTATATGCAAGGCTCCGACAAGCGCTTCATCATTCCGGTTTATCAGCGGAATTATGATTGGCGCATCGAGAATTGCAAGCAGTTGTTTGATGATCTGATTATCGTAATTCGCAAGCAGCGAAACAGTCATTTTTTCGGGAGCATTGTATCCGTACATAATGACGGCTCTTATAATGAGTTTCTTGTGATCGATGGGCAGCAGCGCTTGACGACGATCTCGTTGCTGCTACTGGCAATGTATAATCTGATGAAAGCGAACGTTGTCGTGCCCGTCCAGGGAAATCTGGCAGATAAGATTTACAAGACTTATTTGATCGATGAATGGCAGGAAGACGAGACCCGCATCAAACTTAAGCCGGTAAAAAACGACAAAAAAGCGTTCGACTCTCTTTTCAAAGAAAGCTCGAAGTATATACAGGAATCCAATTTGACTGTAAATTACAATTATTTCTATAGTCGGATACAGAAAGAAGAAATAACCATTGACGAGCTCTATACTGCTATCACTCGTCTAGAAATCATCAACATCACATTAAACCAGGATGATAATCCCCAGCTGATTTTTGAAAGCTTGAATTCAACCGGTGTCGCCCTCAGCGAAGGCGATAAAATCCGCAACTTCATTCTTATGGGGCTGCCAACAAAGCTCCAAAACGTCTATTATGAAGACTATTGGAACAACATTGAACGCTGCACCGGCTACGATGTCAGTTCCTTCGTCAGAGATTATCTTAGCGTCAAACAGCAGGCTATACCTTCGATGAATAGGGTATATGTTACCTTCAAGGCATATGTTGATGACGAGAAATGCGAAACAGAGCCACTTTTGAAGGATTTGCTGGCATATGCACAACGGTATCAAATCCTGCTGAAAGGCAGAAGCGACAGCGAACCGAAATCGAAAGAAGAAAAACAGCTCAAAGCTTGCATCCAACGTCTTAATTGCTTGGAGACGACGGTTACTCGTCCTTTCTTCCTGGAGGTGTTGCGACTGCAAGATGAAGGCAAGCTCAGCATCCAGGATGTTCGCGATATCTTCCTGCATACGGAGAATTTCCTGTTCCGCAGGACGATCTGTGATCTTCCCACGAATACTCTGAACAAAATCTTTCTTATGCTCCATCGAGAGATCGTCCGTTATGATGGAACTACCGATAATTATATTGAGAAATTCAAGTATGCTTTGCTGTCCAAAGCAGAGCGTGGCAGGTTCCCGGATGATACGGAGTTCGTGGATGCCTTCTCGAATCGACAGATCTATTTGATGAACAGTAAAAACAAACTGTACATTCTTGAGCGATTTGAAAACTTTGGGACTTTGGAGGATAAAGATATCTATCGTCATTGTGACGAAGGCGATTATTCCATAGAGCACATCATGCCTCAGCATCTGACGCCCAGTTGGGCAAAAGCGTTGGGAAATGATTATGAACAGATCCATGAGCTATGGCTCCATCGAATCGCTAATCTCACTTTGACTGGCTATAATTCCAAGTACAGCAACAATGATTTCCTGGATAAGCGTGATATGAAAAACGGTTTCCGAGAAAGCGGGTTGCGATTGAATACTTGGATCGGAGAGCGTGACAAGTGGACGTTGAACGAGCTGGAGGAGCGCAATGCTATCCTCATGAACAGAGCGTTGGAGATATGGGCATTCCCCACGACTTCATATAAACCAGCGGAGAAGCAATTGGACAGCTATACGCTGGACGACGATGTAAATCTTGGCGGTCGTTCCATTATTCGTTTTGGCTTCAAGAATACAGAACAGCCGGTGGACAGCTGGATCACCATGATGGAGATGGTGTTGAAGATTCTTCATGCAGAGGACAAATCCATCTTGACAAAGCTTGCTTATGCTACGGAAAGCGGCAGCGATCTCGGGCAGTATGTGAGCAGCGATCCGAAAAAGTTGCGCGGGCCTATGGAGATAGACCAAGGCATTTACGTGGAACGTAATACCAGCACCAATACTAAAATCTCTATGCTGCGAAAGTTCTTCAAAGCCTACGAACAGAATCCGGAGGACCTCGTTTTCTACCTGAGGGATGAAGGCGAGAAAAAGGCAGAGGAAGAAGCAGGGACACGTGCAGCCCAGCGCCGGAGATATTGGGAGTTTACGCTGCCGCAGATCAAAGAAGCTCATGGCTCAGACGGTTCTTTTAAAAATGTAAATCCTAGCAGCGATTACTGGATAAACGGCTGGTTTGGTATCAGCGGTTTTAAATTGAGCTGCTGCATTAATTCCAAGAGGGTTTCTGCCGGTATCGACCTTGCAAAGGGCGAGCGTGAAAAGAACAAAGCTGCTTTTGATTATCTTTTTGCCCGCAAGGATGAAATTGAAAAACAGATAGGGGCATCTTTGGAATGGATGCGATTTGAGGGTAAAGCTTCCTACATCAGCTATGTTCTTAGCTATGGAATAGATGACGAGACGAGCTGGCCAAAGTTGGCCAAGTTCCAAGCTGAATGGAGCAAGAAGTTTTATGATGTGTTTGTTCCCCTGCTGCGGGAATGGGACGAGAAGGAGAACAATTGATGGCTAATCTATCCGGCTTTGTCAAGCGCCTGCGGGACATCATGCGCAACGACGCGGGCATCAACGGCGACGCCCAGCGCATCGAGCAGATCGCCTGGATGCTGTTTCTCAAGGTATACGACGCCAAGGAGCAGGATTGGGAGATCGACGAGGACGACTATGTTTCCATCCTCCCGGATAACTGCCGCTGGTTCAACTGGGCCCACGACGAGACCGGCAAGGGCATGACCGGCGAAGCGCTGCTGAACTTCGTCAACAACATCCTGTTCCCCACGTTGAAGCATCTGCCCGTGGACGCCAACACGCCCATCAAGAAGGCCATCGTCCAGACCACCTTCGCCGATGCCAACAACTACATGAAGGACGGCGTCCTCCTGCGCCAGGTCATCAACGTCATCGACGAGCTGGACCTGGGCGACTATGAGGAGAGCCACGCCTTCGGCGAGATCTACGAAACCATCCTGAAGGAGCTCCAGAGCGCGGGCTCCGCCGGTGAGTTCTACACGCCCCGGGCCGTCACCGACTTCATGGCCCAGCGCATCCAGCCCCAGATCGGCGAGCGCATGGCGGACTTCGCCTGCGGCACCGGCGGCTTCATCACCAGCTGGCTCAAGGAACTGGGAAAGAAGGTCCAGAACACAACGGATCAGGCGGCCTACGGCAGCTCCATCTACGGCATCGAAAAGAAGCAGTTTCCCTTCATGCTCTGCATCACCAATATGCTGCTCCACGGCCTGGACGTGCCCCGGGTCTATCACGACAACTCCCTGCTGAAGGACGTGCTGGACTATACCGAGGACGATCAGTTCGACGTGGTGCTGATGAATCCGCCCTACGGCGGCAGCGAGAAAGCGGAGGTCAAGAACCATTTCCCCAACGACCTGGCCAGCTCCGAGACCGCGGACCTCTTTATGGCGGTCATCATGTACCGTCTGAAGAAGGGCGGCCGAGCAGCGGTGATCCTGCCCGACGGCTTCCTGTTCGGCACGGACAGGGCCAAGATCAACCTGAAAAAGAAGCTGCTGTCGGAGTTCAACCTCCATACGGTCATCCGTATGCCTTCCAGCGTCTTCTCCCCCTATGCGTCCATCACCACCAACATACTGTTCTTCGACCGCACCGGCCCCACCAAGGAGACCTGGTTCTATCGCCTCGATATGCCGGAGGGCTACAAGCACTTCTCCAAGACCAAGCCCATGAAGCTGGAGCACTTTGCCCCCGCCGTCGACTGGTGGGACCACCGGCAGGAGCTGACCCAGGACGGCTTCGACAAGGCCAAAAAGTTCACGGCCAGGGAGCTTTCGGAGGACCTGGGCTATAACTTCGACCAGTGCGGCTATCCCCACGAAGAGGAGGAGATCCTGGACCCCTTCTCGCTGATCCAGCGGTATGAGACGGAGCGGGCCTCCCTGAACGCGGAGATCGACCGGGTCCTGGAGGAGATCAAAGCGAAGCTCGGGGTGACAGACCTATGACGCCCCAGGAGCTGAAAAACAGCATCCTTCAGCTGGCCATCCAGGGGAAGCTCGTCGAGCAGCGCCCCGAGGAGGGCACGGCGGAGGAACTGTACCGGCAGATTCAGGTGGAGAAGCAGACGCTGATCCAAGCTGGAAAAATCAAAAATGAAAAGCCCTTGTCAGAAATCACAGACGACGAAAAGCCGTTTGATATTCCCGAGAGTTGGATGTGGGTGCACCTCAATCAAATAGCAGAAAGTAGTCTTGGAAAAACTCTAGACAAAGCTAAGAATACGGGAGAATTGTGCCCATATCTATGTAGCATCAATGTTTACTGGAAAGGGATTTCCTTAGAAACAGTCAAGGTAGCAAAATTCACGGAGGATGATAAATTTAAGTATCATCTGAATCGAGGAGATTTGCTGATTTGTGAGGGCGGTGATGTAGGAAGATCCGCAATTTGGAATTCCGACGAAGAAATGTATTATCAAAATGCGCTTCACAGGGTTCGGTTTTTTGGTGGAATCTTCTCATCCTATTTTAGATTTGTTATTGAGTGCTACAAGGGTATTGGGATATTAGATGAATACAGCAAAGGAATGACCATTAAGCATTTGGTTCAAAACTCCCTTTATGCTATGTGGCTTCCTCTCCCTCCCATTGCCGAGCAGAAGCGCATCGTTGCCAAGATCGAGGAATTGATGCCGCTGATCGATCGGTATGAACAGGCATGGACGCGGCTGGAGGATTTCAACAAACGTTTCCCTTCAGATATGCAAAAATCGCTCTTGCAGCTTGCCATTTCGGGCAAGCTTGTGGAGCAACGCCCCGAAGAAGGCACCGGCGAAGAACTCTATCAAAAGATTCAAACCGAAAAGCAATCCCTGATCCGCTCCGGCAAACTGAAAAAGGACAAACCCCTGCCGAAAATCACCGAAGAGGAAAAGCCCTTCGATATTCCGGAAAGCTGGAAATGGGTTAGGATAGGTAGTATTTTCAATTTGCAAGCAGGCAAAAATATCACAAGCGCAGATATATACAGCGAGGCTTCTTTGGAGCATTCATATCCGTGTTATGGCGGGGATGGCTGTCGGGGGTTCGTTACGACATATAATAGATCTGGACATTACGCAATAATTGGTAGACAGGGAGCACTTTGTGGAAATGTGAACTACGCGAGTGGGAATTTCTACGCAACGGAACATGCTGTTGTTGTCGAACAATTTGCTGGAACGAGTGTTCTATGGTGTGGCTATTTCCTTATTGCTTTGAATCTCAATCAATACGCTACAGCAACTGCACAGCCAGGTCTTGCGGTTGCAAATATCAATCAGGTCCTTATTCCCCTCCCGCCCCTTGCAGAGCAAAAGCGCATCGTCGCCAAGCTCGAATCCCTCCTCCCCCTGTGTGATAAATTGAAATGAGGTGAAAGCAAATGCCAGAATGGATAAAAGAAATCATTATCGCTATTGGTGGTGGTGCTACTGTAGCCGTTGGCCTTTTGGCCGTTTTTAAGTCACTTTTTGTCAAATTCGTTGAGAGCACGATAGATGCTTCTTTTGAGAAGTCCACGATAAAGCTGACCAATAAATTGGAGAGATCAACAAAAGCTTACGAGATTCTATTGAGAAAAGAGTTGGATTGTTTCGAGCAGATGGACCCTCATATAGCTGCTTTGGTTCCAATCGTACAGGATTTTGAGTTTTGGGCTACAAGTTCGGATAAAAGTGCAGAGGAAAACTTTAAAGATGGCCTTCTTGAGTATATTAGAATCACCAAAGATATAAAAAGCACTGTTTTGCTGTACCAACCATATATCCCAAATGCTATTTTCGATGCGGTATCGTCTCTCCTGAAGGTCATGCAAGAGAATGTTCAATACTATTATGATTCCGTAAAAATACTTCATGGGGAAAAGGACGGGAAAATAGATGTTGCAAAACTGAAGGAAATCAGAGAAAGTATTATTTCGGCAATTATCGTCATGGAAATAGAAATCAAAACGAGACTTACAGAGCTGACCAACAATTGAACTCTGTAATAGTGAGGTGAAGGAATATGAAGCAGTTTCTATATCTGGATAATGACATCGTAAATTCTATTATAGCGCAAACTGAAAAAGGAATTATTGTTCAACAAACAAGGGAACACCAGAAGGGCGAGGACAACTCTTCACAAGATAATATGTCTGTTGAAGGAAAGATGAAAGGTGGAGCATCATTTCTAAAGTTTATGAATGCTTCAGCAGAATTAGGTGCATCACATAGCACAAGCGATCAAAACGTTTTCCATTCATCCAGACGAGAAGTGGAAGAAAAAATACTGCATGATGCTGCATTTGATGTTAGCTTAAAATATTTAGATTCAATCGTAAAGGAACCAAATGACAGCTTGACTGAAGGCGATTATATAATGCTTAAACGTCGTTTCGATTGTGTCGACTTTGATTATTTGGAAGGGCTATTTGTGAAAGATGGAATTGTTGATTTAATAAAGAAACAAGAGATTGAAGCAATCCAGAGAAATGCACCTGCGCAGCATTTGGCAAAACAAAGTAAAGGCGATGGCTATAAAAATGCCAAAGCTAATGATGCAATAAAAGAGAAGGATAAAGAGTATAAAGACATTCAATCCGCAATTAAAGCGCTTAGAGGTTTTATTCCATATAAACGAATGCTTTACTCTAATGATGGTTTTCTCATTCCACTAGATGATAAGTATTTCAGAATAGACCATACTAATCTTGGCTTTAAGTATGGTGGCGAAATGACCTGCTTAGGAATGGTAACTAACATTATTGATGAAAACGTTTCACCAGCAACAAGCAGCGTCTTTGGTACTTTACAAATAGCGGCAAATAAAGGGCTAAAGGGTATCTTGTCGTCGAAATCAGAGACTGTTTGTGTCATTCACCCAATAGCAGTCTATTACGGACGATAATACCTATGCCCTGAAATCGTGCCTTGTTGTTTCCCTTAGCATATCACCTTGACGATATGGATATATTATGATAGAATTTGACTATCATAGGAGGATGAAGGTATGGAAGAAATGATCCGTCCGTCGGCTGATCTTAGGAATCATTATGCCGACATATCGAGGACCTGCAAGGAGACTCGGCAGCCGGTGGTCATCACGGTCAACGGGCGAGGGGACACGGCTGTCCTCAACCTGCAGGACTATCGCCAGATGCAGGCGGAGCTGGAGCTGCTGCGGGCCCTTGCGGACAGCGAGGCGGACGCTGCGGCCGGTCGCGTGGCGCCTGTGGCGGACACGTTCCGGGATCTTCGCGCACGGCTGGCGGAGAGGGACGACGGATGAGCTATAATATCCTCCGGACCGACAAGGCCAACGACCAGCTTTTCGATGTGATCCAATATATCGCTGACAACGCCGGGGCGAACATAGCCTTGCAGTATTTAGACAAGCTGGAAGCCGCCGTTATGAACCTGGCCGACTTCCCCTATTCCGGGACGGTGCCGCGCTACTCTATCCTGAAAAAGCAGGGGTATCGCGTCCTGATCGTGGAGCGCCATCTCATTTTCTATAAGGTGGACGAGGAAAAGCAGACTGTGATGATCCATGGGATATTTGA
>Ga0247611_10009288_pt1 | contig 11864 bp, 12 predicted proteins | sample 177DNAGHGhighgp2_FD_192422 | JGI IMG/M metagenome (GOLD analysis project Ga0247611, IMG submission 192422) | Sheep rumen microbial communities from Palmerston North, Manawatu-Wanganui, New Zealand - 1770 DNA GHGhigh gp2 | ecosystem: Host-associated > Mammals > Digestive system > Stomach > Rumen... | reverse complement strand
TCGTAGTACCCACCAAGCGCCAGCGCCAAGGATTCGGTCTGCAGCAATGGCTCAGCATCGGTACTACCGCAGCCTCACTCGGCACCATGATTGCCACTATTGCTAACTTGACGAAGTAAAGGATTATGGAAGAGAATACAAGAAGTCATGGCATATCGTCTCGTCTGAACCGCAACATCTATTTCCCTGAAAGAGAAATAACCTTCGACGACTTGAAGTTCGTCTGCTATATGATCGAACGGACAGCCCGTCGCATCAAGCAGCCCAATGCATACGTGGTCGACCATGTTGGCAAGGATGAACTCTTACGCAACCTTTCTCTGGCTGATGTGCTGCACAGCGAAAACCCTGACGATGTGGCAGACCGTTGGATGACAGAATACAAGTTGGAAGAAGGCACTACCGACGTACTTGACATTGACAAGACGCTCGCCCCCACCCCACCGACGGCCCTTCAGATGGGTAAGGTATATGCACGACTGATACATTCTGTACAGAATAGTCAAGAAAACCTTGTCGACAGCATAATCAATGTCTACCACTCACCCATCTGCCAACAACTCGACAACTACAACTGTTCAGCCTACTATGAACCCTCTTATGTCATCACAAGAGCATATATCCAAGGAAACTTCAATTGATTATGACAGGAAATAATATAAGCACGATTTATCACGGCAGCAATGTCATAGTAGAGCAGCCCGAAGTCAGAATCTACGGACACTTCAAAGATTTCGGATATGGTTTTTATTGCACCCGCTTTGAACAGCAAGCCAAGAAGTGGGCCTTGACAAAAGGAAAGAAACACTTCGTTTCTTTGTACAAATATACAAAACCTCAAAATCTTAAGGCACTCATTTTCCCGGAAATGTCTGATGAATGGCTGGATTTCGTAACTGATTGCCGTAGAGGCAAGGAGCACCAGTATGATATCGTAGAAGGACCTATGGCAGATGACCAGATTTGGGACTATGTCGAGGACTTCGTCGCCGGCAACATCACCCGCGAAGCCTTTTGGGCTTTAGCACGCTACAAGCATCCCACACACCAAATAGTCTTTAGTACGCCAGAAGCCCTGACATGTATTTCCTATAAAGGACACTACGCGTTATAACCACTATTGCTAACTTGACGAAGTAAAAGAGTATGGAAGATAAGAAAGATACAGAGCTGAAAGTCATTGACCTAATTGACATTTTCAATATCATTTGGGCAAAAAAAACACTTTTCATAAAAGTCATTCTTTTTGCCTTTACCTTGTCGTGTGTTTTGATTGTCGGCTTTCCGCGATACTATAAAACCAGTGTAAAATTGGCTCCAGAGTTAGGGGGACCATCTGTGAGCGGCACCCTGGGGTCGTTGGCCTCATCGTTTGGATTCGATTTAGATAATTTACAAAGTAATGATGCTATCACTCCACTGCTCTACCCAGACCTCATGGATGACAACGGGTTTGTTGTTAGTCTTTTCAATGTACAGGTGAAGAGTAAGGACGGAAGCATAAATACCACCTATCACGATTATCTGCAGAAACACCAAAAAAACATTATTTGGTTGCAGCCTATGGAATGGATTAAAAACATATTTTCATCTCCAGCTGTTAAAAAGAAAGGTTCATTGGATCCCTACGATCTATCAAAAGAAGAGGATGATATAGTAGGCAATATCAGAAGTTTAATTAAAATCAGTTTCGATAAGAAGAATGCTGTCATAGACATAGACATACAAGATCAAGACCCTCTGATTTGTAAGACTATGGGAGACTCTGTGCTATCGCGACTTCAGAATTTTATAACAGAATACCGTACAAACAAAGCTCGGATAGACTACCAGTATTATCAAAAGTTAGCCCGAGAAGCAAAAGAAGATTATGACAAAGCCCGTCAAAGATATGCTAACCTCTCGGATGCGAACACGAATATAGCCCTCAAGAGCATTGAGCTAAAATTAGAAGACATGGAGAATGAGCTTCAATTAAAATTTAATGCTTATACTACGGTAAACACACAAATGTTGGCAGCCAAAGCAAAAGTACAAGAACGAACCCCCGCTTTCACAATTATCAAAGGAGCTTCAGTACCTATAAAGCCCTCTAGTCCCAAAAGAATGCTATTTGTTGCTATATGCACTTTACTTACCTTCATTGTAACAGCGGTCTATGTCAATATTAAAAAAGATATTTAGTGGAGACAGCCGAACAGCATTAGTAAAAAAGAATATTGCTGGCTCATTCCTTATCAAGGGATGGAATAGTCTTGTACAGTTATTACTCGTTCCTGCCACCCTACAATGTCTTTCACAATACGAGTATGGCATCTGGCTAACAATAAGTTCAATACTTTTATGGATAGACCAATTCGACATTGGCTTAGGGAATGGCCTGCGCAACAAACTGGCAGAATCGTTGGCTAATAAGGATTTCAACACAGCACGAAAGCTTATTAGCACAACTTTTCTTATGTCCATTATCATCATTATCCCACTTACACTGTTTCTGCTCATTATAATTGAACACGTCGATTGTTATGCCATATTCAATACCTCACCAACATTTCTCCCTCACTTAAATAGTGTTCTGAATACCATTGTTGTTTTCGTTGGAGCAACATTCATTTTCAAGATTATTGGCAACGTTTATTTAGGAATGCAAATGCCTGCAATCAACAATTTGTTGGTTGCTATTGGGCGAACGCTTTCTTTAGTTTGTATAGTGACTTTAGCTTTTTTCAACGAACATTCTTTCAAGCTCGTAGCTATAGCCTACACCATATCACCACTTGCTGTTTATCTCTTTTTTTATCCAATAACATTTCATTTCTTTAAAAAACTACGTCCTTCCTTTTTCTGTTTTGACAGGATTAAACTACGTGAGATTTTATCGTTGGGAATAAAATTTTTCTTTGTACAAATCAGCGGAGCTGTCATTTTTGCTTCCTCAAACCTAATTATCAGCAATGTCATTTCGCCAGAAAGTGTTACACCATATCAAGTTACATACTACTATTTTAGTATTCCACTTATGCTGTTTACTATTATAATAACTCCAATATGGTCAGCAACCACAGATGCTTACACCAAAGGAGACTACGACTGGATTCACAGAATGGAAAGGCAAATGAAAAGAATCGTCTTATACATGATTGCCATATTGATTATAATGGTCATCGTCTCACCTATCGTTTATCGCATTTGGCTAGGAGAAAAAATAGCTGTAAATATCGAATTATCTATAGGTATGGCCATCTACATGAGCATCATCATATTTAGTTTATGCTATTCTACCATTTTATTTGGCATAGGAAAATTACGATTGCTGACTATCATCACCCTCTTTGAAGCCATTGTCTTTGTTCCGTTAGCTTACTCCCTCAGCAAACACTTCGGAATTATAGGTATTGTGGCAGCCCTGACGATTGTAAATAGCCTCTGTGCTATAACGAATTACATTCAACTTAGAAAAATATCCACTAATCAAGCATACGGAATCTGGAACAAATAAATAACACTCAATGATAATAATTCTCCTTGTTCTCGCCATTCTCCTAACTACCCTAGCTGTTTTTGAGGAACATTTGGGGAAATATAAGATTTATGTATTCCTAGCTGTAGGAGTTGTCTTTGTTTTGATTACCGGTTTTAGAGAAGTTGGAATAGATAGAGACTCAGAGAATTACGAATACTTTTTTAAAAACTATGACGACCCTTTATTACTGCTAAACGTAGAGTTTTCATATCTGTGGATCTCTAAACTATTCAATGCAATTAGCCAAGATGTTCATCTCGTTTTTCTCTTCTATGCTTTTTTAGGGATTTCCACCAAATGGTATGCCATACCCAAATTATCTCCGACATGGTTTCTACCACTGGTTATCTATTTAGGCCATTACTATATAGTACATGATTTCACCCAGATTCGCGCAGGCATTGCATCTGGTCTCTTGCTTATTGCCATTTATCAGATCATCAGGCAGCAAAAGAAAGTTGCATTTGTTATCATGTTGTGCGCTTTATTTTTTCACTACTCATCCCTTATTATGTTCCCTCTGCTATTTCTTAATAACAAGGAAATGAGACAAAAGGAGTTATTATTTTTGATTGGTATAATACCCATTTGTTATATCTTGTATTTTATGAAAATCAATTTACTTACAACAATTCCCATCCCATACATTTCTGATAAGATTGAAGCTTATAGCATGCTCACAGAAAGAGGACTGAAAGGTTTTGATGAGATAAATGTATTCAATTTGGTTTTTATCGTTAAAATCATTATCTTTATTTACATAGCATATTTTTATAAAACTATCAAATACTATAATGAGAATGTCTCAATTCTTTTAAGGATACAGGCATTATCCATCTATTCTTTCATCATTTTTGCTTTTCTACCCGTGTTGTCATTCCGTATTTCAGAGCTTTTTGGCATAGTTGATCTGATTGTGTATCCATGTGTCTATTACACTGTCAAGCAATCCTATGTTGGAAAACTAATCACGGCAACTGTTGGTGTAATTCTTTTGCTAATCAATGTATTCTATGTCGAGTTGCTTAATATCTAACATTACTAGGGAAATTTCATAAGCCAACATTACAATACTCCATGGATAATCGGAATCAAATATCAATCATTGTCGTTCTATATCAGCCTTCGCCAGACGACTTGAATACAATTGCCCGCCTCAGCAACCTATATCATGTCTTTGCTATTGACAATTCTGCGAAAGAAAATGTTTTCCCTGGCCCTCAAGAACTTCTGCACTACTATTTCGACGGTATCAATAAAGGAATTGCCGATGCACAAAACATCGGTATAGGCCATCTTTCTGATATGAAGGACATCACCCACGTTGTCTTTTTAGACCAAGACAGCCGTGTGTCAGATGACTATCCACTGGCCATTGCCCACGAGTTCGACCGTATAGCACAAAGCAAGAAACTATCTGTGTTAGGTCCTTCGGTTAAAAATGCAGAAACAGGAGAGGATTATAAGTCAGTCATCCATAAAGACCATTTGACGGACATGGACTTTATTCCTCGTCGCGAAGTGATTTCCTCCGGCAGTTGTACCACCATAGACTGTCTCAAGGACATAGGTCTCAATGATGCCCGGTTATTCATCGACTATGTGGATTTTGAGTGGTGTTGGCGAGCGAATAGCAAAGGTTATGTTTGCGGCATCACCCCCAACCTGCACATCAGCCACCACGTGGGCCAAAAGACATTCAGCCTTCTCGGATACATTATTATTATATCATCCCCTGGACGGTATTTCTATCAATTCCGCAATTATCTTTGGCTGGTTCGCAGAAAATACGTACCTTTGCAGTGGAAAATTGCAATGGGTATCAAAAATGTTGCCCGTTTATTTTATTTTCCCTTACTTGTCAAGCAGGGTGGACAAAGTTGGAAATATATGGTAAAGGGTATTCGCGCAGGACTAAGAAAATGAGAACAATCGCTATTGTTGTCCTTTATAACGACAACACTATAGAAGTGGCAAACAATATTTCGATGATTGCCAAACAAGTGGATAAGGTTTGCCTCGTCGACAATTCCGATGTTGCCTATCCTGAGCGTTTCTCCCGCATCGCCAACGCCATTTACCTACCTCAATATCAGAACAAAGGAATTGCTGCTGCCCAGAATATCGGGCTACGTTATGCCATGGAGCAAGAAGTAGACTATGTGCTGTTTGCTGACCCAGACACGACGATTACCAGCGAAGCTGTCAGCTGTCTGTTGTCCACTTTCCGGAAGTTAGCCAGCAGCAGCTTTCATGTTGGTGGCATCGGCTCTGTCGCACGCAACAAGGCCACCAAGCAGTACTATCCACTACGCTCCAACCTGCTACAAGAACTACCCGAACTGAATGTGAAGGAAGTGACATACACCATGAATTCCATTTCCCTCTATCCTATCCAGCTCTTTCAGGAAGTTGGCATGATGGACGAAGCGCTCTTCATTGATGGTGTTGACAGTGAGTTCTGCTGGCGAGCCACATCGCTTATTGATGTTAAATTCTTTCTCGACAACAGCGTCGTCATCGAACACATGCTGGGTATGGGCACTAAGGTTATTGGTGGCAAAGAGCGCTCCATCACGCCTCCTTATCGCATGTATTATCAGTATCGCAACTACCTCTGGCTCGCCCGTCGTTCTTATACGCCCAAGTCATGGTTACGAGAAAACGGGCTACGTTATCTGGTAAAAATGATATACTATCCCTTATTCAAATCTCCAAGATTAGCATACATCAAATATATACTAAAAGGTATTACAGACGGAATAAAACAAAACAACTCATGAAAATATTAGTTACAGGCGGAGCCGGATTCATTGGCTCACATCTATGCGATAAACTTATCGAAGAAGGTAATCATATCACTGTGGTTGACAATTTCGTATTGGGCAAGCGTGAGAATATTCAGCATCTTATTGGTCATCCGAGCTTCCAACTTATTGAGGCAGATATTCTGGATGTAGAGAAGATGGAAAGTGTTTTCCAACAAGGAAAGTTTGAGATGGTTTACCATCTTGCAGCCAACTCTGACATTCAGAAAGGTGGAAAAGACCCAATGGTAGACTATCAGTTGACATTCAATACAACTTTCCGTATCCTCCAGCTGATGAAAGAGCATGATGTCAAAAAACTATTCTTTGCCTCAACATCAGCCATCTATGGCGAAACTCACGACATCCTCAATGAAGACTACGGTCCCCTGAAGCCCGTATCCAATTATGGTGCAGGAAAGCTTGCTAGCGAAGCATTTATCAGCGCCTTTAGCTCTACCTATCACATCCAAACGTGGATTACCCGCTTCCCTAATGTCGTAGGCGAAAGATTCACACATGGTGTCATTCACGACTTTATAAAGAAATTGCAGGACAATCCTAGTGAATTGGAGGTATTAGGAAACGGAGAACAATGCAAACCTTACGTATATGTAAAAGACCTTGTTGATGGAATTCAGTACGTTATCCACCACGCCAAAGAGCCTTATAATGTCTATATGCTGGGGTCTGATACTCGCACAAAGGTAAAGGAGATTGCCCAAATGGTCATCGAAGAGATGGGCTTAAAAGCTTCAATCCGATATACAGGAGGTGATCGCGGATGGATAGGAGACGTTCCTGAATTCAGATACGACCTCACAAAAGTCAACAAACTGGGATGGACAGCACCACACGACTCCAATGCTTCAGTCAGACTGGCCATCCGCAAGGGACTTGGAAAATAAACATCTCTTTCCTGAATTCATGCAATAATTGCTATTATCATACGTTATAAATATATATTTTGTGTAACAAATGATTATTACGAGGACACCATTCCGGATTTCTTTTGCTGGGGGAGGGTCTGACCTTCCTTCATTCTATCGTCGTGAGCAGGGGGCTGTTCTCAGTACCACTATCGACAAATATATGTACCTTGTCATCCATCCATTCTTCAACGATGACAAAATACAATTAAAGTATTCAAAGACGGAGCTCGTAGACAAGATTAGCAACATCAATCACCCCATTTTCAGAGAAGCACTCAGCATGTACCATCTGACTGGAGTTGACATCAATTCAATCGCTGACATTCCCTCAGGTACTGGCATGGGGTCTAGTAGTGCTTTCACGGTGGGGCTTCTGAATGCGATAAGAGCATATATAGGCAAGTATTCCAGTGCAGAGAAACTTGCATCATTGGCCTGCCATGTTGAGATAGAGCGCGTAGGTAGCCCTATTGGTAAGCAAGACCAGTATGCTGCAGCCTATGGAGGGCTCAATTTTATCACCTTCAACCAGGACGAGAGTGTAAAGGTGGAGAAGGTTATCATGGACCCCGTCGTCAAAAAACAACTGGAAGACAATCTACTGCTGATATATGTTGGCGGCCATCATTCGGCCAACGAGATTCTGAAGCAGCAGTCATCTTCCATTACCAACGACAGCAAGTTTAACCTGCAGAAAAGAATGGTGAAGTTGGCCTACGACCTCAGAGAAGCGCTACTAGCGAACTGCCTTGACGACTTCGGCCATATCCTGCACGAAGGGTGGTTGTTGAAACGCTCAATGGTAAACGGCATCTCCAACAAAACGATAGACGAAGTTTATGAAAAGGGGCTGAAGGCAGGTGCCCTCGGAGGCAAACTGCTTGGTGCCGGAGGGGCAGGATTCATACTTTTCTATTGCCCCCAGGAAAGACAGGAAGCCTTCAGACGGGAGATGGAAGGCTGTAAAGAAACGAGATTCTCGTTTGACCACTATGGCTCTCAAGTTATTTATGTTGGTGAGAAACTATTCAAATCAAAGTGATGGACTATAAAAAAGATATACTCAATTATTTCGAAAAGGTAAAAACCACTATCGACAAGGTATCTGTTGATGACCTCAACTTGCTGATGAATCTACTCAACAAGGCAAGGGATGAGAAAAAGACGGTATTCATCTGCGGCAATGGTGGGTCGGCATCCACAGCATCGCACTATTGCTGCGATTTCAACAAAGGCATATCCTCATCCCAGCAGAATAAATTCCGCTTTGTATGCTTGAGCGACAATGTCCCTTCAATGATGGCCTACGCCAATGATTTCTCCTACGAGGAGATTTTCGTAGGGCCGCTTCGTAATCTATATAATGAGGGAGACTACGTAATAGGCATCAGTGGATCAGGTAATTCCTCGAATGTCATCAAAGCCCTTCAATACGCTAACGAACATGGGGGGATCTCTATTGGCATCACAGGATACGATGGAGGGATTGTCAAGAAAATCTGCCAATATAACGTTCATATTCCCATTATGGACATGCAAGTTTCAGAGGACTTACACCTCATGCTAGACCATTGTATGATGAGTATATTGTGTAAATATGGCGAAGAGAGATAGCAATCAGCCCCTGGTAACTGTTATAATGGCTACTTTCAATGAACCTGCTGACATCATTTCCAAGGCCGTTGAAAGTATGACAAATCAAGACTATCCCAAACTTGAAATAATCATCGCCGATGACAGTACAGCCGCAGAAACCATTACCCTCCTTGACGAACTGGCCAAAGGAGATAATCGGATAAAGATCGTCAGGGAAGCAGAACGTATGGGCTTTGTCTCTGCACTGAACCATGCCATGGAATTAGCAAATGGGGAATTGATAGCCCGTATGGACGGTGATGACGTATCACTGCCCGACAGAATATCAAAACAGGTGGCTTATGCTCTGTCTCATCCCAACGTGGATTTATTTGGAGGCTCCATGTACATCATCAATGAAGAAGGAGATGTCATGTCAGAGCGCAATTATCCCACCACAGAATCAAAAATCATACGAATGTTCCTGTTCCGTTCTCCCTTTGCCCACCCGACTATCATGTTTAGGAGGCATATTATCGATAGCGGAATATATTACGATCCCGAATACAAGAAAGCTGAAGACATCGATTTCTATATGCGCCTCCTTAAAAAAGGGTTCCATTTCGGTAACATTCCTGACAAGATACTTAAATACCGAATAGCTGGTAATCTTAGCGACAAACGAAACAGAGAGCAATGGATGTACAACCATAAGGCCAGAAAAAAAGTGATATGGCAAAGACCAATATTCACATTATTGTCATTCCTCATATCCTTAGCATATATCTACGTGCCTTCTAAAACTGTACACCTATTCTATAAGAAAGAAAACAATAAGTATAACAAGTAATCATACTCTTAGGATGAAAGTAGTCATCATGGCTGGTGGTAAGGGAACACGCATTGCTGCTGTCAAAAGCGATGTACCCAAGCCCATGATTGAGATCTGCGGTAAGCCCATATTGCTGTGGCAGATAGAGAACCTGAAAGCATGTGGTCTGACAGACATCACACTAGTTATAGGCCACTTAGGCCATATCATCAAGGATTATTTTGGTGACGGTAGCCGTTTTGGCGTCGACATTTCTTATTTCTTTGAAGACCATCCATTGGGAACGGCTGGTGCCTTGTTCAAGATGCCGGAACTGACTGACGACTTCCTGCTCCTATGCGGCGATGTGATGATCAACGTAGACTTCAACCGCTTCATCCGTTTTCATCAAGAGCATCAGGCATGGGCCAGCCTCATGGCTCATCCTAATGGTCATCCCTACGACAGCAGCCTGCTTGTTACCGAGACACTTCCACCAGGAGAAAGAGGAGGTCTGCCTATTGAGTCGCACCGCGTTGTTGGTTGGCTGAACAAGGAAGATTCGCGCACCTATTATAAAAACAGGGTCAATGCCGGTATTGAGATTATCTCGCCTGCCCTACTCCACGAGACCATGAAACATTTCACCCCGCGCCATCTAGAGCAGCCCGATAAAATCGACTTGGACCGCGACGTGCTGAAGCCCAACATCTCCAGTGGCAAGATATTTGCCTACGATACTTCAGAGTACATCAAGGACATGGGAACGCCAGACAGGTATTATGAAGTGGAGAAGGATCTGATAAACGGCAAAGTGGCATCTCGTAATCTCTGCAAGAAGCAGCGAGCCATCTTCCTCGACCGCGACGGCACGATCAACAGCTACAAGGGTTTTCTGACTAGTCCAGACGACTTTGAACTGATATCTGGAGTTGCTGAGGCCATACGACTAATCAACCAATCAGGCTACCTCTGCATCGTGGTCAGCAACCAGCCTGTCATAGCCCGTGGTGACTGCACCTTTGAGCAGCTTCAGGCTATCCACGACAAGATGGAAACACTATTGGGAAAAGAAGGCGCTTTCGTCGATGCTATCTATTATTGTCCACATCACCCAGACAAGGGATTCGAGGGCGAACGACCTGACTACAAATTCAACTGTGACTGCCGTAAACCGAAGCCAGGACTTTTGCTCCGAGCCGCACAAGAATGGAACATCGACCCCTCTGATTCCTACATGATTGGTGACAGCGACCGAGACGTGGAGGCAGGCCAAGCTGCTGGCTGCCGGAAATCTATCCTTATAGAACGGAATCACCCCAATGCCCTATCAGACACTGTTAAGGATATTCTCAAATTATAATAAACAGGAGGAAACACAATAAAGCCCAGAAATAGCAGTTATATATATAACTGAATTATAGCGTATGATAATATATCTACTCGGAGCATTTTTGTTGAGCATGGCTTGTGGGTTTGTTTTCACGCCCATTATTCTTGATTTCTGTAAACGGAAAGGCCTTTATGATATTCCCAATGAGCGCAAACTTCACAAGACTGCTGTTCCACGTTTAGGGGGTATCAGTTTTATGCCCAGCATGGGGATAGCGTTCGTCGTGGTGATGTTGATGATGAATCCGTCCATCAGTGGAAAAGACACCAGCATCAGTCTATGGTCAGCCTATTTCTGTATCAGTCTAGCTATTATTTACCTCACGGGACTGGTTGACGATTTGATAGGACTGAATGCAAAGATTAAGTTTACAACACAAATCATTGCCGCCTCACTGATGCCAATGGCAGGACTTTGCATAAATAATCTCTATGGTCTCTTCGGCATCTATGAAATACCATATTGGATTAATGCGCCGCTGACAGTATTCGTTATGGTATTCATTATGAATGCGATTAATCTAATCGATGGTATAGACGGACTTGCAGCGAGCCTATCGCTGATGGCTCTGGGGGGATTTTTAATTGCGTTTATAAGAGAAGGATTGCCTGTATACTGCACACTAATAGCAGGCTTGATGGGCACGCTAATTCCCTATCTCTACTACAACCTTTTAGGTGACAGCAAAAAGAACCGTAAGATATTCATGGGCGATTCCGGTAGTCTTACACTTGGTTTCATATTGAGTTTCTTATTTGTCAAATTTGCCTCATACAACCCTAAAGTGATGGAATTTCACATGGATGGATTGCTTATTCCATAC
>Ga0247611_10009287_pt1 | contig 11865 bp, 8 predicted proteins | sample 177DNAGHGhighgp2_FD_192422 | JGI IMG/M metagenome (GOLD analysis project Ga0247611, IMG submission 192422) | Sheep rumen microbial communities from Palmerston North, Manawatu-Wanganui, New Zealand - 1770 DNA GHGhigh gp2 | ecosystem: Host-associated > Mammals > Digestive system > Stomach > Rumen ... | reverse complement strand
AACGATGTTGATGCTGCAATGAACATTATCGCTGGTAGTGCTCGCAACATGGGTATCGAAATTAAAGATTAAGTTCTTGGTTCGTTTCTTATAGATACGATCTAAAAACTTGTGGGAGGATCTCCCCGTTTAAACCACATTTTTAGGAGGAATTAACATGAAGAAAGGAAAAAAATATATCGAAGCTGCTAAGCTTATCGACCGTAAGAATTTATATTCTCTAACTGATGCTTGCGCATTAGCTGTAAAGACATCAACTGCAAAGTTTGATGCTACAGTTGAAGCTTCATTCCGTCTAAACCTAGACCCAACTAAGGCAGAACAAAACCTACGTGGTGCTATCGTTCTTCCAAACGGTACAGGTAAGACTCGTAAGGTCTTAGTAATCACTCGTGGTGCTAAGGTTCAAGAAGCTTTAGACGCTGGTGCTGAATTCGCTGGTGAAGCAGAATATATCACAAAGATTCAACAAGGTTGGTTCGACTTCGACGTTATCGTTGCTACACCAGATATGATGGGACAACTTGGTCGTTTAGGTAGAGTATTAGGACCTAAAGGATTAATGCCAAACCCTAAGACTGGTACTGTAACTATGGACGTTGCAGGTGCAGTTAAGGATATTAAGAATGGTAAAGTTGAATACCGTTGCGACAAAGCAGGTAACATTCAAGTTCCATTCGGTAAGGTATCTTTCGGTGCTGAAAAGTTAGCTGAAAACTTCAAGGCTATCTATTCTGTTCTAGTAAAGAGCCGTCCATCTACTGTTAAGGGTGAATACGTTAACGGAATCAGTATCTCAACTACTATGGGACCTGGTGTTAAGGTTGACCCTTCTCAAGCTCTATAATTTTATATTAGCTTGATCATTTAAACTTGATTATTCATTGTATTTGAATAATATATAGCCGAAGAAAGTAGGCGTGCAGAAAATGCACTTAATTTCTACCGAGGCGTATAAAAGATTTCTAATTAAGTCTTTTCTACGTCTTTGTAGAGAAGACTTTTATTATTATTAAATTTTAACGGAGGAAAACACTATGGCAAAAGAAATTATTCTTAAAAAAGAGCAAGAAGTAAATGCTGTTGTAGAAAAGATTGCTAAGTCTAAGTCAGTAGTTGCATTCGACTACCAAGGTTTAACAGTTGAAGCTTTCATGCAATTACGTCGTAATCTTTTAAAGAATGGCTGCGAAATTTGTGTTCTTAAGAACAACATTTCTCGTCGTGCTGCTCAAGCTCAAGGATTCAACACTTTCGCTGAATCATTAAAGGGACCTAAGGCTATCGCATTCTCATATGATGATGAAGTAGCTGCAGCTAGAGAATTAGCAGAATTCGCTAAAGAAAACAAGCAAGTAATTTTAGGTGCTGGTGTTGTTGACGGTAAAGAAGTTTCTGTTGAAGAAATTAACGCAATCGCTACATTACCATCAAGAGATACATTATTAACTCAATTAGCTGCTGGTATGTTAGGTACATTAACTCAATTAGCAATTGGTTTAAATATGCTTGTTGAAAAAGATGCTGAATAAGCAAAAAAACAAAATTAAGTAAGATTTAAAATTATCTAAAAAAAATAAAATTATAATGGAGGAAAATTATTATGGCAAAGTTAGATAAAACTACATTTATTGAATCATTAAAGGAAATGTCAATCCTTGAAATTAAGGAATTAGTTGACGCAATGAAGGAAGAATTTGGTATCGACCCAACTGCAGTTGCTGCTGCTCCTGCTGCTGGTGCTGCTGGTGCTGCTGCTGAACAAACTGAATTCACAGTTGTATTAAAAGAAGTTGGTGCTCAAAAGATTAAGGTTATCAAGGTTATCAAGGACGTAACTGGTTTAGGTTTAATGGAAGCTAACAAGTTATTAGCTTCTACTCCTGCTAACGTTAAGGAAAAGGTTTCTAAGGCTGAAGCTGATGATTTAAAGGCTAAGTTAGAAGAAGCTGGAGCTACTGTTGAAGTTAAGTAATAAATAAAAGTCCACTAAATCAACCTGAGCATATTACTCAGGTTTTTAGTGTTTATAGAGCTGTATGAAAAATTATCATTATTATTCAGAAAATGAAGATGGACTAAAAAGTGATCCTAAAGCATACACATATTATTTCAAGAATCATAAATTCACATTTAAAACTGATAATGGTGTTTTTTCAAAGAAATACTTGGATTTTGGATCCTACACCATGTTGAATTATTTCCAACCCAACTCTTTAGATGGGGGAATACTTGATGTTGGATGTGGCTATGGTCCGATAGGAATTATTATTAGTTCTTTATATAACAAACCTGTGACTATGGTTGATATCAATGAACGAGCAATAGGCCTTGCAAGTGAGAATGTTAAATTAAATAATGTACAAAACGTTAATGTTTTCAAAAGTAATATCTATTCTGCAATTGATACAACTAATAAGTTCGCAAGTATTGTTACAAATCCACCTATTAGAGCTGGTAAGGATGTAATCTATCAAATTTACGATGGAGCTTATGATAGATTATTACCTGGTGGTGAACTATGGGTGGTAATACAGAAGAAGCAAGGGGCTCCTTCTACAAAAACTCATTTGGAAGAGTTATTTGGAAATTGTGAAGTTGTTGGCAAAGAATCAGGCTATTTTATTCTTAAAAGTGTCCGTTAGGCTGTTGACAATTTGACAAGGTCAGGTTATAATTATAAAATGCTTATAATAGCGTTTTGTACATATTTAATACAATAAAAAATCATTGTAAGGGGTGGCTGTATGAGTTACAAAATTAAAAATTTTGGTAAGAAATCAGTTCGTAGAGACTATTCTAAAATCCGTACAGAAATTGAATTACCTAATTTAATTTCTATACAAACACAATCTTTCGATTGGTTTGTTACTGAAGGTTTAAGAGAAGTATTCGACTATGTTTCTCCAATTAGATCTTACGACGGTAAGAGTCTAGAATTATATTTTGGTGATTTCCATTTTGAAGATCCAAAGTATGATATTGTAGAATGCAAGTATAGAGATACTAACTATTCAAAACCATTAAAGTGTAAAGTTCGTTTAAACAACAATGTAACAGGCGAACAAATTGAACAAGAAATCTATTTTGGTGACATGCCATATATGACTCCAGTAGGTACATTTATTATTAATGGTGCTGAACGTGTTGTAATTTCTCAAATCGTTCGTTCTGCCGGTGTTTATTTCGATCATCAAATCGACAAGAAGTCAGGTCTTGACAAGTTTAGTGGTCAAGTAATTCCTACTCGTGGTGGTTGGATTGAATACGAAATGGGTTCAAAGGATATCTGGTATGGTAAACTTGACCGTTCTAAGAAGATTCCTGTAACTGCATTATTACGTGCATTTGGTCTTGGTTCTGACGAATCTATCACTAAGTTATTTGGTACTAGTGAAAATTTAAAGGCTACATTTGAAAAAGACGACACACATGATTCTGATGAAGCAAGTGTAGAAGTTTATTCAAAATTACGTCAAGGTGAAATTATCCCAGCTGACGGTGCTCGTGATTATATTATTGAACACTGGTTTGATGACCATAGATACGATTTACAAAAGGTTGGACGTTATAAATATAACTTAAAACTAGATGTATTAGATCGTGCTAAAGGACATCAATTAGCAGAAGATGTTGTTGCTAAGGAAGAAATCTTCGACGACGCTACTGGTGAAATGTTATATGATGCTGGTGACGTTATTGCTCATAAGGGTGATGTAGTTGAAGGTGAAGTTTTAGCTAGATTAAAGGCTGCTCGTGCTGCATTTAGACAAAATGTAGAATTAACAGTTGATATGCGTCAAGGTGAAACTTTCGTAGAAGTTCTTTCTGTAGTAAATGAAGAAACAGGTAAGACTGTTAAGATTGTTGGTAACGATTCAAGAGAAGAATCATTACATATCACTTTATCTGATATCTTCGCTTCAACAAGCTACTACTTTAACTTATACGATGGTATCGGTGCTATCGATGATATCGACCATTTAGGTAACCGTAGATTACGTCTTATCGGTGAATTACTTGTTAACCAATTCCGTATCGGTTTTGGTAAACTTGAAAAGAACATCCAAGACAGAATGTCTACAGTTGATGCTCATGAAGCTACTCCATCTAATTTAATTAATATAAAGGCATTAACTAGTGCGTTAAATCAATTCTTTGGTTCATCTCAATTATCTCAATTCATGGATCAAATTAACCCACTTGCTGAATTAACTCAAAAGCGTCGTGTATCTGCCCTAGGTACTGGTGGTATTGCCAGAGACAGAGCTGGTACAGAAGTACGTGACGTACATGATACTCACTATGGTAGAATGTGTCCAATTGAAACTCCAGAAGGTCCTTCAATCGGTTTAATCACTTCTCTTGCTAACTATGCAAGAGCTGATGAATATGGATTCATTCAAACTCCATATATCAAATTCTCAAAGGATGCAAATGGTAAGAAGTTCATTCCTGAAATTAAAAAGAATGCTTCTGGTCAATATCCAAGCGAATCACTTGTATATATGACAGCCATCGAAGAAGAGGGATTAGTAATTGCTTCTGCTTCAACTCCACTTGATGAAAATGGTTATATTATTAATGACACTGTAATCGGTCGTATTAATGGTGAAACTAAGATCTTCCCTAAGGAAGAAGTTGACTACATCGACGTTTCTCCAAAGCAAGTCGTTTCAGTTGCGACATCTTGTATTCCATTCCTTGAACACGACGACGCTACTCGTGCCCTAATGGGTTCAAACATGCAACGTCAAGCAGTTCCAGTTATTGCACCTGAAGCTCCACTTGTAGGTACTGGTATGGAACACAGAGCTGCTAAAGATGGTGGTTCTGCTGTTGTAGCTGAACAAGACGGTGTTGTTGATTACGTTGATGCTAAGCGTATCGTTATCAAAGAAGCAGGCGGAAATATGCATACATATAAGCTAGTTTCTTTCTTGCGTTCAAACTCTGCAACTACAGTTTGGCAAAGACCAATTGTTAAAGAAGGAGAAGTTATTGAACGTGGTGATGTTATCGCTGATGGTCAATCAATGGATCATGGTGAATTAGCACTAGGACGTAATGTTCGTGTTGCATTCATGACTTGGCAAGGTTACAACTATGAAGACGCTGTAATCATGTCAGAAGAATTAGTTAAGAACGATGTTTATACATCAGTTCATATGGAAGTACATTCTGCAGACTGCAGAACTACTAAGCTTGGTAAGGAAGAATTCACTCGTGATATTCCTAACGTTAGCCCAGATGCAGTTAAATATCTAGATGAGTATGGTATTGTTATCCCAGGTACAGAAGTACATGAAGGTGACATTCTTGTTGGTAAGTTAACTCCAAAGGGACAATCTGACCCAAGCCCAGAAGAAAAATTATTATTCGCTATCTTCAACGAAAAGAGCCATGAAGTAAGAGATTCTTCACTTCGTGTTCCTCACGGTGGTGATGGTGTTGTTCAATCTGTACAACATTTCAAGAAGGAAAATGGTGACGATTTAGCTCCAGGTGTTCTTGAAACAGTTCGTGTATATATTATTCAAAAGCGTAAAATCGGTGTTGGTGATAAGATGTCTGGTAGACACGGTAATAAGGGTGTTATTTCTAACGTATTACCAGTTGAAGACATGCCATTCTCAGCAGATGGTCAACCAATCGACATTATGCTAAACCCACAAGGTGTTCCATCTCGTATGAATATCGGTCAAATCATGGAATTACATGCAGGTCTTGCTGCTAAGAAACTTGGTATCAAGGTTGCTACTCCAGTATTCGATGGTATTTCACAAGAGGAATTAAAAGATTTAATGATTGAAGCTGACGTTCCAACAGATGGTAAGATTACATTATATGATGGTCGTTCTGGTGAACCATTCGAAAACAAGGTTAACGTTGGTATCATGTACTTCATTAAGTTAAACCACATGGTTGACGACAAGTTACATGCTCGTGCAGTTGGTCCTTATACTCTAGTTACTCAACAACCAATGGGTGGTAAAGCCCAAAATGGTGGTCAACGTTTCGGTGAAATGGAAGTTTGGGCACTAGAAGGTTATGGTGCAGCTCACGTATTACAAGAAATGTTAACATTAAAGAGTGATGACATTGTTGGTCGTAACAAATTATTTAGAAATATCGTTGATGGTCAACCTTTACCAGAACCAAGTATTCCTGAATCATTCAGAGTATTAACTCGTGAATTAAAGGCTCTTGGTATCCATGTTGAATTAATTTCTAACACTGGTGAAAACGAAGTTGACAAGTCATTAGTTGACTTAGATAATGATAACTTCATTAAGAAGTACAGATTCTAGTTGTAGGGGTGATTATTAATGAGTAAGAAATATCAATACATGCGTATTCGCTTAGCATCTCCAGAAGAAATCCGTTCTTGGTCTTATGGTGAAGTTAAGAATCATGAAACAATTAACTACCGTACATTAAAGCCTGAAGAGGGTGGATTATTCTGCGAAAGAATTTTCGGACCTACAAAAGATTATCAATGTGCTTGCGGCAAATCAAAGAGAACTACCGAAAAGGGTAAGACTTGTAAAGTTTGCGGTGTTGAAATCACTGAATCTAAAGTTCGTCGTGAACGTTTCGGTCACATTGAATTAGCAAGCCCAGTAGTACATACATGGTTTTTAAAGAACAGCCCTTCAAGAATTGCCTTATTATTAGATCTTAAGGCAAAAGATCTTGAAGAGGTTGTATACCTTGCTAGCTACATCGTTACTGATCCAGGTACTGTAACTGAACTTCATAAGATGCAAATCTTAAATGAAGCAGATTATAGCTACTACTATGACAAGTATGGTAAGAGATTCGAAGCATTAAGCGGTGCTGAAGCTATCGAAAAATTATTAAAAGGTTTAGACCTTAAGAGCGAGGTTGAAATTCTTCGTAAGAAGTTAAAATCAAGCTCTAAGCAAACTCGTGATAAAGTTATCAAGAGATTAAATGTATGTGAAGCATTCCTAGAATCTGACAATAAGCCAGAATGGATGATTCTTCATGCATTACCAGTTATTCCACCTGATTTAAGACCAATGGTTCAACTTGATGGTGGTAGATTCGCTACAACTGACTTAAATGATTTATACCGTCGTATTATCAACCGTAATAATCGTTTAAAACAACTTTATAATAACCGTGCTCCATATCTTATCACTAAGAATGAAAAGCGTTTATTACAAGAATCAGTTGACGCATTAATCGACAACGCTAAGCGTCCTCAAAGAAACGCTAATGATAGAAACAATAACTTAAAGTCATTATCTGATATGCTTCGTGGTAAGCAAGGTAGATTCAGACAAAACTTACTTGGTAAGCGTGTTGACTACTCAGGTCGTTCAGTTATTGTTGTTGGTCCATCTCTTGAGATGTACCAATGTGGTCTTCCTAAGGAAATGGCTTTAACTTTATTCAAGCCATTCGTTATCAGAGACTTATTAAAGAAGAATACATATTCAATCGGTACTGCTAAGAAGCTTTGTGAAAAGCAAGATTCTCAAGTATGGCCAATTCTTGAAAATGTAATTAGAGAACATCCAGTTCTATTAAACCGTGCCCCAACTCTTCACAGACTTGGTATTCAAGCATTTGAACCAATTCTAATTGAAGGTAAGGCAATCCGCCTACATCCACTTGTATGTCCAGCATTCAACGCTGACTTCGACGGTGACCAAATGGCAGTCCATGTACCTCTATCTCTAGAAGCACAAGCAGAAGCTAGATTATTAATGCTTGCATCTAATAACATTCTTAACCCTAAGGATGGTGCTCCAGTTTCTACTCCATCTCAAGACATGATTCTAGGTAACTATTATCTATCTCTTGAACGTGCATATAGACAAGGACATTCAAATACATTACCAAAGGGTGCTATCTTAACTGATGACATCAATACATTCGATGTTGATGACGTTTTATCTAGCCAAAGATATGACCAAGTTGAAATCGTTGCAACTGGTGATGATGCTAACGGATATGACTTATACAGAGTTGCAGAACATGAAGAAGGTAAGTTCTATACTTCATTTAGCGAAGCTTATTTAGCTTACAAGAATGATGAAATTACTCTTCACACTCGTATTTTCGTTGATCCAAAGAACCTTGATTATGGTAACTTATGTTTAGACCGTTTCAAAGGTTTAGATTTAAATGGTAAATACTTATTTACTACAGTTGGTAAGTTAATTTTCAACAACATCTTAAGCAAAGACTTCCCATATGTAAATGATGGTGATGCTAAGCTTGGTGGTATTACTGATGAAAAGTACTTATTCAATCCAAAGACTGATAAGGTAGCAGATTTCTTAGCTCGTCCTGAATCAACTCCATTTAAGAAGAAATTCTTATCTAAGATTATTGCTGAAGTATTTAAGAGAAGCCAATTAACTGAAACAAGTAAGATGCTAGACAGATTAAAGAATCTTGGTTTCAAGTATTCAACAATCGCTGGTATCACAATTTCAATCGCTGACATTGATCGTTATTCTCATAAGGATGAAGAACTTGCTGCTGCTAATAATAAGGTAGAAGAAATTAAGGGTCTTTATGATTTCGGTCTAATGACAGAATCTGAAAGATATAGCAAAGTCTGCGCTGTATGGCAAAAGACTCGTGATGACGTAGAAAACGGTCTATGGAACGAAATGAAGCAACGTAAAGATAACGCCATTTTCATGATGGCTGACTCAGGTTCACGTGGTTCTTCTTCAAACTTCGCTCAAATCGCCGGTATGCGTGGATTGATGGCTGACACAAATGGTAGACCTATCGAAGTCCCTGTAACTTCAAACTTCTATGAAGGTTTAACAGTATCAGAATTCTTCATTTCATCACACGGTTCTCGTAAAGGTTCAACAGATACTGCCTTAAAGACAGCTGAATCTGGTTACTTAACTCGTCGTTTAGTTGACGTATCTCAAGACGTTATTGTTACAATGAACGACTGTGGTACAACTAATGGATTCCCTCTTCATGATTTAAGAGATGATGACGATAAGGTATTAATGACTCTTGGTGAACGTTGCGTTGGTAGATATCCTGCAAGAGATATCATTAACCCTGCTAATGGTGAAGTTATCGTTCATAGAAATGAACTTGTAACTGACGCTCTTGGTAAGGCTATTGATGCTGCAGGTATTCAAGAAGCTTATATTCGTACAAACTTAACATGTGCAGCTCCTACAGGACTTTGCACAAAGTGCTATGGTTTAAACCTTGCAACTAATACAGTTGTTGAAGTTGGTGAAGCAGTCGGTGTTATCGCTGCCCAATCAATTGGTGAACCAGGTACTCAGTTAACAATGCGTACATTCCATAACGGTGGTGTTGCCTCAGGTGGAGACATTACACAAGGTTTACCTCGTGTACAAGAACTTTTCGAAGCTCGTAAGCCAAAAGGTAAAGCTACATTATCTGAAATTGATGGTGTTGTTACAAAGATTAATAAGACTCGTGCTGGTAGCGAAATTACAATTAGTAATGAAACTACAGGTGAAGAGATTTCTTACAAGGTAGATAATACTGCTGAATTACTTGTTGCTGAAGGTAGTAAGGTAACTCGTGGCGATAGACTTATGAAGGGTCGTATTGCACCAAAAGAATTACTACGTATTAAGGACAAGGAAGCTGTTCAACGTTATATCGTTGATGAAGTTCAAAAGCCATATAAGGCTCAAGGTGTATCTATTTCTGACAAGCATATTGAAATCATTGTACGTCAAATGTTACGTAAGTTAGTTGTTATTTCTGAAGGTGACTCTAAGTTACTTCCAGGTTTACAATATTCAATTCATGAATTCAACGAAAATGTAGTTAATTTAATGAATGATTCTGTTCAAACAGGTACAATGCATCATATGCCAGTTGCTAGACCAGTATTACTTGGTATTACTAAGGCAGCTCTTGGTAGTGATTCATTCCTTTCTGCATCTTCATTCCAAGAAACTACTCGTGCTTTAACAGACGCAGTAATTCGTGGTAAGAAGGACTACTTACTTGGTCTAAAGGAAAATGTTATCATCGGTGGTTTAATCCCAGCTGGTACAGGTATCCTTGAAGAAGAAGAGTTCCAAGCTCCAGCTCCTAAATATATGCAAGCTGAAACTGAAACTATGCCTCTTGCAAGTGAAGAAGATAGAGAAGATGATGAATTAATCAATTCTAACCTATCTACAGATGATGATGTTGAAACTGAATCAATCGAAGATGAAATCTTTGATGATGAAGAAACTGAAGAAATCTAGTCTATTCTAAAGGCTCCCTTTAAGGGAGTCTTTTTATTTTTTATAAAATAATGTTATAATAATAAAAATGATAAAGGAGAATTTTATGTGGGATAAGGAAATAAAATTTGTTAATGATTTATTCATAAAAAATAATAATTGTCTTAAAGATTTTAAACAAGCATTTAGGAGAAGAGATGAGCATACATCTAGAGTTTTAAAATTAGCTATGAATATTGTGAACAGCTTAGATAAAGATAAAAAAATGTTTCTTGATATAGATGCAATTAGTTTAACTTGTATTTTCCATGATGTTGGTATCGATAATGTTGATTTTAGACAAAGTCATGGCTATCGTAGTAGTCAAATATTTGAATCATATGCTAAGGAAAATAATTTTGATCCAAAATTAATAGAAAAAGTTTCATCTATGATTTTAGTACATGAAGATAAATCTTTATTAAAAAGTAATATCTCTGAAGAACTAAAGATAGTAATTGAGGCTAATTGGTTAGATGAAGAAGGGGTTCTTGGTATCACAAGAGATTTATTGACAATTGGGGAAAATGCAGAGTCATATAAAGATGTTGTAAGATATATTGAAGAGAATTCATTAAATAGAATTGATATTCCTAATCCAATGGATCATGAATATGCAAGAGTAGAATGGGAAAAGAAGAGAAAGTTTGTGAAAAGCTATTTAAAAGAATATAAGAAAGAATTATATTTATAATATTTCATTATTATTCAAAGACATATTCGTATATTTAGTTTCTTTTTTTTGGCTCAAAGTTGAGTTATAATATAAATAAATAAAGAGAGGAGATTTATTATGAGTAATAAAACATTAATGAAGATTATGGGCTTTGTTGCAGCAGCAGCTGGTATTGCAGTATGCTGTATGATGTTTATTCCTGCAATTACAACAGGGGGAAATAATCCTACAACTTATACAGGTATGAATTTAGCCTTTGGTAAGGTTGAAGTTAAGTTAGGTGATTATTCTTATGGTTGGCAATTCTCATTTGGAGTTTTACTTGCATATGTATTGCCTATTGCATCTTTAGTATTGATGCTACTTTGTGTATTAGGTAATAAGAATGGAATTAAGTTTATACTTGGTTGTGTATCATTTGCATGCTTCGTAGTTTCAATCATCTTATTAATTACTGCAAGAAATATGGCAGTTTACCATAGTGCACTAGGTGACTTTAATGCTACAGGATATGATATGGCTATTGGATTAATTCTTGCAATCGTATTTGCAGCTGTTGGCGCTCTAACTAGCGGTACATATACTTGCTTACAATTATTAAAATCAAGCAAGTCAGGCAAGAAACATAGATAATTAAGTGGATACATCTTGGATGTATCCTTTTTTAAAAACTAATTGTTTGACAAGACTAACAAAAAGGTGTATATTATATTTAGTTAGTTAAGACTAACATAGAATAGATGGTACGTTTGGTTACAATCCTCCAGTTTGTTATTAAAAGTTCTTTTTATAAACCATCTATTATATTTTCTAATTGGAATAATATAAGGCATAATATTTATTCCAATTAAAATGATTTTCACTAGGTAATCTAGTTTATATAAAGGAGGCAAATATGGATTATAGACTCATATTATC
>Ga0247611_10009286_pt1 | contig 11867 bp, 12 predicted proteins | sample 177DNAGHGhighgp2_FD_192422 | JGI IMG/M metagenome (GOLD analysis project Ga0247611, IMG submission 192422) | Sheep rumen microbial communities from Palmerston North, Manawatu-Wanganui, New Zealand - 1770 DNA GHGhigh gp2 | ecosystem: Host-associated > Mammals > Digestive system > Stomach > Rumen... | reverse complement strand
ATCGCTTCCTGTTGCAATCCTCTACCTGGTGATAATATTATTGGGTTTATTACTAAAAATAATGGTATTACTGTTCATCGAAGGGAATGTTTAAATATAAAGGATGGTAATCGACTTATTGATGTTAAATTTAAAGATAATACAAAAAATAAATATTTAACTAGAATTAGAGTAATATCATCCGATAATATTAGTCATTTAGTAGATATTATTGCAAAACTTACTAATAATGGTATTTTTATTAATAATGTAGTTACTAGTATAGTTGATTTGAAATATAATTATTTAATCAGTTTTTATGTTAATAATGAAAAGGAATTAGAATATTTTATAAATAGTTTATTAAAACTTAATTATGTTAAGGATGTAAAAAGAGTGATAAGATGAGAGTAGTTGTTCAAAGAGTTAAAGAATCAAGTGTTAAGGTTGATAATAAAATAATAGGTCAAATAGGGTATGGATATATGCTTTTAGTTTCATTTACGAAAGGTGATTGTGAAAAAACAATTGATTATATGATAAATAAAATTTTAAAATTACGAATTATTGATGATGCTAATGGTATTATGAATAAAAATATAGTTGATATTAATGGAAGTATTTTATCGATTTCTCAATTTACTCTATATGCAGATACGAAAAAGGGAAATCGGCCAAGTTATGTAAATGCTTTAAATAGTGAAGAAGCAGAAATTTTATATAATCTCTTTAATGAAAAATTAAGTAAATTTATTTTAGTTGAAACTGGTAAATTTAAAGCAGAAATGGAAGTTAGTTTAGTTAATGATGGACCAATTACTATTATTCTTGAGAAAGAGGAATTATGTTAAATAGTTATCCATCACTTGATTTACATGGTGAATATGTAGATAATGCTATAATCTTGACGAAGGATTTTATAAATGATAATATTATTTTAAAAAATGAATATGTTGTTATTATTCATGGTATTGGTCAGGATATTTTAAGAAAACATCTTCATGAATATTTAAAGCATGAAAAAAAGGTTTTATCATATAAAAGAGATTTTTTTAATATGGGGTGTACTATTGTGAAGTTAGATATAGAAAATAAATAATGAAAGAGGATTAAAAATGAGTAAATTAGTTGTTATATCAGGACCATCTGGAGCTGGAAAAGGATGTGTTGTAGAGGAACTTTTAAATATTTATAAAAAAAATAATGATAAAGTTCACTTATCAGTTTCGGTTACTACTAGACTTAAAAGGCCGGGAGAAGTTGAAGGAATAAATTATTATTATATAAGTGAAAATGAATTTGTTAAAAGAATTAAAAATAATGAATTTTTAGAGTATAATAAATATGGTACCGGAAAGTATTATGGTACTTTGAAAAGTCATGTTATAGATTACTTAAAACAAGGTTATGATGTTATTTTAGAAATTGATATAAATGGTTATAGACAAGTTTTAGATAATTTTAAGGATGCTATTGGAATTTTTATTATGCCACCTAGTCTTAAAATATTAGAGCAAAGACTTCGTAATCGAAAAACAGAGACTGAGATTCAAATTAAAGAAAGATTAAAAACAGCAAGAGAAGAAATTGCTAATAAAGAAATATATCAATATATCGTCATAAACGAAGATGGTATGGTTTTAAAGGCTGCTAATGATGTGTATAAAATAATTAAAGGTAGTTAAAAAGATTTATTATATGTGATAGAATGAAACTTGATATGGAGATGATAGAGTGATTACAGTAAAAGATGTTAGCTTAAAATTTGGTACCAAAACTTTATTTGAAAATGTAAATTTGAAATTTAATAATGGTTCTTGTTATGGTTTAATTGGAGCTAATGGTAGTGGCAAAAGTACTTTTTTAAAGCTTATAAATGGTGATATTGAAACAAGTCATGGTGAGATTATTATTCCAGCAAATGAACGAGTTTCCATTTTAGAACAAGATCATTATAAATATGATGATTTTAAAGTTTTAGATGTTGTAATTATGGGGAATAAGCATTTATATGATATTCGTGAAGAAAAAAATAGATTATATGAGAAGACTGATTTTCTTGATGCTGATGGTATACGTTTAGGAGAATTGGAAGCTGAATTTTTAGAACTTAATGGTTGGGAGGCAGAAAGTGAAGCTAGTATATTATTATCTAATCTAGGGGTTTTAAATGAATATCATAATTTATTGATGAAGGATTTAGCTAATAATGATAAGGTAAAAGTTTTATTAGCCAAAAGTCTATTTATGAATCCTGATATTTTATTACTTGATGAACCTACTAATAATTTAGATATAAATGCTATAAATTCTTTATCGGAATTCATTATTAATTATCCTAATTGTTGTATTGTGGTTAGTCATGATCGTCATTTCTTAAATAATGTTTGTACTCATATTGTTGATATTGATTATAAAAAAATGACTATGTATGCTGGTAATTATGATTTTTGGAGTCAATCAAGTCTCTTATTACAAAAACAAATTCAAGAAACGAATCGCAAAAAGGAAGATAAAATTAAAGAATTAAAGGAATTTATTGCTAGATTTAGTGCTAACGCTTCTAAGAGTAAGCAAGCAACTTCTAGAAAAAAAGTTTTAGAGAGTATAAAATTAGAAGAAATAATTCCATCTTCAAGAAAATATCCGTTTATTGATTTTAAAATAGATAAAGAAAATGCTAGGGAAGTATTAAATGTTGTGAATTTATCTTGTTTTGTTGATGGAAAATGTTTACTTAATAAAATATCTTTTACTGTTTTTAAAGGTGATAAAATTTTAATTATAGGTTCTAATATTAGAAAAACATTATTATTTGATATTTTAACGAAGAAATTAAAATACGATAAGGGTGAGTTTCGATTTTGTGTTAATGCTAAAATATCTTATTTTGAAAATGATAATAGTGATTATTTTAAAGAAAATATATCTATATTAGAATGGTTAAAAGAAAATTTAAATATTTTCGATGAAGAAAAATTAAGAAGTTTTTTAGGACGAATGCTATTTTCTTCTGATGATGCAAGTAAAATGGTTAAGGTTTTATCAGGTGGCGAGAAAGTAAGATGTATGTTAACTAAAATGATGTTAGAGAACCCTAATTTTTTAATTTTAGATGAACCAACTAATCATCTAGATCTTGAAAGTATAACGTCATTAAATAATGGAATGAAAAAATTTGCAGGAGAAATACTATTTACAAGTCACGATTATGAACTTAATGATACTGTCGCTAATCGAATAATTGAAATATTTGATAACGGTATAATTTTAGATAAGAGAATGACTTATTCGGAGTATATGAATGATCAAAAAATTAATGAAATAAGAAAGCAAAATAATAATTAAAGGAATTTTTCTTATTTTAAATAAATATATAATAGAGGTGAAATATGTTAAAGAAAGTAGTTGTTTTAGGAGGAGGTACGGGTTTATCATTCCTTCTTTCTGGTTTAAAAGAATTTCCTGTTGATATATCTGCTATTGTGTCGGTTTGTGATGATGGAAAATCAACTGGAAGACTGCGACAAGAGTTTAATCAAGTAGCGGTTGGTGATTTAAGAAGAGTTTTAATATCATTATCAGAAACAAATAGTAATTTTGATAAAATCTTAAATTATCGATTTAAAACAACTAGTGATTTAGATGGTCATACCGTTGGAAATTTACTTTTAACCGCTTCGGCAAATATCAGTGGAAATATGAGTAAGGGAATAAAATGTTTATCAAAAGTTTTGAATTTAAAAGGAAAAGTTATACCTTTTTCCGAGGATAGTGACATTACTTTAATGGGAGAAATGGTAGATGGAACTATTGTTGAAGGTGAACATAATATAACGCAAGTTAATAAAAAAATAAAAAGAGTTTTTTATAAGAAAGATCCTATTGTTAATCCTGATGCTATTAAAGCTATTAAGGAAGCCGATTTAGTTGTTCTTAGTATGGGAAGTATTTATACTAGTATTTTACCTAATTTAATATGTAAAGAAATAATCGAAGCCATTGATTTAGGAAATGCTTCTGTTATGTATGTATGCAATATTGTAACACAACCAGGAGAAACCGATAATTTTAAGGCTAGTGATCATATTAATTTACTTAATAGTTATTTAGGAAAGAAAAAGATAAAAGTAGGAATTTTTAATAAGAAAAAAATGGATCCAATGTTAGTTAAAAAATATGAAACAGAAGAACAAAAAGATCCAGTAATTTTAGATAAAGAAAATTTAAAAAATATTGAAATAATGGAAGATGATTTAATTGAAAGTAAAAATGGCGTTTTTAGACATGATACAGTAAGATTAGGTTTTCAAATATTTTCATATTTATTAAATCAAAAGTAGGTGAATTATGAAAAAAGTAGGAAAATTGATAGGTTTTATAGGAATTTGTTTATTTGCGATTGGTCTTAGTTATGTTGTAACTAAGCATTTAGATAAGAATTTATATTTAAATACTAATATATTAGTAACTTTTGAAGATACTGAAGAATTTAATTTAGAAAATACAAATGTTCTTACAAAAGAAAAGGCTATCGAAGAATATCCTAATACTTTTAAAGTTAAAAATAATAGTTTAAAAAAGGTTAAATATCAAGTAAAATTAGTTGAAAAAGATAGTAATATTGATAATTCTAAATTAAAATATGTTTTATATTTAAATGGTAAAGAAGTTAAAAGTGGAAAAGTATCAGATCTTGATATTTTATATGAACAAAAAATTGATAGGAAAAAGGAAGATGTTTATAAATTATATTTGTATTTTGTGGAAGAATTTGAAAATCCAGTTTATACCTACTCAATAGAGGTAGATGCTAGTAGGTGAGATATGAATAAAGAGAAATTAGAGAAAACTATTGGCGATGGTAATATTGTTATTCCGCTTTATATTTTAAAATGTTTTAAAAGTCTTAATTTAACTATGGAAGAATTTATTTTCTTAATGTATCTATATAATAGATATGATAAAGTTTATTTTAATCCAGAAAAAATAGCAAATGATATGAATTTAGATATTATGGAAGTTATGGGATATATTTCTGTGCTTACCGATAAAAATTATTTAACTCTTGATATTGTTAAAGATAATGAAATAATTGAGGAAGTAGTTAATTTATCTAATTTTTATGAAAAAATAAGTTTCTTATTGATGCAAGAAGAAACTCAAGATGATAACACTAGTTTATTAAAATATATTGAAAAAGAATTAGGAAGACCTATTAATTCAACAGAGATTGAAGTTATTGAAAGTTGGAGTAAAAACAATATTGATGATAGTTTAATAAAAGAAGCCATTAGAATTGCTTTAAATGATGGTGTTTTTAGTTTAAAATATATTGATAAAATACTATTTGATTGGAAAAATAGAGGTTATCGAACCGTTAGTGATATTCAAAAAAATGAAAAAAGTAACGTGGGTGAAGCAATAGAGGTAGAAGATTGGAATTGGTTAGATGATGAAGAAGAATATATCACAAATTGAAAATTATTTAGACAAGTTATTTCCAAATCCTAAATGCGAATTAGAATATTGTAATGATTACGAATTATTAATAGCCGTTATGTTGTCTGCTCAAACTACTGATAAAGGAGTGAATAAAGTAACTAAGATATTATATAAAAAGTATAATAGTTTAGAAAAATTAGCAAATGCTAATGTTAATATGATTAAAGAAATCATTAGACCAATTGGCAATTACAATAAAAAAGCTAATAATATTATTAATATTGCAAAAAGTTTATTAACTGAATATAATGGTATAGTTCCAAAAACTCACAAGGAATTGGAACAGTTAAATGGAATTGGACGAAAAAGCGCTAATGTAATTTTGAGTGAACTATATGAAATTCCCTCATTTGCTGTTGATACTCACGTAATAAGAGTATCAAATAGATTAAAATTAGTTACAACTAAAGATCCTTTAGCGATTGAACTTGAATTAAGAAAAATATTTAAAAAAAAGAATTGGAATAAATTACATAAACAATTTGTTTTATTTGGTAGATATCATTGTAGGGCTTTAAAACCAAATTGCTTTAATTGTGAATTAAGAGATATTTGTGGACATTTAATTAAAAATTAGATGTTTTTTTAATTGATTATGGATAGAAATTTTTATATAATTAATTTGTGAATTATCACAGAAAGAGGTAGTTATGAAGAAAGTTGATGTTGTGCTTGGTAGTTTTTATGGTGATGAAGGAAAGGGTAAAATTATTGATTATTTGGGTAGTTTAGCAGATGTTGCTATTAGAGCAACTGGGGGTAATAATGCTGGACATTCTATTGAAGTTGATGGCGAAAAATATGTTTTTCATTTAATCCCTTCTGGTATTTTAAATAAAGGAACTTATGCCATAATTGGAAATGGTGTTGTAATTGATCCAAAAGTTTTGATTGAAGAAATAAAAGAATTAGAAGCTAAAGGAAAAAGTATTTCAAAACTTCGAATTAGTAATAGGGCACATGTAATTTTTCCATATCATATTGCCATGGATAAAATGCTAGAAGAAGCTAGAGGAAAAAATAAAATTGGAACTACTGCTAGAGGAATAGGACCATGTTATTGTGATAAATATGAAAGAAGTGGTATTCGAATAGAAGATTTATATTCTGATAAATTTTATGAAAAATTGAAAACTAATATTGAAAATAAAAATAAACTATTTAGAATTTATAATTATCCAGAAATGGATGTTGAAAGTATTTATAATGATTATAAAAAATATGCTAATACTTTAAAAAAATATGTTTGTGATACGACAACTTTAATTCATGAATTTATTAATAAAGATAAAAAAATTATTGTGGAAGGAGCTCAAGCAACTCTTTTAGATATTGATTTTGGTTCTTATCCTTATGTTACAAGTAGTAATCCTACAATTGGTGGAATATTAACTGGAACTGGATTAAATGCTCATAATATTGGAGAAGTATATGGCGTTATGAAAGCTTATTCTTCAAGAGTTGGAGAAGGACCTTACGTAACGGAATTAAAAAATGAAATCGGCGATAAAATCCGTGAACTTGGACATGAATATGGTGCAACGACTAAAAGACCTAGAAGGTGTGGCTATTTAGATTTAGTAGCACTTCGTTATGCTGTTTTAGTAAATGGAATAACAGCTCTTTGTATGAATCATTTAGATACTATCGGAAAATTTGATGAAATTAAACTATGCGTTGGTTATAAAAATGGTTCAAAGGTAACAACTAATTTTACAACTAATGAGGAAGTTTTAAATAACAGTAAACCTGTTTATGAAACTTTTAAAGGAAATTTTCCTAATATTAGTGAAATTAGAGAATATGATAAATTACCTGAAAATGCTAAAAATTATATTCAAAGAATAGAAGAATTTGTGGGAGTTCCAATTAAATTTATTGGAGTTGGAGCTGGAAGAGAGGAAATGATTGTAAGGTGAAAAAATTAATTGGTTTATTAATTTTAATGGTACTATTTACCGGTTGTAGTTTTAAAAATTTGTTCACAAAAGAAAATAGTAAAAATCTTTTAAGTGGAATAATTAACGCTGAAATAGATGTAAAAGATTATGGAATTATTAAATTAGAATTAGATGCAAACACTGCACCTATTACGGTTACAAATTTTGTTAATTTAGTAAAAGAGGGTTTTTATGATGGATTAACTTTCCATCGTATTATGGAAAATTTTATGATTCAAGGAGGCGATCCTGATCACAATGGAACGGGTGGTTCTAGTAAAACTATTAAGGGTGAATTTTCTCAAAATGGCGTTTCCAATAATATTTCGCATGTAAGAGGGGTAATTTCTATGGCTAGAAGTAGTGATAGTTTCAATAGCGCCTCAAGTCAGTTTTTTATTGTACAAAAGGATAGTACCTACTTAGATGGTAATTATGCAGCTTTTGGGTATGTTATTTCTGGAATGGAAGTTGTTGATAAAATAGCTACGGAAATTTCTCCTCTTGCAATTGATGATAATGGAACCATAGAATATCAAAATCAACCAGTTATTAATAGTATTAAAATAGTTGAATAAAAGACTAGATTTTTCATTTTGTTTATGTTAAAATAATTTTGTTATTTAAAATTTATTAAATATTCGAAGTAATATTAATTATTTTATAGAGAGTTAAGGGTGGTGGAACTTAATATTTGTTAATATGAAAGGCTGCTTATTTAGAATTTCGGGATACCGTTATAAGAATTAAGACCAAATTAGGATGGTAACGCGTTAATCGCTCCTAATAAGGTCTTTTATTATGGAGGATTATATGAAAAAAATTATTGCAATTGTAGGTATGTGTGGCAGTGGTAAATCTGTTGCAAGTGATTATTTGGAAAGTATTGGCTATAAAAAAGTATATTTTGGTGGAGTTACTATGGAGAAATTAAAAGAAAATAATTTAGAAGTAACCCCTGAAAATGAAAAATATATGCGTGAGAAATTAAGAAGTGAGTATGGAATGAGCGCGTATGCTAAAATTTTATTACCAAGAATTTTAGAATATTCTGAAGATTTTGATGTTGTTTTGGATGGACTATATTCTTGGGATGAATATGTTGTTTTAAAAGAAAAATTAGGAAATAGATTATGTGTAATTGCGATTGTTACTAATCGAAATATAAGATATCAAAGACTTACCAATCGTGATATTCGTCCCCTAAGTGCCAATGAAGCTGAAAAAAGAGATATTTCTGAAATTGAAAATCTTGCTAAAGGTGGTCCTATTGCTATGGCTGATTATTTCATTTTAAACAACTTTGATAAAGAGACTTATCTTAAAAATTTAAAAAACATTTTAGAGGAGATAAATTAATATGAAAAAGTTAACAAGTATAGAAATTAGAAAAATGTGGCTTGATTATTTTTCAAGTCATAATCACCAAATTATTGAAAGTGCTCCTTTAATACCTCGTGATGATGATTCACTTTTGTGGATAAATGCTGGCGTAACTCCCTTAAAAAAATATTTTGATGGTAGTGTTGTTCCTGAAAATAGGCGAATTACTAATATCCAAAAATGTATTAGAACTAATGATATTGAAAATGTAGGAATAACTCGTCGTCATCATACTTTTTTTGAAATGATGGGAAATTTTTCGGTTGGTGATTATTTTCGTGATGAAGCTCTTAGTTTTGCTTTTGAATTATTAACAAGTAAAAATTGGTTTGATATTCCCCTTGAAAAACTGTATTTTACGGTTTATCCTGATGATATTGAAACCATTAATAAATGGAAGAGTTTAGGAGTTGATGATTCGCATATTGCTAAATTAAGTGATAATTTTTGGGAAATTGGGGAAGGACCTTGTGGACCTGATACTGAAATTTTCTTTGATCGCGGAGAAAAATACGATTACGATGGAAAAGCTTTAGAACATTTTATGAAAGGTGAAGATAATGAAAGGTATATTGAAATTTGGAACAATGTTTTGAGTCAATATAATTCAAAAAATGGTGTTGAAAGAAAAGATTATCAAGAACTTCCAAGTAAAAATATTGATACAGGAGCAGGACTTGAACGTTGGGCTTGTATTTTTCAAGATGTTGATTCTAATTTTGATACAGATTTGTTTTTACCTATCATCAAGCAATTAGAAGAATTATCAGGAACTTTATATGATGGAAGTATGCCATATAAAGTTATAACTGATCATATCAGAACTTTAACTTTTGCTCTTTCTGATGGCGCTAATTTTGATAATGTTGGACGAGGTTACATTTTAAGACGTTTACTTCGAAGAGGTGTTAGATACGGAAGAAAAATTGGTTTATTTGAACCCTTCATGTATAAATTAGTCGAAGCAGTTGTTTCAAATATGCAAGAAGTGTATCCATATTTATTAGAAAAAAAAGATTTAGTAAAGAAACTTATAAAGGAAGAAGAAGAATTATTTTTAAAGACATTAGATAATGGTGAAAAAAAATTATATGAATTGATTGATGAATCTCTTGATAATAAGATATCTGGTAGTGATGTTTTTAAATTGTATGATACTTATGGTTTTCCATTTGAATTAACACTAGAATATTTAAAAGAAAAAAATTTTACAACATCTTATGATGAATTTTTAAAATGCATGGAAAAACAAAAACAATTATCTAAAAATAATAAACGCCAAACAGAATCATTTAAAAATCAAAATGAGTTCTTATTAAATTTTAAAGAAAAATCAGAATTTGTTTATGAAGTATATGAATTAACTAGTAAAGTTATTTCACTTATTAAAAATGATAAAACCATTGATGAGTTAAAAAAAGAAGGATATGTTGTTTTAGATAAAACCTGCTTTTATGCTGATGGTGGTGGTCAAATTAGTGATACCGGAATGTTAATTGGAGATAGTTTTAAAGCTCGAGTAATAGATGTTTTTAGGGCTCCAAATGGTCAAAATATCCATAAAGTAAAGGTTTTATCAGGTACTATTAAAATTGGTGATAAAGTAAAAGGGATTGTAGATAAAGAAAGACGTCTTAAAATAGAAAGTAATCATTCAACAGTTCATATTTTACAACTTGCCTTACAAACTTTAATTGATAAAAATATTTATCAAGCTGGTAGTAAAGTTACCGATGAATATTTAAGATTTGATTTTAATTATCATGGTAAAATAACAGATTTAGATTTAATAAAGGTTGAAGATTTTGTTAATAATTATATCAAAAAAAATATTTCAAGAGTAACTAAAATTATGAATTATGATGATGTTGATACAAACGAAGTTATGGCATTATTTACTGATAAATATAAAGGAAAAGTTCGCGTTGTTGAAATGGGAGATTCCAAAGAACTTTGCGGTGGATGTCATGTAAAAATGACTAAAGATATTAAAAAATTTGCAATTGTTACTTTTGAAAACAAGGGAAGTAATACATATCGTATTGTAGGAGCTACTGGTAATGCTATTGAAAATAGTTTGTTATTAGTCGCTAAACCTTATAATGATAATATTATAAAAAATATTATGAAAGCTTCAAATTTAGTCTTAGAAGCAAAGAGAAATAATATTAAATTGAGTTTTAAAAACAATTATAATAACGAGATAAAACCAATGAGTTATAAGGAAATAGTTGAACTTAAAGAATTAGATAAAAAAATCACTGAAACGGTACGTGATCTTGATAAAAATTATAATTTAAAAAAAGCCGAATTAGCTCTTGATGATATTCATGTATATGAAGAAAAAATTGAGAAATTTAATAATTTGAATTTATTACTTTTAAAAGTTAACGATAAGGATAATAATTCGTTAAAGAATATTTTAGATGCACTTGCAAATAAATATGAAAATATTCTAATATTAATTGCTAATATTAAGGATAATTTACCTACTTTTATTGCTAGAAGTAATTCGACAATTAGTGCTAATGATGTTATTAAATTAATTACTGTTAAATCAAACGGTAATGGAGGAGGTTCCAGTAAATTTGCCATGGGAAGTGGTAAGACTATCAAATTTATTGACAAGGTATTTGAAAATATAAAAAAAGGCAACTATGAATAATTTATATTTAATTGAAGGGGAAAATGAATTTTTAATTCAAAGTGAAATTGCTAAAATTACTGCTGATAAGAAAAATATTGATATTATCAAATATGATTTAGAAAATATTAATATTGAAAAAGTAATAGAAACTTTAGATACATATGATATGTTTTTAAGAAAAAAAGTAGTTTTAGCTTATAATCCACCTTTTTATCAAAATGTTATTGACGACTTTAATTTAGAAATATTTTTAAAATATCTCCAAAATCCTAGTGACAATATATTAGTTTTAATTACTGATAAAGTTAATAGTAAATTGAAGGTGGTTAAAAATACCATTAGTTATTTTAATCATATTAAAGTTCAAGAAATTAACTTAAATAACTTTATAAAATCTAATTTAGGACAATTTA
>Ga0247611_10009285_pt1 | contig 11867 bp, 11 predicted proteins | sample 177DNAGHGhighgp2_FD_192422 | JGI IMG/M metagenome (GOLD analysis project Ga0247611, IMG submission 192422) | Sheep rumen microbial communities from Palmerston North, Manawatu-Wanganui, New Zealand - 1770 DNA GHGhigh gp2 | ecosystem: Host-associated > Mammals > Digestive system > Stomach > Rumen... | reverse complement strand
TTCGCAGACAAGTCCGCATCGAAAGTGGTTTCATCGTGCTGAAGCCTCTCGACGAAGTTTACCAGCTCTTTGGCATACGCTTTTCTCTCGGGGGAATCGTCCTCGAAGACGAAGAAGTATTTTGTGGGGTCGGAAGATTCTTCGGTACGTTCGTTTACATTTCCCAAGTCTGAATCCAGGAGTTCCACCTTGCTAAAGTCCATTCTCACGGGTGTCACGTTTTGCCATCCGGCCATGGGGAAGAAGAGGGTGCCGGTGACACGGATGCGTTTGTTGGCATACTTGGCCGCAAAATCTTTATAGGAAAAAGATTCAAACACCTCCCAATCCGGCACAATCATAAACTCGGACTGCAGTGTTGTGACTGCATAATCTTTCAGAGCCTCAACATCTTCTTTATCAAGATATTGGGTCATGTCGATTTTCTTGTCCGTCTTGAGGATGAAGGCAATCATAGAACCTTCACCGGTCTCGCGGTAGCAATCCACTTCCTGCATTTTCTCGCCATAATTGGTGACAAGGTAGAGGTGGAGGGTGCCTTCGATGGTGGGTTGGGATAATGTGGGTTGTGCACTTAGGGTGCCTATGCATCCTATGAGCAAAAGAAAACCTGTCATTGCTGTAATGACAACGGATAGCGCACGCTTAGTCCGATTTTGACGGAGGGTACCGGCTTGATTTCCGAATTTCTTCATTGTTTTAGTTTTAAAATATTTGCTAAAGTATCATTTATCTCGATAATTGTTTTGTTACATCGAGGATTGTTATACGAAATAGCGCGGATGGTGTATAAAGTGATTGAAAAACAACAAGACACTATCCTGCAGCCCAAACATACCGTGTGGCGCGGGCATTGCCGTGTTGCGAGAGAAGGTGATAGCGACACAACTTTTCTATCAATGTGCGGACCTGCTTTTGGGACAGAGTGCCGTCAAAAACCTCAACAAATTCGCTCATTGCTGCCTCACCTTTGCGTTTTATAACATAATACACGCGAGCCAGCACCACAGGCTCTACGTCCTGAGCCAAAATACGAATTATTATCAATTGGGCGAGATTCCTTGTCGCAAATATTAAAAAAACGCCAACTAAAGCCATAACTAACTGATTTTCAATGGGCTGATTTTAACGGCAAATTCCTTTCAAATATTGAGATAAAGTTATTCACCATCAATCCGGCACAATCATAAACTCGGACTGCAGTGTTGTGCCTGCGTAATCTTTCAGGGCCTCAATACCATCTTTGTCAAGATATTGAGTCATGTCTATTTTTTTGTCCGTCTTGAGGATGAAGGCAATCATAGAGCCCTCACCGGTCTCGCGGTAGCGATCCACTTCCTGCATTTTCTCTCCGTAGTTGGTGACAAGGTAGAGGTGGAGGGTGCCTTCGATGGTGGGTTGGGGAGGGGATTGGGTTGAGGGTTGGGCGAACAAGCATCTGGTATGTCCCAAGAGCAAGCCTAATATTAGGATAACAAAAGCTGTGGTGTTTGTCAGCAAGGAAAGCGTTTCCCTTCGGTTTAGGTAATGATTGTAGTTTATAGTGTGATCTTTCACTGAGATTTTGGTTGTTAATAATGGTAACAAATTAATCAAATTTATTTTGCAAAGAATCTTTAATTCCCAATCTCCACTATCACCGCACTTGTGCCAACATATTGTGGCATACAGTCACCGACAGGAGCTCCAATATAAGTTGGATCACACAACACATACTTCCTCTCATTAACCAAAAAGTAGTAACCTGACACCGTCTCATTAAATCTTACAGCTGTAGCCAAATGTCCAGGATAGTTCAACAATACAACCTCTAAATTCAGCAAATCCCTTACCAAAATAGAAAAAAGGATTGAGCGATCTTCACAATCAGAATAGGGATAATAGAACAGCTCGTCTCCAAACAATGGTCGTTCGTAACCAAATTGATCTTGATCAGTTTGGTAGTCAAAGGCAGTTTGCACAAAATTGAGCAAGATATTAGCCGCCTCCAACTCGCTTTTCCCTGCAATCTGTTTTTTCAGTGTAGGATAAAGATTCCTCTTCACTTTTCGGCTCAAGGATGCTCGTGAATAACTTGCCCAGTCACTGGTGACGGGACAAGAATTGTAGAACGCCATCAGGTTACGATTGGTGGAGATTATAGCAGAAGCATCAGGATATCGAGATGAAGAAAATGTCCTCTTTGGGGTAGGTTCGTCGAAGAAACGAGGTTCCCCTTTTATGTCTAAAGAGGCCGTCTTTTCACCTGTGAATTTACAGTTAAAAATATAGTAGGTTCCACCCTCCTTGTTGTCGTCCATCAAATAGTATTGTTCATCGTCAAGAATGAAAAACGAAAATTGATAGATTGTAGTAGTGAACGGCATCATCAACACCAATCTATCACCAGTGCGGGCTAATCGTACTTTGTAACCCGACTGTACAAGCAAATAGGCTTGCATTAACACAGCTTCGTTTGTACTTTCACCCAAAAAAGTTTGAGACAGACACTTTACCAGTTCTATATACCCCCAATCATTCAAATCCAGTTGATCCCGATAGTTCAAACAATCATCTGCAATGATGTCGTACCCCGACGCAGAAAGGATACGCCACCCATCTGCAACAGCACTTTCAGACACATTCGGCAGTGAAAAATACATCTCCTTCAGTAGATGCACTTTACAGGGTGTACTGTGAAACGAAAATGTATATGCCGCATCCTGTTCATTATCTGGATGAGCAATAGGCTGAAAAGGCTGTGGAGAGTCATAAGTGACAGCTGAGACATACTTACTATACGATACAGCTTTAGTAGGAATTGGTTTCTGATCCGTCTTTAGTAGAGGCCTAGGCGGTTCGGGCCGTTTCGGGACGGGTTTTGCAGCTGACACACGACATGTTGTCCACTGCCTACTCATCTTATCCGCATATTCCTTATTCAATTTATCACGATAATCTGCCCACGCTTTCTGTTTAGCATCCTTGAATATTTCCCACTTCTGTGTTTTACTCTGTTTAAAATTGTCAAAGTCCGTATTTTGACAATGAACGTTACCGACAAACAAAAACAAGGACACACCAATTCCAAACAAGAACCTTAGTTTGAGGACACAATTATTTCTCATATCCTGACCAAATTTTGCGACATTATTCAACATCCCATGCTATTCCTATCTTAAGCAAAACAGAAGGTGCAAACACCTTGTTTTTCACATCATACGATGCTCCTGCACTCAAACCAAGAAAAAACGTGTAATCATCATTAAAATTAGAGAGATTGTATCCTGCATGGAAATTGAGCCCATGACTGTATTCAACTTTTTCCCTCGCGCCCTCAGGTTGATAAGCCCATCCTACATCAACAATTGGTTTATTAATCGTTCCATATCCACAATCTATAAACACTCCCTTAAACAGAAATATTTTCAACCCACCACCATAGTGAAAGAATACTTTTGTAGTATATGATCTCGAACCACTATAGTAAGTATTAAGAAATTTTGTTCCTGTGAAATCCATACCCAAATCTATATATGCGCCAATACCGACAACACCCCCATAACGGAATTCAATGCCATCCGTCAGATTCCATGGATAGCCTGTACCTGCGATGTTCCATGCAACGTACTTTCCATCTTCCCAATAGAAACTATTACTAATTCTTTTTTTTCGTTCTTCTTTTTTCTTCAGTTCTTCTTCCTGTGCTTTGAGTTTTGCCTCCTCATCTTGTCGTCTTTTATCTTCTTCTATTTTCTCCTTATACTCCTCTTTCATTATTTCACGAAGCTCTTTTGCTTTACTGAAATCATAACAATCTCCGGAAAATTGTCTAAAATTTGGAGTGATATTGCCGCTGACGGCTACCTGCAAAAGTTGGTAGTAATAAAATTGGTTACCATCTCGGGACTTTTCAGAAAAATTACACACTTCTTTCATTGGGATTTCATAATAGCTCGCAACAACGTTGAAATCCTTGTCACTTGCTTGAAAAGCCTTGAAAATTTCGGTAGAATTAGCTCCTACACCTACTCTAGACTGTGCCTCTTTGAGTGCCATCACAAAAGCATCGGTACGTGCCTCTTTTTCCGTGTTGCCAACACCTTTACTCACATAATATTCATACGTTGAATTTTCAGCCTGAGGAGGATTAAACGTCCAATTTGGCCGCATCGAAATATACGTTTGAGCAAACGTACTATTAATCATTACAACAAGCGAAAGTAATAAAAATAATCTTTTCATAATATTTACTGACATTTTGTGAATTCTTCAAATTGCGGCTCCTTATTGCCCACTGATGCGACCTGCCACAAAACATATATTCTAATCATATCACCTCGTGGAGTATGCTTAACTTCCCAATAATCACAAACCTTATTCATTGGTATATTTACAAAGTCTTGACTCACATTAACTCCTTCTGTCACGGAGTTTTCAAGGGACTTTATGTCATCCTGAAAATGCACTTCAACTCCCAATTTCCATTTTGATTCCATAACCGCTTTTGCAAATGCATTAGCATATGCTCTATCGTAGGTGAAGTCCTCTGCCATTGTCACACGGTAGTAATAATTTTTGCTTGCGTCCGCACTCGGCAATTGTGTCACCCAATATGGTAGAGTGCGCCCAGGTTGCGCTCCCGCCATCAACAATACACAAAGGAATGCAGAACAAAGAAACGATTTCTCTTTCATATCACGAATTATTAAGAGATTAGGGAACACGTGAGTGTATTTCCCCCATGTTCCCTATCACATATTAATCTTCTGTTTGCCCTTGTAATGCTTTTAATCGTTCCAAATCCGCTTGCTTGGCTTCTTGCTCTTTACGGGATTGCGCATCCAATTCATCCTGCATTCTCTTGCGAAAAATGTCTTTATCAACATCAACACGAGCGACTTCAACTGCATTTACTATTTCATCAAGCACTTCTTTAGTTGATACATATAAAGCGACATAACATCCATATTGGCCTTTTTTGTCTTTTAGAAACTCACGACAAGCAGGTTTGAATAATTCATTGATTGCCTTTTCACCAACATTAATACACAGTCCCTCTAACTGTGCTTGCTGCTCTCTGGACAAAGATTTGGTATGTGTATCTTTTGTATAATCCTCTATGCCATTTTTTATCACCCCCACCCATCTAGTCATCAATTCTGCAATAGCGTTGCGATTCGCATCTTTTAAGGCATCCTCTTGATATATTTTTCCTGTTGCCATTCCTTGTGCGGCCATTTGGTTTGTCTTTTCCAATTCCAAAGCTTCTCTCATACAAGGAATAAGAAGCTTCCTTGCCCCTGCCTCCAAAGTAGCTTGCTCATTGAGTGCTGAAACGGCTTGCTGGTGCTGTATTTCTAACAATTCAAGTTCGTTTTGCAATTTTTTAAGTTCTATCTGCTCTTTGAGTTCCCGTATTTGCCTTTGTGCATCCGACTCTTGTTCGGTCGATTTTTGTTCTACTGGCTGTCCAAAGACCTGTTTCTGTGACGCGCAAAACACCAAGAACGCAATCATCATCACAAATAACACCTTACTTTTCATTATTACTTTGCCGCGTTATATCCCATCCGGCCCCTTCGGTTTTATGTTTTTAATTACTGACGCAAAATTACCACAGGAATCGTCCTATGATATTATACACTTATATAACAAATTCTTTTACACTCCTACCTCACCGCCTTCACCTCCGTCACCTTGCACTCGCCATTCTCCATCTCCACGGTAATTGCAAATTTAAGGGTCACTTTGGTGCTGTTCGGTGAACCATATAGCTCTGTGACAAAGTCGTGCTCCAGCACACGCGAGATGCGCTGCAGCAGCTCCACGTCAATGACCTCCCGCCGGAAGATGTCGTAAACGTTCTGCCGGTGGCAGTTCAGCCTGCGCGCGAACTCGCTGACGCTCAGACCTGATGACTCAAAATGTTCCTTTACTTTCTTGCCTGCGTGAATCTTCATAACGGCTTTATTATTATTCATCCAAAACAACACATAAAGAAAGTGGAGCTTCAGTTCGACAGTCTCCACTCGGTAGGGTCTGGACTCCCTGTTAGTAAGATACTGAAGAACAAGCCCCACCTGTTTGTATTTGGCAATGAATACTCACAAGCAAGCTTGCTTTCCGATATCCGTACTAACATTCGCGAATTGTCCAGATTCACCGAGACGGATAAGCGAAAACTCGCTTTCTTTTCAATAAAAACCGCCGTTCCGTTTCTCTGCGGAACAGCGGTGCAAAAATATGAAAAAATTTAATTGGTTCGTTGCATTTTCCGCGGACGTATTTTCATTGTAGAGACGCAAAATTCTGATTCTCTACTGTGTGCAGACGAACAACGATATGGTTTATTGCGGAAAACACGCCCCGCCGTTTAACAATTGGTCAACCGAATTGTTAAAAGGCATGCGCAATCATCTGGTTTCCAAAAGCAACTGGAATCTCTCAAAGACCTTGACAGTGAAGGGTTTTGTTGTATCTTTGCAAACAAGAATTCAACCAAAAAAAACGGAAAAAACGACCATTATGAAAGAAAACGAACCTTTGACACAAAACGGCGAAATCATCCTCTACCAGCCCGACAGCAGCATCCGGCTGGAGGTGCGGATGGAGGAGGACACGTTGTGGCTCAACCGCCAGCAAATGGCAAGACTATTCGACAGAGACGTAAAAACAATAGGCAAACATATCAACAATGCCCTAAAAGAAGAATTAAGTGATTATCCAGTTGTCGCAAAATTTGCGACAACTGCCAGCGATGGCAAGACATATCAAGTGGATTACTATAACCTTGATGTGATTCTATCGGTTGGATACCGTGTTAAATCAAAACGCGGTATTGAATTCAGACGATGGGCAAACTCAATCTTAAAAGAGTATCTTTTACGAGGGTACACCATCAATCAACATCTCCAACAAATGGAGCAACGAATTGACGGAAAGCTACAAGAACATTCTATACAGATTCACTCTCTCCAAGACAAGGTTGATTTTTTCGTGCGCACCGCCCTGCCGCCGGTCGAGGGTGTCTTCTTCGATGGACAAATTTTCGACGCCTACGCCTTCGCGGCGAACCTTATCCGGTCGGCACAGAGACGCATCATCCTCATCGACAACTACATCGACGACTCGGTGCTGCTGACGCTGGCGAAGCGGAAAGAGGGCGTATCGGCGGAGATTGTCACGAGACACGTCACGGAAACGCTTACCCTCGATCTCGAACGACACAACCGGCAATACCCGCCCGTCAGTGTTCGGGAGTGCGACCGCTACCACGACCGCTTCCTCATCCTCGACGACACCGTCTATCACCTCGGTGCCTCCCTCAAAGACTTGGGGAAGAAGCTGTTCGCGTTCAGCAGGATGGGGATTACTGCTGACGAGGTGTTGCCGTGAAGCGACTGAAGCTGTCTTAGTAGCGTGTCTCCGACACGCAGACCCGCGCACCGTCCCCCACCCCACACTGCGGCTGCCGCCTTGTGTGGTGTTATTAGGATGGCGTGCCGCACGCGCGCGGCCAGATACAGGCCTCGTATCACGAACATAGGTTCATCGGCGCATGAACATAGGTTCATCGGCACATGAACATAGGTTCATCGACGCATGACATAGGTTCATCGGCGCGCCCAACTGTGAGACGCACGGTGGACGAGGTGCTGGCCATCCTCGACCTGATGGCGGAGTGGAAGCTCAACACGCTGCACTTCCACATCGCGGACGACGAGTCGTGGTGTCTGGAAATCAAGGGGCTGCCGGAACTCACGGAATACGGGGCACACCATGCCCTACCCGACTGGAACCTGCAGGAGACCGCCGCACTGAAGCCCACCTGCAACGGGCGCATCGGCTACAGCATCTATTACACAGCCGAGGAGTATATGCGGATTCTCCGTTACGCGTGGGAACGACGCATCCGCGTGGTGCCGGAGTTCGACACGCCGGGACACTCGCGTGCCTCCATCAAAGCGATGCAGGCTTACGAGCGGCGCACCGGAGATGACACCTACCGCCTGCAAGACCCTGCCGACGCCTCGCACTACTGGTCGGCGCAGGACTTCACCGACAACGTGCTGAGTGTCTATCTGCCAAGCGTTTACACGTTCTACGGGAAGGTTTTCGACGAGGTGATGCGGAAGTCGCTCTACTTCCTCCTTGGAACGCGTATCCCGGCTGGCCGTCCGAAGAGGTTTCCGACGCCGACTTCGAGCGGTTTTACGATATCATTATCGCCAAAGAGTGGCCGGTTTGGAAAAAGAAGGGATATAAATGCGCCATCGGCGATGACCAATAGCATAAAAAAAGTGCTGAGACCCTTTATATGGATTTCAGCACTTTGGTTTTAGTAGCGGGGGCAGGATTCGAACGACTGCGACCTCCGGGTTATGAGCCCGACGAGCTACCACTGCTCTACCCCGCAATGTTTCAGGCCGCAAAAATACACTTTTTTCCTTTTCGAAAAACATCTTCAGAAAAAAAATTTTTCGTATCATATTTTTTGTATCTTTGCCGCCTCAATTGAAAGAGGCTCTTCAATTGACTTATAAGCAGTTAACCTCATTGTTTAATCTTAGAAAAGCCCCAGTCTCAGGGCAAATTGAGACAACAATTTATGTCAGAAGAATTACTGAACACTCCTGAGCAGGTCGAAGAAATCGCGCAAAACGTGGAAAATGTTGCCGAAACCGTCGAGCAAGCTGCTCCCGCCGCAGAGGCACAGGCCGAGGAACTTCCCGCCGAGCCCAAAGCTCCCAAGGGTCCCCGCAAAATGCGCGAGATCGAGAACCCCTACGCCAACGCGCTCGAAAACTTCAGCTGGGACAAGGTCTCCGAGCAGAACGACCGCTACTCCAAGGACGAGCAGAGCCGCCTCGAGGAAGCCTACTCCAAGTCTTTCAAGTCCATCGAGCAGGGTGATGTCATCACCGGCAAGGTGGTTTCCATCAACGACCGCGAAGTGGTCCTCAACATCGGCTTCAAGTCCGACGGCGTCATCAACGCCTCCGAACTGCGCTACAACAAAGACCTTAAGATCGGCGACGAAGTCGAGGTTTACGTGGAAAGCCAAGAGGATGCCAACGGCCAGATGCAGCTTTCTCACAAGCGCGCCCTCATCCTCAAGTCATGGCAGCGCGTCAACGAGGCCTACGACAACCAGGAGGTCATCACCGGCTACGTGAAAGGCAAGACCAAAGGCGGTCTCATCGTCGATGTCTTCGGCATCGAAGCCTTCCTGCCCGGTTCCCAAATCGACGTCAAGCAGATCCGCGACTTCGACGTCTATGTTGGCAAGACCATGGAGTTCAAGGTCGTCAAGATCAACCACGACTACAAGAACGTCGTCGTCTCCCACAAGGCGCTCATCGAGGCTGAAATCGAAGCCCAGAAGGCCGAAATCATCAGCCGCCTCGAAGTCGGCCAAATCCTCGAAGGTACTGTCAAGAACATCGTTTCCTACGGTGCGTTCGTCGATCTCGGCGGTCTGGACGGTCTCATCCACATCACCGACCTTTCTTGGGGCCGCATCAGCCACCCCTCCGAGGTTGTCCAACTCGACCAGAAGGTCAACGTCGTCATCCTCAACTTCGAGGAAGGCAAGAAGCGTATCGCCCTGGGTCTCAAGCAGCTCACCCCGCAACCGTGGGAGAAGCTCGATCCGAATCTCAAAGTCGGCGACAAAGTCAAAGGTAAAGTGGTCGTCATCACCGACTACGGCGCTTTCGTGGAGGTCATCCCCGGCGTGGAAGGCCTTATCCATGTCTCCGAAATGTCCTGGTCGCAGCACCTGCGCACCGCCCACGACTTCCTCAAGGTCGGCGACGAGATCGAAGCCGTTGTGCTCACTCTCGACCGTGAAGGCCAGAAGATGTCCCTGGGTCTCAAGCAGCTCATCCCCGATCCGTGGGCAGGTATCCTCGAGAAATATCCCGTCGGTTCCCGTCACACCGCCACTGTCCGCAACTTCACCACGTTCGGCATTTTCGTTGAACTCGAAGAGGGCGTTGACGGCCTGATCCACATTTCCGACCTCTCCTGGAACAAGAAGATCAAACATCCCGCCGAGTTCACCAAGGTGGGTGAGTCCATCGACGTGGTCGTCCTCGAAGTGGACACTGAGAACCGTCGTCTGAGCTTGGGTCACAAGCAGTTGGAAGAGAATCCGTGGGATGTCTATGAGACCATCTTCACCATCGGTTCCGTGCATGAGGGTACTATCACCGGCATGAACGACAAGGGCGCTACCGTGCTGCTCCCGCACAACATCGAGGGCTTCGCGTTCAACCGCCACCTCCTGAAGCAAGACAAGACCACGGCCAAGGAAGGCGAAACCCTGCCCTTCATGGTTGTTGACTTCTCCAAGGATGCGAAGAAGATTCACCTCTCCCACACCAAGACCTGGCAACCCGACCGCGACTCTGAAGAGCGCGTCAGAAACGAGGAAGAGCGCCAGAAAGAGCGTGACATCCAGAAGGTGAATGAGAGCAACGTCGAAAAGGCGACCCTCGGCGACCTCAATGTTCTGCAATCCCTCAAGGAAGACCTCGAGAAAGAAGGCAGATAATCCTTACACATAATTATATATGAGAAAGCGGCGATCCCCTCGGGGACCGCCGCTTTTGTATGGGTTATATCGTCAAAGCCCTATCGGCGGCAGACCACCACGGAATGGCCGAGGCCGAGGAAGTCGTGGATGGTCTCCACCTCCAAGCCCGATTCGCGCACGAGACGAACGAGGTCGTCGGAGTGGTACATCTTGCTATTGCCGTTGGCGATGGCGGTAAAGTAGAGGCTGGTCTGGGCGAGACAGAAGGCAGCCGTGTCGAAACGCTGGCGATCCCAGAGCGTCTCCATAATGTAGAGGCGCGTGTCGGGGGTCATCACGGCGGCCGCCCTGCGCAGGATGCTCCGAATCTGCGGCTCGCTGAAACAGTCAAGGAACTGGCTCATCCAGATGGCGTCGAACGGAGGGTTGGAAGGCAGCTGGCTGTTATCGTCGAGCATATCGGCGGCATGGCCGTGGATGCGGTCAGCGCCGGGCTCGCCTGCCGTCTGCTCGCGCATCATGGCAATCTGTTGCGGCAGGTCCACGATGGTGACCTCCACGTCAGGGTTGTGCCGCACACACTGCAGCGCCCAGCGGCCGGTGTTGCCGCCCACGTCCATCAGATGTCTTGTCGGGCGTGAGAAAACGAGCGCGAGGGCCTGCTCAAAGGCGCCGTCGCTGTAGTGGTGGTCGAAGGCGAACCAGCTGCTCTTGGCCGGTTCGGGCAGTTGGGAAAGGCCCTCATAGACAGTGGGCCAATCGCCGAGACACTTCAAGCCGGCGGGTTTCCCCTCTTTCAACGCTTCCTCCAAGAAGAACATCCCCTGGTAGTTGACGTCGTGGTTGAAGTCCATATTGACGCGGGTGGATGGGTCGTGCAACAGGAACCAGCCCGTCTTGGCCAATGCATAGCGGCCCGTTTCGGTATCAAGGGTCACGGTGTTCATCGTCAGGGAAGATTCCAAGAGGCATTTGGCGGCATAGACTGAAACGCCGGCCTTCTCGGCCACCTCTTCAGGCGTCATCGGGGTTTCCAACATCTCGAAGATTCCCCATTTCACCATAAGGCGAGCCACCTCAAAAACAATCGGCCCGAAAGCATACAAATGCGCGAGCCGTTGCGCCTGATACGCGCCGAGCCCGTCCTTCGTGTATTGTTCTCTCAAATTCTGATCCAAGTACATTGTCGAACAAATAGATTACGATTTCATGAGGGGGGAAGCTGTCCGAGAACTGATTTATTCCCCCTTGAGAATTGAAAAATTGAGTCTTCTTACAATCAGCTGTACGAATAAAAAACGCTCGATTTTGAGTTCTCGGATGGGCTGGGGGGGGGGGGCAGGGT
>Ga0247611_10009284_pt1 | contig 11868 bp, 7 predicted proteins | sample 177DNAGHGhighgp2_FD_192422 | JGI IMG/M metagenome (GOLD analysis project Ga0247611, IMG submission 192422) | Sheep rumen microbial communities from Palmerston North, Manawatu-Wanganui, New Zealand - 1770 DNA GHGhigh gp2 | ecosystem: Host-associated > Mammals > Digestive system > Stomach > Rumen ... | reverse complement strand
TGAACACGACCAAGATGATCCACATGAACTGGTAACCATCAGATTCAGGGCTGAAGGATTGAAGCATTTTAGACATTAGAGACTCCTTTAATTGAGTTATTGTTTTTTTGTTGTTTTTGATAATCTTTGTTCATATTTATTTTTTTTTGAACCATTATGGGAGATTATTTGTAGTAAAACTTTCTTTACCGCATACAAATCGCCCTCAAGCCCAATAGAATAAGGGAATCCCATGAACTAGGATTCCCCGTAAAATAGTTTTTACCGCTATTTTTTCTTGCCTTTTTTGGCTTTTTTCTTGGCCTTCTTTTCCTTTTTGGCCTTCTTGGACTTCTTAGAAGTCTGTTCCACGGCGGAATCGTCGGACACAGATTCAGAAGTAGCTTCCACGCCTCTTTCGGAGGCAGGGATCAAGCTCGGGTTAGCGGTCCATTCCTTAAGCTTGGCGAGTTCTTCTTCAAGCTTGGTACGTTCGTCCTTAGTTTCCTTGACGATGTTGCGGAATGTGGTAACCTTTTCTTCCATGGTCATAGCGTCAGACTTTTCGATCTGCTCGATACGGGCCTTGAGCTTGAAGTAAGACGGGTCAGCAAAGAGCGTCGAAGGATCGAACTTTTCGATCTTCGTATTGAGATCTTCGTTGTTTTCGTCCAGCTTTCTCAAGGTTTCATAGAGCTTGGTCGTCCATTCGTTGTCAATGCCGTAATGAGCGGAGGCCTTGATACCCGTAGCGCACTGCGGGATAGCGAGCTGCTTGGCGGCATCAGAACGGTTGTTCAATTCTTCACGGTAGGCTTCCAAGTCTTCGTGAGCAGCCGTAATAGCGTCATCCTTCACCATGCCCTGACCGATGTATTCACGGACAATCAAAGCACTATCCGGAATCGGGGAGCTAGCGAATGCATCTGCAACTTCGACGAACACAGCGCATCCCTGGTAGTACATTTCGATGTAGCCCATTTCTGCGGCAATCACGTCCTTGTTGTAGAAGCCCTGGTCACGAGCGAGGTCGATGTTCTTCTGGAAGATCGGACGAGCCTGTTCGTAGTAAGCCGGGAGCTGTTGCACGATACCGATACGTTCGGCAAACTTTTCTTCTTCCTTCTTACCATTGAGTTGCTGTTCACGAATCTTTGCAGCCATCGTCACGAAGAGCATACCCATCTTGTTCGTGGCACGGAAGGTCCACTTTTCAGATGCGTAGGCAGCAGACTTGGAGTAGTGACCCATAGCCTTCTGGAGGATTTCAACCAAGCTCTTGACGATCTTGGCCTTTTCCTTTTCCTTGCCCTTCAAGACAACCGGAGTCATCTTGTTGTATTCGTGTTCACCCATGTAGAAAGCAGCTTCGGCCGGGATAGCGGCATCGGCGTTCTTGATCTGCAAGCCATACTTGTCGTAGGCTTCGAGGGTCTTCACGTAAGCATCAACAGAGTTTTCTTCGTCCTTGAGAGCGCGATAGGCACGAGCCATGCCGATATAGGCGGCAATCAGCTTTTCCTTGTCATCCGGGTACATCTTCACGAAGTTGCGGTATTCCTGAATGGCGAGGTCCCACTTCTTGGCGTTAGCGTATGCCATCGGGATAGAGAAGGCAGCGTCAACAGCGTAGGAGCTCTTCGGATAGTCGCGGACGAGGTCCTTGGAGCAGCGGATAGCTTCGTTCGTCATCTTAGCTTCGTCGTAGCTCAAGCAAGCGCTATAGAGGAAGGACGGAGTTTCTTCGTTCTTCGGATAACGTTTGTACGCAAGTTCGAAGGTAATAGCGGCCTGCTTCTTATCCGGGATGGAGTCATAGGTCTGAGCGGCAAAGCCAATTGCCGGGAAGGCCATGGAATCCTGCGGGAAGTTGTCCGTAATGAACAAGAATGTCTGGGCAGCAACCACCGGCTTCTTGTCCTTCTTGTAGTTGCTAGCGGCACGCAAGATACCCTTGACCGTAAGCGGAGAGCTCTTGTAGTTCTTCGGGAGGAGCATGAAGGTTTCAGCAGCCTTGCTGAACTGGTTCATGCTTTCGTAAGCGGCAGCGGCTTCGAAGATTGCCTTGTCGGCAATGTCGATGGTCGGATAACGCTTGACGAGGTCTAAGTAAGCCTTGGCACCGGCTTCGGTCTTGCCTTCCTTCACAGAGGTTTCGGCCTTCTGGAAGAGAACGTAAGCGATAGCCTTTTCAATTTCAGCAGCCATGGAGTCATTGCGAGTTTCCTTGGACTTGTACTGCTTGAGGAGCCATTCGAATTCAGTGAGAGATTCGTCGAGCTGGCCAGATTCCAGGAGAGACTGGGCAAGCATACGGCTGATGAGCAAAATGTACTGGTGTTTCGGGAAGTCCTGCTTCAGCTTGCGGAGGACGTTCACAGCAACACTGAACTGCTTGGCATCGTAATGGACGATAGCAGCGTTGTATGCAAGTTCTGCGGCTTCCTTGTTCTTGCCGAACTTAGCCATGTACTTATCGACCTGGTCGAAGTAAGCCTTGGTTTCGGGCAAGCTGTAAGCCTGGACAGCGTCATCGTTAGCCTTGGTCTTGCGAGCATTTTCGCGGGCCTGGTCCATCATGAGAACGGCGTTGTAACCAGCTTCATCCTTCGTGAGGAGAGTGCCGGAGCCCATTTCGCGACGGCCATAACGAGTCGTATCCGTTTCGACGATCCAGTTGAACATCTTGGCTGCGTTAGCATGCTGGCCCATTTCCTGATAAACGAGAGCGAGGTTGATGTGAACCTTGTATTCGTCCCAGGTCGGTTCCTTGGCATAGCGCTTCAAGAATGCTTCGTAAGCTTCGATAGCCTTGGTATATTGTCTCTTGCCGCCTTCGATGTCACCTTCCTTGGTGAGCTTGGCAGCCTGAGCATGGTGATACTGCGGAATGTCGAGCATAGCGCCACGGATGGCCTTTTCAGCATTCTTCACAGATTCCGGATACTTCTGATTCTTCTTGTACCAAGAGGAGTTGCGGTCATAACGCTTCACGACTTCGTAACGGTGAGCCTGAGCATCTTCGAACTTCTGCTGGACAATCAAGATTTCAATCATGGCGATATCGGCGAGCGGAGCGTCGATATAGTCCGGGTTGATACTCATCAAACGCTTGAAGGACTGGACAGCTTCTTCGTTACGGTCATGGTCCTTGTTCTTCATACCGATACGGTAATAGACGGAATCCTTGAACGGAACCTTCTTGTCCTTCAAGAAAGCTTCAGCTTCGGCAACACCACCACCTTCGAGGTCGGAGAAGGAGGCTGCCATGAAGTCCATAGCTTCACCACGCAAGTCAGCAGGATATTTACCCTTGTCTGCACCGACGATGTAATCGTAGTACTGCTTAGCTGCGATTTCGTATTCAGCGGTGTTGTAGTAAGATTCCGCCAAGTGGTACATGGCAAGAGCCGCTTCCTTACCCGTAAGGTTCTCGAAGCCCGTCACCTTCTTATAGGCGGCGATAGCGTCCTTGAACTTGCGGTTCATGAAGTGGTATTCAGCGATACGGAGCCATGCCTTCGGCACAAGACCGTGATCCGGGAAGTCCTTGACAAGCTGCATACGGAGCTTGTAAGCCTTGTCATCTTCGCCACTAGCTTCCTGCACAGCTGCGGCCTGATAAATCACAGTCGGAGCCTTGGCTTCTTTCGGGTACTTGTCGATGTATTCGAGGAAGTAGCCCAAAGACTTCTGGTGATCGGCCTTCGGGAACTGGTTTATGTTAGCGCATTTTGGCGGCTTGTTATCGCGGTCGGCGCACCATGCGACATCCTCTTCATACTGGGCGTTCTTGTCGAGGAACTGCTTTTCTTCAAGCTGGAACTGGTAGTGACCGAGCTGTTGCAAGGAACTAGCGCAACGGTTGCTGATTTTACCTTTACAGCGTTCTACCTGCTTTTCCCACTGCGCAATAGCATCGCGCATACCCTGTTCATCAAGGCCACCTGAGCGGCAGGCTTGTTCGGCCTGGTTCTTGAGAACTCTATAGGAACTGGCGCACTGTTCATAACCAGAGTTGCCCTTTCCAATGGATTTACACTTTGCGTATAGATTCTTTGCTTCGGTCGTTTTTTCTTTACACGGATCCGATGCAGCAAATGATGTTCCGACCAAGGAGCAAACAATTGCCGAGACGAGCATTAGATTTTTCATCGTTCTCTATCCACCTATGATTTCATATAATAAGGGAAAAACCCGTATTTCTACAGGTCTCCCAATTGTTCAACGTCAGACGGCAACGCAGGTTTCGATCCGCCGCCAGCACCGCCCATCTTGGACAAGAGGGTGGCCTTAGTAAAGCCAGCATCATCCAAAATACGCTTGCGGTTAGATTCGAAGCGGTCACTCTGGATAGATCTCTGCATGAACGATGCGTAATCTTCAATAGCCTGGTTAGCCTTGTCGAACGTCGGACGCAAAGCTTCACGCTTGCTTTCCACACGCGGAGTCGGCAACTGACGAGCGAGATCCAAAGCAAGAACCTGAACGGAGTCGAACTGGGTCTGCATGGCATCATACGCTTGGCGAGCACTGTCGCGAGAAGCGACAGACACAATCGGCTGTTCCGTGCGCTTTTCAGCCTCAGTCAAAGCATCGAGTGCATTCTGGTAATCTTTCTTCATGAAGTAGCAGTAACCCACCACGAGATAAGCTTCAGACACGAGGAAGGATTCCGGAAGATTGCTGATGATCCATTTTGCAGGCTTGATAGCGTCATCCGGTTTGTGAACCTTGAGGAAGGACCATGCAATACCGAGCATAGCTTCGTCGAACACCGGAGAGCCCTTCTGGACTTGGCCATACATCTGAGCAGCTGCTGCGATGTCCGGCTTTTCACCAGAGAAGAAGAGGTGGCCGAGCTTAACCTTGGCGGCATCCTGCAAGTCGCGTTCGGACTGGTTGGAAACCGGCTGTTCCGTAATGTCGCGGAAGCAGTTTTCGGCTTCGTCAAACTTGCCCATACGGCTGTTAGCGATACCCATGGTATAGCGGGCGTAGAAGTAGTTTGCGTTACCCGGAAGGATTGAGGAGAGCAAGTCAACGGCTTCCTGATAGAGGCCCTGTTCGAACTTGATCTGGCCTGCAATGTAGTCAGCGTCAGCCTTCACGTCGCTTTCGCCGAACTTCTGGGCAATGTTCTGATACTTGGCCATAGCTTCCGTATATTTGCCTTCCTTATAGTCGATGTTCATCAACTGGAAGTGATACTTGGCGCGCTGGTCACTCTGCGGATAACGCTTGATAGCGTCTTCATAGACGTTCTTAGCAGCCTTGTGCATACGGAGGTTTTCGAAAGACTTTGCCTTGTAGAACGCAGCCTGGTCCACCAAGTGGAATGCCGGGTACTTGGTCTGAACCTTACCGAAGGCGTAAGCAGCATCGAGGAACTGACGGTTCAAGTACAGACGCATAGCAGCACGGTAGTCGTTTTCAGGTTCGATCTTCAAGCGACGATAACGTTCTTCACCAATCTTCTCTTCACGAGTGTCACCGAAGCGGCTGGTCAGCTTGACTGCCCAGACAAAGCCACGGTTCTTCTTGGCCCAGAGGTCATCGTGAGACATTTCAAGATCAAGAGCGAGGTAACGGAAGATGCTCACATCCTTCACGTTAACCGTTGCACCGATGACCGGATAGCCTTCCTTCGTGAAACGAGCGCGAACGCCGAGGTGAGAAGAGAGGTAGTAGGTCAAGGTGAAGCTCATTTCAAGATTGGAACCCTTACCACCTTCGTCAGCATCGTGGATGATGTCGATCAAGGAGAGTTCTGCCTTCAATTCGAGGAGACGGTTGAAACCGCGCCAGAAGAGGGAGAGGTTGAGGTTCGTCGGAATCTTGTAAGCGTCCTTTGCAGTCATGAGAACGAACTTGAAGCTACCATCACCTTCAGCTTCGCTGATGGCCGGTGCAAGGAGGTTCTGGACGGCAACGCCAATGAGCAAGTAACCGTACTTCGAAGAAGCGAGCGGGTTCCAGCTCAAGCCCACATCAGCACCGACAGTAAGCTGCTTGAGTTCATCAAACTGGTTGATGTACAAGACAGAAAGGTCGATACCGAGAGAGAGGAAGTGCATGAGCCTATAGGAATAGCCGAACAAAGCGGCAATTTCGGTATAGGACTGGCCACCTTCAATGGAAGCACCGTTTTCGAAAAGGGAGATGCCCCAAGTGTGCTTGTAGTCAATCGGATATGTCAAGCTGACATATTCCTGGCTAGCTTCACCACTAATGGTGCTAAAGAATGCAGCGCTGAATTCAAGCTGATCAGTTTCAGAAATACCAGCGGGGTTCACGTACATGGCAGTGTTGCCACCAAATTCTGCAAACCAATCATTCTGCTGATACTTATTCGGCGTGTAGGTTGCCTCAGCGAACAAAGAAGTGCTTGCTACGGCAAGTCCAATTGCGGACGTTTTGATGAAACTCTTATGCAACATCACCTACTCCTTTACTTAATATCCGTGCGGATGAATTCGATACGACGATTCTGCGCACGCCCTTCAGGTGTTTTGTTGGAAGCTACAGGCTTTGTATCGCCCAAGCCCTGCGTTGTTATACGGCTTTCGGCAATGCCCTTTTCGACAAGGAAGTTTTTCACAGCGTTTGCACGGTCTGCAGACAAAGTCATATTCTTGTCCTTGCTACCGATGTTGTCGGTATGACCAACAATGTCAAACGTAGATTCCGGGAAGGTTTCCATGATATCGACAACCTTCATCAAGGAGACGTAGGAGTCCTGAGTAATCGTGGACTTACCGGATTCGAAGTTCACACCTTCAAGAACGAAGACTTTCTTAGGCGGCTGCGGAACTTCGTCCGGGCAACCATCGTCGTCCTTGTAGCTGTTGAGCGATTCAGCCTGTTCTGGGCAGAGGTCAACACCCTTACAGATGTGAGCGAAAGTAGAAAGCATACCCTTGGCTTCGACCCACGGATCGCAAAGACCGTCACGATCGTTGTCAGCATCCGGGCAACCATCGTCATCCTGATAGCCGTCAAAGTCTTCGGCTTCTTCAGGGCAGTTATCGAAGCCCGTGCAGGTACCGGCATACTTTTCGCCAAGACCTTCTTCGGAAACCCACGGATCGCAAAGGCCATCGCCATCGGTATCCGGATTACGAGTTTCCTGAACGGCCTCTTCTTCCTTCACAACTTCCGTTGCGGTAAGACCGATATCCAGCTTACCCTTACCGCGCTTGATCATCGGCGAGGTGGACTGGCAGAAGAAGTTCGGCTTGCCGAGAGACGGGCTGATGAACTTCGGGTCCAGGGACACGTTCGTGCGGTTCACCTTGATGAACTGGTTGAACGGGTAGTAGTTCTTGTAGATGTTGTTGTACTCCACCTTCGTCTGACCGGCAGCCGGGTCAGCAAACACACCGTAGTAGTGGTTTTCCATGAAGATGTTGTTACGGGCGATAATGTTGGTCGGGCCCTTCAAAGCAAGGCCAGAGTAGCCGTTGCGGAGCACGACGTTCTGTTCGACGTAAGCATCGAGCGACTTCGCACCCCAGGCGAGAATGCCGGACCAGCGGTTGCCATAGACCACGTTATTGCGGAGCCAGGGCAAAGAAATAAAAGCGCCGATACCAGTTGCGTGGTTATCGATCACATAGCAATGATGAATGTAGGGAGCTGCGTTTTCGCAAAGGATACCTTCGAGACCGTTCCTCACAGTGAAGTGCGACATTTCTGCGCCCGAAGTACCCATGACGGTTGGACCTCTACGACCACCATCAATGATGGTTGTCAAAGGATCCTCGCCCTTGAGGACAACACCCATGATAAGGGTGATGTTTTCATTGTAAACACCGCGTTTGACAAGGATTGTATCCCCGGCATCCGCATTTCCGAGAGCATCAGCAATCTTCGAGAAATCGCCCGGCACATTGATATTCCTGGCCATGGCGGTTCCAGAAAGAAGCATCGCCCCGGCCGTAATTAAGACCAGTTTCTTTAGGGTCATACTGCTACGTTTCTCCAATCATAGAACACTTAAATTCGTTAAACATACGCTTGCCAGTTTGGCAAACACAAAACCCATGTGGGAATATACCTTCAAAAATGACTTTAGTCAAATGATTTTCTTCAAAAAACGCCATTTTTCGTGTAAAAAAAAACACAGGTATAGCCTTTTAGGGAAAATTTATCTGTCAGTCCTCGCTACGAAGACCGTCCTTCTCCTCCTCCTTCTTTGCACCTTGAATTGAAACACGGATTTCTTGGCAGGTTTTTTTGATACTCTGCAAGACCTTGCGGGCACGCGTGCCAGCTGACTTGTTACCGCGTTCGAACTTTTCATATTCGCGCTTGAAATTTTCGATTTCTTGTTCAAGATCGTTCACTAAACTCATAAGCAAACTCCAAAAAAAGATGCTTTTTGGAAAATAAATAAAGTTTTTGCTAAAAATTCGCCGTTTTGCAAAATTACGTTTACGTTTACAAACTATTACATAGGTTTTGGACAAGTCAACAACTTATTAACAGTGTGATAACCGCCACAGATTCTCAAGAGCCCTCCAACCCGCCTCTCCGACATTTTCGGAGAAATCGTTCACGAACATTGCGATGTGAGACTTGATGACTTCTTCGTCATCGATTTGCGCTTTTTCGACGATAAAAGGGGTCACCGGATTATTTCTCTGGCGCGCTACCCGCAGGCTGCGACGAATTTCATTCTCGACTGATTCGATAGTCGCAAAACCAAGTTCCTTCCGAGCAACCGCAATACCAAGCGGAATCGGGGCCCCGGTCTCCTGCTCCCAGAAAGCGCCTAAATCCTGCAACAGGTGAAGCCCATCGCGTTTCCACGTAAAACGGTGTTCGTGGATGGTAACGCCTTGGGCGACGCTCTTGTTAAGGAGTCCCTCGTAAACCTCGTTAAAGAGGGCGTAACGGAGTTTTGGAGCATTTTTGAACTGACGGGAATACCAGAACTTAAAAAGGAGCGCTGCTGTCGTATTCGCGCCAGGGAGCGTCGTCGGAAGCGCCGGGTCGAATGCATTCCCTGATGAAGAGAGCAAAAGCGGGCCGCAACCGTAGCCGATAGCGCCTCCGCAACCGAGGCAGCGATATGCTTCGGCAATTTGCGGATAGACTTGCGCACTGATTTTTGCGACATCCAGTTCACCGCGCAGCACCATTTCGTTAAGAGTTTGCACGTCTGCGTACGTGACCTTCCATTCGAACGGAGAGTTTTCAAGCCCGCGAATCAAGGCTTCGTAAATGAAGGTGTCGTTAGGGCAAGTGGAAATACCGAGTGTAAGTTGCATGTTTTTAGACGAAAGACGAAAGACGAAAGACGAGAGAAAACAAGACTATCACTTGAATAATCCCGTTATCTATCGCCAGCAGCACCAATAATTCGTCTTTCAGTCTGTTCATAGTGGTTAGTGGGTGGTATGGGGTCGGGCCTACGGCCCTCTGAGGTTAAGCAATTAGAAATTAGCAAAAAAGCCCGAAGCTATACGAAACTTAGAACTTTAGTTCTCTAGTTGAGTCATGCTCTTTGAGTAGAAGCGAGCCCAATGGGGCTTTAGTCCCAAACTCATAGCCCATAGCCTCCAGAGAGTCCAATTGCGGAGCAAAGTCAACGATTCAAAGAACGTTTACAAGCGAATTCAGTGCTTTTAAAGCATCGGCGATGCGCCAGGTGGACTTGTCGCGGGTGGTAGCCAAATTGCTCACGGCACGGACTTCGAAGCAGGGCATGCCAAATGCATGGCAAACGGAAAAGCAGGCGGCCCCTTCCATCGATTCCACATCGACATCGAAGTTCTGGACACGTTCCGATGCCATGGCGGCCGTTCCCGTACAACAATTAACGCTAAGCCCGGCAACGGACTTTAAATTCGAAAGCCAGGCAGGAACGCCACGAAGCGGCGAAGACCCGTAAACTTGCACGGGATTGTTCAAATCCTGCGAACTCGCAGCGTTGCAAACTTTATGCCAAGGCGTAAACGAACCGTCCCGTTCGGCAACGCCCAAATCACCAATTCTCTCGGAGTCAACACGAACAACATCACCAATGCTCAAGGAACGGCCAGGGTAGGCGCCGCAAATACCGGCAAGGACAACATGCGTAAAAGGACCCTCAGCAGAAAACCGAGAAAGCAATAGAGATAAGTTTGTGGCAAACTCAAGCAAGCCAACGCCTAGAACGACGGCAAAGCCTCGGCCTCCAACCAATTCAACGATTTCGCCTAAACGAAGATTTTTTTGAACAAAAGACTTACACTCCGGGAACGTTCCGAAAAATTCCACATTTGACGCAAAGGCAAACAAAGGAACAAAACGTTCATCCATCAGCGAGGCCTTTATTCGAGGCGTTCAACCTTTGTCGCCAGTTCGTTTTCGAGCTCGACAACGCGGTCCATACTCAAGTTCCACGGACGTTCGACTTCACAACGGGCACAAGCGACAGCGGTAGCCTTGGCCAAGCAGCTTTCAAAGCTAAGTCCCTGGTCGCAAGCATAAAGCCATCCGGCAAAGAAAGAATCTCCAGCGCCAATATCGTTTTTTACATTGATTGCAGCAGGCTGCAACTGGATACCTTGGAACTTCTTTTCGACCAAGCGGAACGCACGGACAGGAGAATCCTCATCGGTCACCACGAGGTTCTTGATGGGAAGGCGTTCAAGGACAGCCATAGCCGTCATCTTCCAGAACTGCGGGCTAGACTTTACAAGCGGAATGCTCATGCGCTCCAGCAACTTGCAATATTCCGACATGTTTATCTTGAGAAGTTCGACGCCTTTCGCAAGAAGTTCGTCTATGTCATCTATGGCATCCACAAAAACGTGCTTGCCGTTAAAATCAAGCGAATTGAACATCCTCACGTCAAAACCATGCGGGAAAGTCCCACAAAGAGCCACATACTGCGTTGAATCCCAATGGTCAATCAACGTTTGTGCAAAATCATCGTTCTCGGACGAAGCGAGAGACGGCGACGGTTCCACAAGTTCCGTGGTATCTCCATTACAGGCAATCGTCGTGCAGATGCGCGTATTCTCGCGAATCCAAACCGGGACCTGCTGAATGCCGCAGACCGAAAGTTCGTCAAAGATTTTCTCGCCGTTCCCGGCACCGAGGAAGTGCATCAGACGAGGAGTCCCTCCCAGCAGTTGCAAAACACGGCAGCAGTTGATTCCCTTGCCCGACGCATATTCCTTGACTTTGGATATGCGATGGACTTCTCCCGGAACAAACTTGTCCAAGAAGAAGACTCTCTGCCATGCGGGATTGAGACCGAGAACTAAGATTTCGCGAGACATAAGACGCCTTAGAAATTCACCTTGTAGAACTTGCGCTTGCCCACCTGGACGACGAGGCTGTCGCCACCCTTGATTTCAATCTGGGACTGCGGGTCGGCAAGCTTTTCGCCGCCAATTTTCACACCGCCGTTCTGCACCATGCGGCGGGCTTCGCCCTTAGAGGCGAAGGCCTTGATTTCTACAAGCAGGTCGAGCGCTCCGTAGGTGCCGGGAGCCACGCTGCATTCGGCAGCATCGCTCGGGATGGCGTTACCGCTGTGGATTTCACGTTCCTTGGCGGCAGCGGCCTCGGCGGCTTCCGCTCCGTAGTACTGCGTCACAATGTCGATGGCCAAGCGGTGCTTTGCGTCATTCGGGTTCATCTTGCCTGCGGCAATGTCTGCCATCATCTGCTTGATTTCTGCAAGCGGAATGTTCGTCAGAAGTTCGAACCAGTTCTCGACAATGCTGTCGGCGAGGCTGTAAATCTTGTGGTACATCACGTCAGCGGGTTCGTTGAGGCCCACGTAGTTGCCGATGGACTTACTCATCTTGACCTTGCCATCCGTACCGAGCAAAATCGGCATAAAGAGACCGATCTGCGGTTCCATGCCTTCGAAAAGCTGCAAATCGC
>Ga0247611_10009282_pt1 | contig 11869 bp, 7 predicted proteins | sample 177DNAGHGhighgp2_FD_192422 | JGI IMG/M metagenome (GOLD analysis project Ga0247611, IMG submission 192422) | Sheep rumen microbial communities from Palmerston North, Manawatu-Wanganui, New Zealand - 1770 DNA GHGhigh gp2 | ecosystem: Host-associated > Mammals > Digestive system > Stomach > Rumen ... | reverse complement strand
ACGCATCCTGACAATCTTATCCCCCCTTTTCCAGATTTTAAATGTACCGTCATAATTGCCACAATGGAACAGATTCACGACAATCTGGTTGAGCGCCTTTGAGTATGTCACCTCCGCTTTCCATTTGTGGACAAATTCGAATGTCATCTGCTGGAAATGCAGGAACCGTGATTTGCTGTGCTCTTGTACAAACGGCTTGCCTTTTGTTCCTCGCCTGAACCATGAGAATGCCTCCGAGGGCATCTCAAAGACGAAATCCTCCGACAGATAAGGCTCAACGAAGCTCAGATCCTTGGTGTTGTATGTCTCTGCCACTATTGCGGCCAGTTCTTTCTTGGTCATAATTGTGATTGTTTATTGTTGTGTTTGCACTTTTTTATAGCATTCCCTGATTAACCATCACATAAGTCGCATTTTTCCGGCACTTGTCTGGGAATCTCAGTGTCAATTCGGACTTGTTAAAATCGATGGTGGCATTTAACTCCCGTAGAAAGTTTAGGCCGAGATAACCAATAATTTCAGGATGCATGAATCTGGTCATTCCCGAGAAAGTCTCGGAATCAATTCCGACACAGACAACGTTTTCGATTTGCACTTCACCGGCAGTGACTGATAAACTATATGATTTTTTTCTATTTTTGATCTGTTCGGGAGTGTCATTGGGAAGTTTCCACACTATCGCGTCTAGGTCCTTTACCAAATCCTCGCAAATAAGATTTAGATTCGGCCAGTAACTCAGAGCAAAATATCCCTCATGTCCGTTTGCAATAAGTTTAACCAGTAGCATATCAGCCACATTGAGCCCTTCGGCTAAAGATAGTTTTACATTCATATTATTGATATTTAATACGTTAATAAGGTTTAAAATAAAATTGTTTCTCGGTCTATACGCTTAATCGCGGTGGCTGATAGCTTCTTATCCGCATCCCACGATCATCGTCTCGAAGTGCAAAGTTATGGCATTTTTCCTTACCCTTTTTCAACATCGCCCCGAAGTTATAAACATTGCGTATCGTCCTAAATATCAATGATATACCATCCAATTATATCAGCCTTGTTTTCAGCGCGGAAGGCTTTTCGGCCCTTCCAACCGCCACATTGTCAGCCCCCGTTTTTTTTATCAACACCACCCCGAAAAATGACTTATCAACATGGGGGGCACGCGAAACGAAATTGCGCGAAAAAAAACCCTCGCCAGTTCTAAACCAACGAAGGGAAAGTCAGGTCGTTTACAGTTATGAGTGTTTGCAGGGATTAACGGGACTTTTTTCCATCAAATCATCTATTTCCCAATAATCATTTCACCTAAAGGGTTTAATTTATGCCTATTCCAATTTTCAATTGCTTTTTCTTTACTTGTGTTTGCATAACAATATTCACATTGGTGTGGACACGTATCGTATTGGCCAATATCTTTACTCACCATGCAGCCACAAGCCGTCCTCTGCCCTTTGTCTGGCATTTTCTTTTTCTGGACAGCAGCTGTTCCATCATCCAACAAAATTGCCCCTACCGGCAACTCAACTTTGCCAAACATATCTGGCTGTAACGGAATCTTTGTTACACCTAAATAATCCATCAAGACCTTGTCGCGGTGAGCTAAACGTATGATAAGGTCATGGTCGACACAATGATTGTGTTCCACTCCAGGCAAATCAATCTTTTCCCCACAAGTTGCCAACGTGTAACCCCAACGCTTGTTCAACTCAACCAACCTATTAGCGAATTCTAACATTTGTGGCTCTTCCCATTCCTTATAGGTGATATTCGATGACTTAAGGTTTCGTGTTACCTTTGCATAAGTGGCAATGTCAGCATAACTGAACACCAGTTTCTCGGTATATCCTTTCAGTTGGTCGCCTATCCGCTCAATTTTATCCAACAGAACATCTGCTGTGATATTGTAAGTAAGTACAAGAGGGTCAAAGCGCCAAATAACGTGCCCTACTCCCAATCTGTCAACAAGCCGTCGGAATGTATCTATTCGTTGCTCTATTGATGACACCTTCTTTTCTAGGCCATCATCCACATAGTCATTTAGTGTATACTGGATATAGCAACCTATACCTTTGTTATCAAGCTCATCAAGGTGTTCAAAAAGCGGTTTAGGATTTTTAGACCAAAATACAATAAAACGGGTATCCTGATATGAGACATATCCCTTGACTCCATTAAATGGATTTACCCAGGCAGAATATCCCCTTTTTAGGCGATAAAAAAACCAATCCGCATAGAATGCCGGGATGTCCGTCGCTCTACTTGCAGAGACGATAACGGGATGCATAGAAGTCTCTACTATACTTCCGTTATCAAGAGTCACTTCGACTTTTTCTGCCATAAGACAACCTATGTTTAATTAATTTATAAATATTGGAACCATCGAGGCGACAAGTGAGAGAATCGCAACAATTAGGACTATTACTATAAGACTTATCTGCTTATCGTATTTTTTTGATAGAACATTCTTTGATTCGTCCACCTCACCGCCTAACTTTTGAATACTTTGAGCAATTCCATTCAGAATTTGAGAAATGTGTTCATTATACCGGGCAAAATCCTTTCCAATATTGTTCAGGGAAGCATCGAGGCTTGTTATTACTTGATTTAATGAAGCCACCATTGTCTCAATCTGCGACATCTGTTGCGACAACAAAGACTCTACCGTAGGTTTTAATTGAGAAACAGCATCCCTGATTACATCAAGAGTCTCATCCTGTTTTGTCTGGGAAGAAACCAATTCTTCCAAAATTTTATCAAGGGCTGTTTTTGTATCCTCGATAACTTTTATTGAGTCTCTTAAAGAATCGGTCATTACCTTTATTGAACTTACAGCATCGCTTAAACCCGATGTCGCATCATTAATTTTTACAATATACCCTTCTATAGATTCACCAAACGACGAAACCGCCCTCTTAATTTGTTCATCAAAAGACAAAATAGCATTGTCGCATAGTTTTTTTATCTCATCTATCTTTTGTTCCAAACCACCTATATTAGACTCGTTTGCATTCTCAATTTTTTTTATGAGCTCTCCGATATTCAACTGAATTGACGCCAACGATGCAACATATTCTGTTAGCGATTCCTTTAATTCAGAGTGCGCATTCACAACACTCTCCACCTGCTTCTTTGCAGATAGAACTTCCTGTAAGTTCTTTTCCAACTCTTGCAGACTTTGATTAATTTTTTCCTCTTGTGTCATGCTGTGTATTTTTTCTTTATTTTTGTCAATTCATTTTTATGTATCTCCAATATGGCGGCTGACTTTATCAATGAGCCATTACTTTCAAAATACGGTTTCACATACTGGCTTTTATTAAACCGGCCATATACTTCTTCCCAGAATGTGCCTTCTGGATACCTTTGATAGAACCCAACCATACCTTCCGTGTACATATTAAACAATTCTTCCTCTAGAACTTCATTATTGTTTGTTCCAAGGAACATTAAACAAAATGCGCCGAGCAAGTAAATTGCCGGGTTGTCGTCTGTAAGCTGACGGCGAATCAATCGTACTGCACCATATAAATGTTTGACATTGTCAATCTGAGTAGATCCTGTTTCATGTTTGGCAATCCATTTATTATCAACAACGGACATGTATTTAAAAAGAGTTTCTGAGGAAGACACCTTTCCTTCATCGGTATCATCAGTCAACGAATATTCAAGTCCACTATCCGTTGTGTAACCCCTGCGGGCATACTTTGAATTAAAGTAGAAAAACAATTCGTCTTTTAATCTTTCATTAACATCCTTCCAATCATCATTTTCGTTGGCCCCAAGAATACAGAATGCATGAATATCGTCTATTGCCCGCTTTCTTTTTACTGCTATTTTATCATATATGAAATGCGTCAAAAAACCGAGACACTTATGAATCTCATTTTCTCCCCGATATTCCGGAACTTCCTCAATAAGTTCATGTGCACGTTCCTCCGAATAGTAGCGCATTAAAAAGCGTTCAAGTGCCTTATAGTATTCTCCATCAGCCTTCTTCTTTGCAACTATCCTAAATTGCTTAGTATTGTAATCTTGTGTAAAATCATCAATCAATTCAATACAGCACATTCTATATATTGCCTTTGCAATATCGACATACTCAGATGACGAATACCTTATATAAGAAACAACATATTCTCCTATCGGGACCGACGTTAAAGTCTCCAAGAAACCGAATATTGTACGGCCCATTGACTCGTCATCATTTTCTCCAACACAAACTTCCATTTGCTTCTTGCTAAGCAATTGGTACATGTAATGCTTCTCAACGAGTTCACCCTTAAAATTTTGGTTATAAAAGAACAGAACCGTTTCATAATCTGCATTCAAGTATTCATAATCTTCAAATGTCAGGAACGGATAACGCTCTTTCAAGACCCGTAAATGCTCATATTTTTTCCATCTATCTCTCGAAGGAATTTTCGCCAACTCACAGTCTTTTATATACTCACATGCCGTTGCACATTTAGACTTCCACTCTTTTGACTTATATTTTTCACATGCTGTGCAACTAGATGCGCAACAATTATTCTCGAATCTCTTGCAACTATTATTCCATCGTTTGCATTTGAGTTTTACCAGATCCGTTGTTTCATCACATATTTCAAACTCCGTAACAGGAATGCCCCTTTTACGAGATAGTCCTTCAATGTCGTCTCCATCATACCATTTGTCTTTTTCTTTACTGTAAAATGAAGAATCTGACTTTACCCGAGCCAATTTATACTTTGAAAACATTATTGTTGCCAAAGCCATTTTCCGGTCACGCCCAGCACGCCCAGCCTCTTGAACAAAACTCTCCAATGAACTGGAGTAGTTCATATTGATTGTAAATCTTACATTTGGTTTATCAATACCCATGCCAAACGCCTTCGTCGCGATCATCAATGGTATTTTATTATCTCTAAATAAGTTTAAATTCTCAAAAGAGATTTTATCCTCATCAATACCATCTGTAGTATTAGGAGCGTCGTCATTATTACTACTTCCGACAAAAGTCCCGATTGGGGCATCCGGATGAAGTCGTCTTAAAATATCTTCATTTTCATCTACTGATATTCCCGTACCTTTTCGGTGAGGGCAAAAAACTATTCCACCGTAATCATAAACTATGCGTTCTTTTAGTATTTCCGATGGAACTTCAACATCCAGAGAAATCGATTCAACATCTTTGTCATATCTTGGACCATCCAAATAACCGCCCCTTATCTTTCGAATTGCATCAGGAGACACCAACTCACGTAAATAATATGTATTTTTTGATATTAAGTCATCAAGAGCTTCTTTTTTTGCATCATATATAGCCCATTTGTCAATCCTTACAGAACCATCAGTTCCTCTGTTTTTAAACACTATTGGGATTGGTTCTATTTTATATTGCAACTCAAACCTATTGGTATTACCATTTCTCACGATAGTTTCCGAATCCAGTGGAAACGCCCCATTCCCTGACAATTCACGCTCAACATCCGCCAATACGTCGAACGAAGCCGTAGCAGTCAATCCGAATAATGGGATATGTCCATCTTCTCCTTCAATCTGCTTGGGGAGAACATATTGGTATAAGTTTCTTCCCAGATGTAAGTAAGTGAAACGAAAATCATGTCCCCATTCAGATACACAGTGTACTTCGTCAATAACACCATATGAGAAATACACACCCGTATCGTGCATATTTTTCAGTCGGTCTCTAAAATTTTTTATCGCCAACCGCTCCGGAGACAAGAAAACATAAAGCAGTTCCGATTGCTCCATTTGGCGAGCACGCCGTTCCCTCTCTTCTGTCCGCCATCGGTCTATTTCCATCTTGTTGACCATTTGTGCAGGAGCCTCTATAGCGGAATTAATGTATGTACAACAATCAATGCCGGCTTTAATCAAGCCATCATACTGGTCTTTCATCAAGGAGCGTAACGGGTCTATAACCAAAGTGACACCCGGTTGTAACATCGCAGCAATCTGATAGGTCAACGATTTACCTCCACCCGTTGGCAAAAGACCTATGACAGATTTATTTTGGATCGCTCTGCTTAATATAGGTGTTTGGCCCGGTCTAAAATCAATCTTTCTAAACAGGAGGCGCAGGAAATAACGTAAAGATTGTACATTTGCCTTAATGTCACTATATCTACCTTGCTCATCTGTGGTGACTAGTGGCTTATATTTTATCTTATCTGACGTGTAAATCAACCTCTCGTTTCTGTGGTAATGAGAAGAACGGATAATAAAGTAGCAGTCATTCTTACATTTATACTCACTAAAATTCAGTTTCTCCAAACCCGCACGACGCAGCATGGCACAATCAATCACCACATCGTATTCCGACCTTGAATGATACTCGTCCTCATACACTTTTCCGCCGAGATGCAATGGCGATGACACAAACTCTTTTGTACTAATAATAGTCAGATTAACTTCAGGAAAAGACATCCCCTTATAATCCACACTTAGCCGCGCAAGCTTGTTAAAAGTACGCTTCAAATCCTCAAATGCCAATGCCGCGCACGGAACATCACGTTCTATCACAAGGACATTCCATTTATCCGACAGCTTTAGCCTAGAAGTCATTAATGCTTCCAAAACAGTCTTTTCAAGCCGTGATACAGCAATTGGCGTTAATACCAACTGAAGCGTTTTCTTCCATGATTCATCGAACTGTCTCCCATAGTTTTCGACAATCCTTTTCACATACTCACTGCCAAAATAATCAAAATCACTCTCCTTCTTTTTGATATCATTCTCTCCCAAACGCACGCATTTCCATTTGGACGCAGCCAACTCGGCAACTCTTTGTTGGTCAGTAAGAACCTGCGGAATCCCCGAATGGTACTTTTCACCATCAATCTCAATAACACACCCCAATTGTTCAGACCCACTGTTGTCAGATGCACAATACGGAAACTCCACCGAAAAGTCTACCCTTTGGGAATGGTGCCAACTCCTACCTGTTATTGTAGACAAATCACGTTGGGGATTCAATATCTGCTTAAGAACTGGAGATGCTGACTTTGTAATGAACGTTTTCTCCAGATCACTATCCAGAGAATCACAATTATACGAATCTGCATCAATAATCCACCTGGAGTCTATTAAATGCATTGCAGAAAACAAATCCTCATAATTTAGATTGTCAATGCAATATTGAATAGAACCAAGATTGTCTTTTGCTCGTTTGTTACCAAACTTGGAAAAAGCGACCTCTAAAAATGGACTTGCCTTGGTCGGAAGTCCTCTGACAACTATGTTATTAAGGACAGCTAATATAGGGAGAACATCTTCGTAAACGCTCGCACCTATATCAAAAGGGGCTTGTATTTCAAAATCCGAAAGCATTCTCTGCACTGCTTTCAGTTTCCACTTGTCAATATTATCATTTAGGGCTGTTCCGACAGCATCCAATTGAAAGGATGCATGGAATTGCCTTGGTAAATAGTAGTCAACAAATATCAATCTGCACGTATCGCCATCTATCTTAAAAACTAGGTTTTTCGCAGTATAGCTATACGTCTCAACCAGCTGCCCTTGAGTATTATATTTTTGCTTTAAATGAACCCCATGATAAAGCTCCTTTGCCTCGTCAAAATATCCCCAGAACGCGTCAATTCTACTATTTCCACTATTTACTGGGCCCATGCAAAAAAAAAGATGTTGACCTATAATGTTTGTCTTTATCTTGTTTGCAAGTTGCAGCAAATCAATAGTTGGAATATCCAGAATATTGGAGAAAAGATGTATGGTTACAGGTTGTTCTGATGAAAAATCCTCTACCGTTATATCATCAATGTATTTATTTACGGAACATACTCTATTGGGTTGTTCAAAATAAGCTTCAACGTGCAACCGAGCCCTTCGTAATGCCATACTAGAAGGCTCAATTAACACAACCTTTCTTACAAAGTCTATATCAAGGCCATTCTCTTTAAAGTAATCTAGAAGGCACATCGTGGCCAAACCTTGACCACATCCCCAGTCTATAATCTGGACTTCACGATTTTTGTATTCATTTATGTCAATATTGGGGAGAACCTCATATATTTTCTTTTTATGCATCTCTCCATAATTGGCGAGATATGCAAGAAGTTGGTCCTCCTCCGACAATACCGCTGTACCATGATCAAGACTTTTATACAGTTCGGGATTATTCCAATATTTAGGCGCAAGGTCTTTATTCAGTTTGATAATATTATCAAACGATATCGGTGTTATCCGTTGTATATGTTCTTGATATGTCATTAACATTAGTTATTAAATGCAAAATTACGACTTTTTTCCGACATGACCAAATCTATTTTCTTCTCGGCCGCGCAAGGTCGCCAGTGCATAACTATTCGCCAAATTATTTTTTCTTCTCTCCGACCACCTGACCGACCGAAAGATGACCCCAACCCTCGTCTCCGTAACTTGCATGTTGATAAAAACAACTTGCACCGGAACCCTTTTCTCCATACCTTTGCAGTTAGGATTTTAAACGTATTACTAACGCTTTGCACAAGGATTATCAATGCCTTGTGTAATTTTTTGTCGCACTAAAAAAAAGATATATTATGAAGGATCAGGAATGGTATCATGACAGGATGTATGAGATGCGCCGCGAACTCGCGCAGGAGCAGGAACGGTTGGCCAACAACTTATCCAGTATATAGTACCTCGTTACGGCGTTCTTGTTTGCGGGCATAGTGTTCTAGTTTTCGTTGTTTTCGGCTGCAAAAGTACAATTGCCCTGCGCAGCTTATTTGCGTAACACCTTAGTTACATATCTTCCATCGTCAATCCTATCTGGCGGACTTCATATTTTGCCAGCTTTTTGCTGATGGTGGACACTTTACCGGCCAACTCCGAAGAATTGAGCTTCTTTCGTTGACGCTTGACCTCGGCCACTACCGCCTTCTTGTCAATCTCATTGATGGCTATCATGTCTATCTCGTTTACACCTTTGCGGTCCCAATAGTTGCCCACTAGCGTCACACGCTCTTCTTCCATCCATTTCTGACGGAAATACTGCTCGAGCACAAGTCCCGAATATTGCTCATACCCCCGCTCGACGATTTCGAGCAGCAGGTCGTTACGCTCCATCTCAACAAGCGCCTGGTTGCGCAGGATGAAGCGGAACCAAAAGCGCAGGAAACAGTCGTCGAGTTGCCAGCGTGAGTTGCGTCCGCCTGGCTTGCTGAACATCGGTTGACGATGGTGGATGTAGCTGTACTCCACCTCCAGGTTGTCGAGATAGGCTCCCGTGTTCTTGCCGATGGCTCCGTCAATCTCACTCTGCGTGGTAAGCCCCGAAGCTATCAGTTGGAGAATACTCAGGTAGTTGGTATAGTCTTTGCCGAACTCCGACATGATGAGTTCTGTGCCTTCGGAGAGATAGGGTGAACCCGCCTGAGTAACCCAGCGGAGCATCTTGGCTTTTGTGACGGCTTTTGCGTCCATCAGCCAGGCAACATATTTGGCCACACCTCCGGTAAGCATATAGAGACAGAGTAGATCCTCGGAGGTATACTTGGGGTTGTGGTCGTGCAGTACCTCCTTGAGCACACTTATGCGGAAGGGCTGCATGTTGATGCGGCAATCCTGCCGTCCATAGAGCGGCTCGTCCTCATTGTCGAAAATCTTGTGCATCATACTATAGATACTTCCGCAAGCCACCATATTGACTTTCACCTTCTCGTGGTTTTTGTCCCAAATGTCTTGAATGTGGCTGGGAATCGCAGGGTTGACTTTGATGAAATTCTGGAATTCGTCAAAAATCAGGGTGAAATGATTCTGCTGGCCATAACGCATCAACTGTTCAAAGAACTGGGCGAATGTCTCCAACCGACCGAAAATCTGGAGCCCCAGCGCCTGCTCGGCAGCCTCCTGAAACTTGCCTGTCAGTACACGCTCGTTGTCTTTCGAAACATAGAGGTAGAGGAGCGGCTGATTGCCCTCTTCGGCACTCTTCCTCAGCATGGTGGTTTTGCCGATTCGACGTCGTCCTGTGACTACCGTCAATCGACCCCGTTCTGTTGTCTGATTCCAATTTGTATTGAGTATATTCAGCTCTTTATCCCTGTCGTAGAATCTCATGTAACGTCAATTAATTTAATGTGCATTAAGATAATTTCGATTGCAAAATTACAACTTTTTTCTCATTATGCAAAAAAAATTATGAAAAACACATAATTCACCTTGCATAATTTCCGACAAACGGACGAGGTCAAGCATCATTTTATGACGATGGTCTTCCAAGTCGACCCTTATCACAATTCATTCGGACCTCTCAGATTTTCAATTTATTCAGAAATTCACACCGTCGCATTTTGCACCAAATCGCATTTAACGTACCACCATTTTTGACACCAAATCGCATTTAACGTACCACCATTTTTGGCACCAAATCGCATTTATCACAATACATGTTTTGACACCAAATCGCAATTAACAGATCCCATTTTTACAACTTTTTCCATTTTTTAACCCACATTTTTACAACTTTTTCCATTCTCAAAATTCATGTCGACTGAAGACGTTACGGCAGATATGGCCATAAAACACACTCCGTCCCACTCGTCCACCAAGCCCTCGCCATCGCCCAGAAGGTGGAACGCACAATTCTCAAACCAAAAAGGTCGCAAAGGCCTCATAGGGAAATAATGAATAATTAAAATCTATCAGTTATCAGTTCTATCAATTAAAAAATGACACCCCTCAATTTCAAAAACCCTTCTTATAATACTTATAACTAATTAATAATAAGATATATATAAACAAATAGAGGGATGAAATAAAAAAATGACACCCCTATAAAAAAACTGATAGAACTGATAACTGATAGAAAACTCACACCAAGTTTCACCTAAAAAGCAAACAAACAATGAGATACGACATAGCCAACCCTTCGGCTCCCCAGATGCCAACCCTCGGAAACTTGACAAAAAGCATCCAAATCCTCCTCTAAAAGGCCACAAAACACCCTCCGCACCCCTCCTTCCAGCTCCTTTCACCCTCCCAACCGCTCCCCTTCGCACTCCCGAAACTCACCCCTCATCCCTCATTCCGGAGCTTTTTTTGTAACAAACCGACCACTCTCCCCGCCGAAATTAAGGTGTCCCCATCCTAAACCTTGACCCATTATCACTCTTAACTCTTAACTTTTAACTCTTAACTCTTAACTTTTAACTCTTATCCCACTGTCCCACCCCTCGTCCACCAAGTCCTCTCCATCGCACAAAAAGTCTCCTCTATGCTCCTCAACAAAACCCACAAACGCCTCCTAGAGAAGAAAGGCTCGAAAAAGTAATTAACCAATGAACGAATCTTACAGTCTTACAGTCTTACAATTAAAAAAATGGCATACAACACCCCTTTTGTATATTATATAACTAATTAATAATTAATAATATATATAAGAAATAAAGAAGTAGGCACCCCTCAAAAAACAACTGTAAGACTGTAAGACTGTAAGATTTCAAGAATCATCATTCACCTAAAAAGCAACAAAACAATTAAATACGACATTACCAAACCTTCGGCACCCCAGATGCCAACCCTCGGAAAAGGGACTGATTGTATCAAAATTCTCCTCTCACAGGTGTCAAAAGACATGCGTGAACCCCTCGTTCCAATGCTCTTCCCCACTCTTGGAGCACATGTAAGCGGTTCTGAATTTTTGTACCCGGACCTCAGTTGGAAGGAACTTTGTGGCCAAATGGCCAACCTCGTGGCCGATTCCGGGGGTAACAAGGGCCAATTTTCACTCCTTGTCGAGGCCATCTGTCGCGATTCCTTATAACCTCTAAACGGCTACTAAACGGCTACTAGACGGCTACTAGACGGCTACTAGACGGCATCTAGACAGCCACTCCCTACTAACCTCATGTGTACGCTGTCC
>Ga0247611_10009281_pt1 | contig 11869 bp, 11 predicted proteins | sample 177DNAGHGhighgp2_FD_192422 | JGI IMG/M metagenome (GOLD analysis project Ga0247611, IMG submission 192422) | Sheep rumen microbial communities from Palmerston North, Manawatu-Wanganui, New Zealand - 1770 DNA GHGhigh gp2 | ecosystem: Host-associated > Mammals > Digestive system > Stomach > Rumen... | reverse complement strand
TTTCCCATTGGCCTTTAAAAACTTAATGAGTTTGACAGTTGGATTCTTATCATCCTGACTGGCATAACCTAAGTTGACTGTAGCTTCTGTAGGCTCTCTTTTATATTCCTCAATAAAGACTTTAGGAAGCATGACATTGGGATATGTTATAAAATCAGCAAACAAGGCAGAGACTTCGCTGACGCTAAAACCGGCATGCCCACATCCAACAGGAGTAATCAGATACGTAAATTGAGAATGACTATCAACGTAGTCTTTAAAGCGCTGGACAGCCTTCTTTAAATCTAATTTTGAAAAACCTTTGGTTGGAAGCGCATAACAAAAGCCTGTCGCTCCTTCTATTATTCCTATTTGAGCACCGAACTTTTTAGCAGCTAAACCTGCCGCACCATATTTTTGTGACCCCCACTTGTCTGTTCCAAAAACGAAAATTTGGCCTGGTCTCAAACTAAAGACGTGATTTGGGGTAAATCTTTCATAATCAGCTAAAACACTCTCTTTGACACCTGCTTCTTCTGGTGTTTCGTTTTCACAATTATCAGGAGAAGGAATTTCTTCTATCTCCGTTTCATTATTCAAAACCTGTTCAGGTTCTTCAATTTTTTCTTTTTCTTCAGAAAATACAGAACTCAAATCCTTATCGATGAATGAATTTAGATTTAGTTTTATTGCCAAATCCACCATTTCAGAGTTTGACATATTCGTTGATTTGCATGTAATATCTTCGACTTTTTCTATAAAGTGGGCGTTGTCTGTGATATGCAGCCAACTTTGTACTTTATTAGACAGCCTATTGTCCAATGTTATAAGTTTATTGAAAACGATGATAGATGGTAAATCTTTAATCCATTCTCCATTTATGCCAAGCTCATTTAATCCATTGCGTAACGAGGCATGATTAGCCCGGGCTTGTTGATAGACAGTTTTCCTGGATCCACCTTTTATTATAGTACCATTTGCTGTCCAGTCCCCATTTTCGACGGCTTTTATCGGACCGCCATAGTTTTTGAACTCTATGGCTATGATTGCGTCATTCTTAATAAGTATAGCATCGAACTCACTATCGAATATATTATAGTTTGCAATCAGAAAACACATCTTTTCTGATTTAGCATATTTCTTCTTAAGATTTTTACAGAGCGTCCTAAATTGCTCCCTCTCAGCAGTGTTTTCATAATTACTGCATCTAAATGCAATAAAACCTCCAGCCATAATCTTATTTTATTATCTTAGTTGTTGATCTTTTTATCTCTTATGAATTATCTCAGTCATTGTTAACAGCATTATTCCATTTCGTCTGGGCTGTCGTAAAACTCCATCGCTGCGAGGGCTTCGTCATCATTACTGAATTCCGAATCCTCCTCGAAGATTTCTTCTACTTCGTCAGCGACTTCCCTGTTCTCCAGTTGCTCTATCTCCACCTTCTGCTTCTCAGGTGTAAATGAGCCTACCTTACCTGCTTTAATTCTATGTCTCATAATTCCTATATTCTGTTTAATTCATTAATTATGCTGCAAGCAGTAAAGTTGCAATTGCTCCAAGTCCCTCTGCCGCAATTTTACCAAGCCAACTGTCATCTTTCAGTTTATGTTCCACGATGTAGTCACGTAGTTTTAGCCGCCAGACTTTATTCTGTAATAGTACCCACAAATCATCATCAAAATATGCATAATTCACTTTCTCTTTCAACCAACGCATCGATGGCGTTACTCCTTCTTGTGGCTTCTCCACTAATTGCAAATGCCAGAACCCATCTGATTGAAGATGCCAAAATGGGTTTGAGATGTCTGCTGGCTTGTCAAACTGAGAGTTTTTAGTATATTGCTTCATCAGAGCGAGATACTTTTCCCCCAGCCAATCATTCAAGGTAAGTTGGTTGGTTGTAAATACTCCGCTATCGATACCATCAATTAGAGCCAACAATAATACTGGCTTGGCCACAATAACCTCACCATGTATCTTTGCCTGCCTTATGCTCATTATCCGTTTGGTATAATGTGCATAACATTGTTCGTAGTTGTAAAAATGTAGCGTCCTATTCATATTTCTCTTGATGATTCAGTTTGTGTCAATGAATTCTCTTCTTCTGCAGCCATCGGCATCTGCATGTCCTCTTCTTCCAATTTTGGATAAGTAATACTCTTTGCTCCGTGGTCTTGCAGCCAGATATGATTTAGCGTAAAAGCAATGGAGTCCAAAGTCTCTTCACGCTTTTGTGGTTTCAGCTCACACTCCCAAACGGTGATACAGTGCCAGCCCATGCTGGCCAATGTGCGCTGCTCCTCTCTGTCGCGCTCTTCGTTCCTGCGAATCTTAGCTACCCAGAAATCGCGGTTCGTATTAGGAATCTTGCAGCACTCCGAGTTTTCAAGTGTCTGCATATCTACCAAATGGCCATGCCAAAAGCAACCGTTCACAAAGATGCAGGTGCGGTACTTTCTAAGTACGAGATCAGGATGACCTGGCAGCCGCTTATGGTTCAGCCTATATCTGAAACCTCGCTTCCACAGACCACGTCGCACAATCATCTCCGGCTTCGTGTCCTTCGACCGGATAGCAGCCATATTCGCATGGCGTTGTTGTGCGGTGAGTCTGTCCATATTGATTCATTTTAGGGTTTCTATAAGTTCATCTATTGAGCAGCATACGCCACTGAAAAGTTTGTACATCAGTTCTGGCTCTTGCCGTTTAGGAATATAGGCGATGGTAGTCCGACCTTTGCCTGCAAACCAACCAGCCTCTGTATGAGCACTTCTACCACAAGGCAGGACCAACACACATGTATCGCAAGCCTCCATCGCCTCGATATCGTTGTTGAACTGACGCACGGCTTTCTCGTGCTGCAGCATATCGCGGTACTGCTGTGGAGACCATTCCATATAGTCTTCACTCACGCTACTCCACTTGAATCCAGGGTCACCCGATGGAGGATTGCGGAAGTCGTACACCTCGTGTCCTGCTTCTCTCAACTTGGCCACCACCTCTGGGTAAACCCCGTTGCGCCAACTGCTAGCCACGTATATCTTGCGTTTCATTCTCATTTCGGCCATCAATAGTTATGTATATTCAAATCCATTTCTATATCCCATTACATCATTTGCCGTAGTAAACAATGGTTCATGGGCAACATATGAACCAAATAGATCCAAATGTTTCTTCTTTAGGTCAAAAAGCAGTTGCTTCAAATTTAAACGCCCAATATTAACTTCTTCATCAAAGCGGAAGAAGAAGTAATTGCCATGTACTTCCAAGGGATATCCTGTTTTGAGCATTCTTTCTTCAGACACTTTTCCTGCTACATCTTTCACATGAAACACGCGATACTCTCCAGTGTTTTCCGCTCCCTCAGTATAAAGAATGACGAACTGGATGTTTTGGCTTCGGTAAAAGCCTTCGGAATGTGCCCCATCCCTTACGTTATCGTCATTTCTGAGTTTCAAGCGTACATTATAAATTAGAGTTCCTTGATCATTGCCGCCTAACATCCATCGTAGATGTTCTTCATTTTTATAGAAACCAACTAAGACTCCTCGGCTTGGATCGCGTTCAAGATAGTGCATAGTAAGCCATTGAGATGGCATAATAGATTTTTGCTGCTCTTTCTCTATTTCTGGCTTCAATATAACTTTAGGATTCTCACCCAATTTACATGGCTGAAGAATAAAGTATTTGCCCAATTCAGCTTTCAACTCTTCATTATTTCCTTCTGGGTCTTCTTTATCAAGCGCCAAAGAGTAGATGCTTGTATCAACAAATGGTGTGTATGTCTTACCAAGAATGTTCTGAAAGTGAGTTCTGAAATATTGCTTGGCATCAACGCCCTTCTTGGCGGTCATTGCATAGAACTCAAAATCGTCTTGTAGCCATTCTTGAATCTCATGTCGGAATCTGTTTCGAACCTTCTGCTTCCAAGTCGCCTTCTGAGAAGCATTGTCTCTTGCATAAAGTGAAAGGACAAAGAGGAAGTTAACATCATAATGGAACAGTAACAAAGTGTCACGATCAAACAGTCTGTTTTTAAACTGCTCTTTGCGATGGCGATTCTTCTGCCTGTCAGTCTTTTCTATTCCGTCGTTTGAATAATCAAAGGCCTCGTCCATCTTTGCCGATATAAAGAAGTTGGGAATGATATTATATCCTTCTGTAATATCATCACGCAGCCTGACGCCAGATTCCGGTTCTTCTCCGCGATTGAAGATGTCAAGGTTCCACTGAATGACATTTCGAGCATACGTGTATTGTTTGTATATTGACTCAGGTCCAAGAGGATGCCCCATCTTATAATACTTTGAGTCACCAATATAGTATGTTTGACTGGTTTCGCTTTCAATAAGACTTTTTGCCGTATAAAGATGGTCAACGATTTTACCATCCTCCTGTTTTTTCTCCATATCATCTGGTAGTGGATTGTCGCCAATCAATTCGTCAATGATGGCTTCAAACACAATATAGAAACTCTTAACTAATAAATACTCTTTCTTCTCTGTACTGACAAATACTTGTCGGGCTTCATCAAAGAAAGCATAGCAAAGGTTCCACAGTTCCAATGCCTTGTCGGAGAAATACTTGTATTTAATCTGGCGCAGACGAGTACGTCCATAGCCATTAAGATAAGTCTTAAACTGTGCTCCTTTTATGAGTTGAAACTGGCACTTTATATCCTTAGGGAATCCGTATGTGTCGCTGATATAGTTCAAGATGGAGAAGAAAATGACCAGCAGTTCTTCATCAAAGTTAATCTGTCGTTTCTTGTTAACAGGTTTAAGGTAAATAGGCTGTTCGCTTTGCACGATTGCAGTTTCATGGCTAATGGTGCGCGTCCAGTTTATCTTGTTATACCCAGAATGCAGGTTCTTAACAATAAAGAAGAAAAAGCTTTGGTTGTCCCGATTAAATTGCAATAACTGCAGCAAAATGTCGAGGTAGGTGTTACTCAATCGACGGCTGCCTTTGCCTATTTGGGCTATCTTTGTATGATACACAATGTCCGTATCATTTCGCTTGTCGTTCTTGTAAACAACAATGGCTCGATAAATCCAAACTGCGAACTTGTATAGGAAGTCTTTCTCTTGGACTTCCATTTCCCAGTTCTTGTCGGGTGAGACTATATCCTCTGGTTTGTATTTGCCAAAAGCAAGTTCCTGACCACCAACATCTTTAAGAAGTACCTTGGGAAGAATAAATACGCAATCCTTAAGCAGGGTATTGTAGAAATACCCCACATAGTGAATAGAGACTTTACCCTCCACATTCTCCAAAGCATCAATGCCATAGAGAACATCTTTCACCTTAACCACGTCGTACTGATATTCTTCAATAAGGATGCGCATTATTCGTAATTTATATCAATTCCAAGATTGAGCTTTGTATTCAAATCATTCAGAATATTGATAAGCGTATCATCTATAGCACCCTTAACAATGAAGTATTTACCTTCATTATGGTAAGTAAAATCAGAATTTAAGATACCTGGCAGCTGTTCAGTAGACATCATTGGACATCCTTTACGCCTATATTTCATACTCTCAATAATTGGACAGACTTCATCTAAACCAATCTTTTTGAGGGATTCAAGATAAATCTCAAAATGAGTCATATTATCAGCCGTAAACTCTATTCCATCAGGGAAGGAAACTGAACGTAGTGACTTATGCTTGTTACCACTTCCGTTTTCTACTTCTGCTTCATCGTCAATGATGTTAAACTCGACCTCGATAGGTGAAACACCAAGATTACTTAAAATCCTTTCGACCTTTTCTTCAATGACCTTTGCCCTACCGTCATCGCCAACAGAGTAAAACTTATTGAATGAAAGCAATGACCCATCGGTGTCTTTGAACAAGTCACCTGCCTCCTCTGCAAAGTCCTTAAATACATCGTTCCAAACATAGAATATAACCTTGCCGACGAATGTTTCGGCATCAATTGTATCGCCCTTTGCCTTGCAGAAGTAATACCCCAGTTTCTTATCTTCTGAATTGGTGGTAGAACCAATTTGATTATTCATTTTTTGCAAGAACTGCCACCAATCATACTGCTTGCCATTAGCGTCGATCTTCCATCCTTTCCTTCCGTCTGATATGGGCATGTACTGCCAATCCCAACGGCGCTTAAAGGCTGAGTCTATCGGGAACAGAGACTGATCACTTGTGTTCATAGTTGCCCATATGTGTAGATTCTTTGGCAGAATCATCAACTCTCCACATAGGACTTCTTCTGGGATAGATGCCTTTTGCTCGTCCGTAAGAGCGGCAAAACCAAACTTCTTGTCAGTCAACAAAAACTTCTGAATGTCCTCGTCTGGAGATATAGGATAATCTGAAAGACCAGTTTCATCATTTCGGTCAAGTAATTGGAACAAATCACCAAATATCTGTGCACAGTTACCCCTATTGATTTCTTCAATGATAAGGAAGAAAGGCTTATCCTGATCCTTCCACGCACCAGTATAGGCTTTCAAGAACGCTTGTGGAACAAATTCATACACGATTTTCTTCTCAGGTTTTGCATTTACAACTGGCACTTGCTCCTTTCCTATAATTGTCATCACAGGAACTTCTACAGATGTTGGCTTGTAAGCGCCTACAAATGTTGAATAATCGCTATCTGGATGAAAAGTCGTTCTCACACGTGGCAAACCTTTTTTGTCCACATCACATTTGATGGTATTTGATTTTCCAGTTCCTGGCGCACCATAGAAGATTCGTTGTAATGGGATTGATGAATCTTCTCTCGTATTCTTGTCAGACAATAAATCTTTATTGGAATTAGCTTCGAAGTCGGTTTGCCAATCAAAGCCAATTAACCAAAATGCAGCATATTCACCATTAGCGTTTTTGTATAGCGATATTTTGTAACCAGAATTTGGCAACAATAACTGTCTAATTAGTTTAGTAAACACCCCATTACTTTCAAATTGTTTAAAGTATGGGCGCAGTCTTGACGAACCTGTCGACAGTTTGAAGAAAGAAGTCGTTTCTAACAATCCGTTTTCATTTGGATAAGAGGAAAGCAAAGATAAAATAGCCTTTACCTGGTCATTTGAGTTTTGCCCTTTTGAATAGTAGTACTGGCAAACATATCCTATCATACTCAGCACATTGCTGGTAAGGAAATAATGCTTGACTTCAATTGCTCCAACAGACGGATCTTCGCCGTTATTAACAGCTCTGTAATATGAAGCAAATTCTTTTTGTAATTCATTGTCAGCAGCACCAAGAAATACGTGTATTGTCCCATTTCCTGTTCCACTTTTCCTTTCAGGTACAAGAATTTCATCTTTTACATCTTCCCATTTTGGGAAAATGTCACATACAAGCTGAGTGTAGCCCAGCAGATTCAATTTGTTTTTATAGATTTGTTCCATATTACTTAAATACGTTAACTCTATGATATTTTAGATATTCTTTTCGCTGCTCATTAAGGAACAGGTCTTCGGGAGAATATTCAAATGAAATGCGGCTTCTGTTTTGGGGTGAAAGCCAATCAGAAATAAGCAATTCTCCATTTTCTTTAAAAGAGATATACCCCTTATCAAACAACTTGTCATATAAAGGGGAAAGCATCAAGCCATTATTAGGATCAGCTTGTTCTTTTTTGGTAGATACGGCATGAGGCTTTATATGGCTTGCTATCAAAAGTTTGAACTCGTCAATGTGTGTAAAAGGACAATGTTTAAACTCATTATATAGTTCTTCTCGATATTTAACCTGGCTTTTGCGATTTCTCGAACTTTCTTGTTGCTTTCCTTTGCCATAATTTTGTGCAGCGAACTGCATTGAAGCCATTTGGGTAAAATCAGCGAATGGACGCCAATAGAATAGGAGTTCACCATCCTCAGATCTTTTTAACTTCATGACAGAAATATACGATACGAATGGTAAAGCCATAGCCCGAATAAGATCGTAGCCTTCGCTTTTTCTTTTCGTAGAATTGACATATCCCCTAAGGCCTTTAATTTGCTTTTGGTCTTTTATCTCAAACAGAATGATGTCATTAAGCGCTTCTGCTTCTTTGAGGCGTTTTTTCCACAAATGCAACATGTTCTTTTTCCCTTCCATGCCACGATATTTAATAGAAGGATGTTGATATTCATGCTTTATAGTTCTTAGGAGAGAAATTATATCTCTTTTTAGAACAAAACATTTTGCAACAAAACCTTCGGTGTGAGGATTTCCTGCATAGAAATTTCGCATTGCATCCTTTGAACCCATATAAAGTTTTGCTTCTCCATGGCCTTTCCCTGTTTTGTTGTCATTTACAACATAAGAGTCCGGAATGGTGATGGATTGGTCGTAAACATCAATCACATTATAGTCAGTTCCCAATATATTCATAGTCAAACACCGTATTTAGTTATATCAATCTGTTTAAGCAAAGCAATTAACACATCTACAACGATGCTGTTCCCCGCCTGCTTATATGTCTCAGTATCAGAGACTACAATTTTGAACGAATCGTCAAAGCCCATTAAACGCAGACACTCACGCGGTGTGAGTTTACGGAACCATCCTTTGGATGTATCACATTTTACATTCTTACCTCTACGCAACACATGGTTTCCATTCCCGTCAGGATAAATAGTTCTTTCTCCTACATTTGAAGATATGTAATATGATTCTTCCGCATCTTTTATAAGATGTACTTTCTCCATGAAATCTGACGGTTGGTTGTTTTCCTCTGTGAAGGGATGATATATAAAGTCACCATGCCAATTGAATTGTTGGTTCCTTTTTTGGCAAAGCTGTACTGCACCATTTATCTGTGTATAGCTTTTTGTATGATTGACACTTTCTGTAATAAAGTGGAACCCCTTTTCTTTTAAGAAATATTTGTCTTCAATGATATCTTCAAGAAGATCGTATACTGTTTTGTCCAGTTCAATGGGCGCAGGGTACTTAAAATCTACCTCTTTCTTAAAGCCAATACAATAAATTCTGTCACGACTTTGTGGCACTCCATAGTCTTTACTATTAAGTATTTGATAATATACCTGATAGCCACAGTCCTTTTCAAAGGTGTTATGAATGACATCCCATGTATTACCTTTATCATGATAAAGCATACCACGAACATTCTCAAAAATGAACACCTTGGGTTGGCATTCAATAACTACACGTGCAAATTCTCTAAATAGTGTACCTCTAGTATCTTCAAATCCACCATGTTTACCTCGGAGTGAGAAAGCCTGGCATGGAGCTCCACCTACAAAAAGATCTATTTTGCCCTTAAACGGGGTCGCATCAAACTCGTGTATGTCTTTATGCCACTGTTCCTCTGTGATATTGTAATTTGCGAAATAAGCTTTTTTACAATTCTCGTCAATATCTCCAGCAAATTGAATTTTACAGTTCAATCCTAAACGATGGAAGGAATGCTCAATCGCACCTATACCACTAAATGATGTGCCAAGTCTTATCGTTCTCTCAGGATGAGAGAAAGACTTTGTTCGCCAATCAACCTCACTACTGTCAATATTGGCTCTCGTATTTTGTATATCTTGATATTTATTTTTCATTTACACCGTATTTCGTAATGTCAAGTTGTTTAAGTATTGCCATTAATACATCAACAACTATACTATTTCCTGCTTGCATATAAGCAGCTGTATCAGCAGACACAATTTGGAAATCATCACGGAATCCCATTAGGCGATGGCACTCTCTAGGTGTCAATTTACGAATTCCGTTGATTCCTTTATTTTTTCTATATGTTACATAGTTATCGACTCCAGCTCTATGCATTTTGTGCATTGACTGAAGCAATGGACGCGCAATATCAAGATCTGTTTTTGTCGATGTCTTGAATGATTTTGTACCACCAGCTAAAACGTATTTTGCAACTTTCTCTGAGAGATAATATTTATCTTCAACATCCTTTACTTTAAAAACAAAATCATTGAAACGTTCTTGTTCTATTCCCTTAACAAGCCCATTTCTGTGCACCTCATTATTCGACAGATATTTGTAACCATCAGTTTTCGAAAAGTATTCAGTATCAGTATAATCTTCCATAAAGTCATACATGCGGTACTTCAATGGAATTGGAGCAGGATATTTGAAGTTCGTTTTCCTTCGAAATCCTATACAATAAAGTCTCTCTCTTGTTTGGGGAACACCATAGTCTCGTGCATTTAACAGCTGATAATGGACGTCATAACCACAGTAATCTTCAAAGGTTTTCCTTATGACATCCCATGTACGACCATTATCATGTTTAAAAAGTCCTTGAACATTTTCAAAAATAAACACTTTTGGCTGACATTCCTTAACTACGCGTGCGAACTCCCTAAATAGGGTCCCTCTCGTATCTTCAAAACCTCTTTGATCGCCAACAATAGAGAAAGCCTGACAAGGAGCACCACCTACAAAAAGATCTACTTGATTACGATACGGTTTTGCGTCAAAATCATGTATGTCAGTGTGCCACTGTTCATCTCTGATGTTGTAATTTGCAAAATATGTCTCTTTGCACTTGGGGTTGATGTCGCCTGCAAATACAATTCTACTATTTAATCCAAGTCGATTGAAAGCATATTCAATCGCGCCTATACCGCTGAAGGATGTCGCTAATCTAATAACTCTCTCCGGATGAGAGAATTCCATATCAACCCAGGAAACTCCCGAGTTGTCAATATTAGAGGGGGCGTTTTGTATATTTGTTAATTCTGACATTTCTTATTACTATAGTCAATTTGCCAAAGCTACTTCTTGCTCAGCGAAAATGTCGCCATGCAGTTCTTTACATATTTCCATGGACAATTCGTATATGTCCAACCCCTGCTGATTGCAGAAATCGACAGCTTCGTCCATTAAATGGTCTAATCTTTGCGCCTCCTCTTGAGAATAGGAGGGTTCGCCAGTGTCCCTACGAACATAATCTGTCATTGGGTCATCGGGATGGAAAGCCCAACCAAGATACCCAATAACCTCAGCAAGCATATCTCGTAAATCCTTCTCTGTCTTTATTATCTCTATCATATTACCTTAGTTCTTATCAAGTTCTTCATACCTGACGAGGTCTTTTAGTTCCACGTCAAGTAACCTTGTTATCTTCATCAGCATTTCTAATGGGGGCTGTGATGAATTAGTGCACCATTTGGACACGGTTGTAGGAGAGCATCCCAACTCTTTGGATAGCCAAAGATTGGACTTCTTTTTCTCTACCAGTATCACTTTTAAGCGATTGAGATCTTTGTTAGCAGCCATATCTTATCTATTATAATCGCTACAAAGATACGAACTTTATTCTGAAAAAAAGACTTAAAGACTAAATAATTTGCGAAATTTAATGAAAAAAGTTCATTTTATCGATGTAAACAGGTCAAAATCATGAAGCCTCGCCATCTTCTCAGACAACGAGACTCATTTGAGGTTCCAAATAGCCGGCCAAAACTTAATGTTACCAACCTCGGCGGGATACGCCTATATTTATAACGTTTGAGAACCGTTTTTATTGCAAAAAAGAGGGCTGGCAGCTTGTAGTCTGTCAGTCCTCGATAGAGATGAATGGCTTACCACCAGGTTAGTTGGCTTCCAGCCGACTGATGTCGCGACTCGACCAAACAAGCAAGCTTGATGGTTCTCACTGCTTCATCAGTTTTGGTCAGCGTAGTCCCACTCATCAGGCTCGGTGAGGATCTCTAGCACAGTGGCCTTGGTCGGCATTTGGAACGAGCCGTTGTAGGTTCCGCCGTTCTCAGTCAGCGTGATACGATTACCATTGACCTTGGCAATAGGCTCCTTGCCCTCAACTGGCATGACGCTGACGTTCACGTTAGAGCCGGAGTGCACGTTGTCGTTGCTGTTGATTTCCTGCTCACTGTCATCGGTCACGGTCGAGGTACCGTTGCCGTACTTGTAGATGACCA
>Ga0247611_10009280_pt1 | contig 11872 bp, 10 predicted proteins | sample 177DNAGHGhighgp2_FD_192422 | JGI IMG/M metagenome (GOLD analysis project Ga0247611, IMG submission 192422) | Sheep rumen microbial communities from Palmerston North, Manawatu-Wanganui, New Zealand - 1770 DNA GHGhigh gp2 | ecosystem: Host-associated > Mammals > Digestive system > Stomach > Rumen... | reverse complement strand
TGTGTAATTGAAATTTGTTGTCACCTTTCATCATAAGTCTAACACCTCTGTCTATATTATATACTAAACAAAAGAAAAAGTCAAGACCTATTGCTTGACTATTTCCTTAACTCTTTTAAATTTAATACCAGGGACTTCATTCTTTAAATCTAGTTCATTAACTAGATACTTAAACGCATCTCGGAGATTACCATAACCTTCTGATGTTGGGTCGAAGAATACTGCAGGTGAATCACTAATAATAAAGAATGTTCCATCACTACATTCAATCAACTCGGTAACAGGCAGAGAGTCGTAGGTTCTAACAATATTCTCTTCGTCAACATATTTTAATTCATTTTCTAGGTCATAGGCAGGAATTGCTTTCATTACTAGGTCTCCATCTTTACCTATAACTCCTCTTAGGTCTTTACTATTTAGTAACCATTCTCGGCTTACAGTTTGATTTACTTTGATATAAGGGAGAGGTTTGTCGATAGCTTGTTGAAGTACTTTATTAGGATTTGTTCTATCTACATTTACTGGTAAATCTTTTGTATTAATAGGTTCCTCTAAGGTTCCTATTATATCTAGAATAGAAACACCATCAAACTCTTCATCGTATCTAACGTCTCTGACTACTCTAAGAGGAATGATAAATTGGTCTCCTTGGAGAATAGGACCGCTTTCAAAACCAAATGTATATTGGTCAGGATATTCTAGAGTTGACTTTATATCGTGAATAAGATGTTCACAGATTACTGGGTAATTCTTAGGACTTTCTAAATAAGGTAAGACTTGATTCAATCCCTTATTCTTATTAGCTTGTAATTGTTTAAATGTCTTAGAGTTTAAAGCAAACTTCATAGGCATATTACATCTAATATACTCGGCATCATCATCATTATCATTTAGTACTAATTCATACATTGCATCTTTGTTCTCATCATAAAGAAGAGTGTACTTATTAAAATAACTATTTCCAAGAGTACGCTTAGCTTCTCCGAGAGCCTTGAACATATCTTGGTATACAGGTTTTAATAAATCATTATTTATTTTTGTATAATTATTTTTCATCTCGGTGCTTGTCCTTTCTCTTATTATTTTTATCTAGGAAATCATACTCTCGTAATATATCTAACATAGCAACTTTTATTTCTGCTCTATCTCTAGCTCTATCTTGGTGATAAGTTGTTACTTCATCTAGAGCCTTTGTTGGAAGTTGTTTCCATTCACTTTCTAAGTTATCTATGTAGTTGTTGGGTCCGAGAGGTTCATATCTATCTAAGGCATCTTGAATATCTTTAGCCTCATATTGAGTTTTATATCCACGAGAGATACATACTAGCATTTTATTTGCTAAGTCTTGGCGAAGAATTGCTTGAAGACCTTCACAACATTGATTGATTCTCTTGTTGGTTTCTTCAAACTTTTTATCTAACTCTAGACTACGTTCTAAACGTTCTTTGACTCTTCTTCTTCTACTATTAAAAATAAAGTTCCAAAGTCCAGTTAATATTAATGACACAAGTGTCGTTCCTCCAAACAAAGTGAAGGCTTCTTTAAATGTTAAAGTTAATAACATATTTTAAAATCTCCCTACATTGATAGAGAGGAAAAGCCTAAATTAAACTTAGGCTTTAATCTCTACGATATACTTCTTCTCCCTTAAAGGTAATTAGGGAGACTTCAGGTTTACTCTTAAAGTATTGAATAGCACCATCTACTTTTCTCTTAGCTACTAAAGTATCTGATAGTGGATTATCATTATATCTAACTAGATAGTAATCATCTTTGTTACTATCCATAATATGAATCTCATAATCGTCTGCATATTTCTCGGTAAGAGTACCTTGTTTACCATCTAGTTCCTTAACAATATCTTCGGCCATAGATGCTAAGAAGTAACTATACTTATCATATGACTTAATTGTTGAATGCTCCTTGCCATCTAATTTCCATTTAACAGAGACTTCTACTTTTTTACCATTGTCTTTAAGAGATACTTCAGAGACTTCTACCTTTATAATACCAGGATAGTCTACGTCAAAATAATAATCCAAGCATTCTTTTGCCTCATCAGGATGTGTTAGATAATAAGTATCATCATCGTCTAATTCCAAGAAGTCATCATCTAAGAAATCTTCGTCTTCTTCTACATCTTCAGTTAAAGTGTTAAAGTAAATTTCAATTAATTTATATAAATCTTCTTCACTTGAGTTAAGACTTGATTTAAGACTATCTATCATAGCAGAGTTCCATTCAGACTCTGGTAAGAATCCTTTGAATTGTTCTTTCTTGCTAGTGAATTTAACAGCTCTCGCTAATTGATAGATTAATTTATAAATAGCCATTGGTGATTTATCTTTAGCTAATTCATTAATCCGAGACCAATCAATATTTAAGTATTCACACATTTGTTTTAATTGATTTGGACTTTGATATTTCTTAAAGTGTTTATTGAACCCTACAAAGTATTTCTCGGCTTGAGGAATGTCGTCACTATTTACTTTAACTACATTCTCAGGATGTTCTACATCTGCAAGGTCTACTTGTACTGGCTCTTCAAAGTTGTTAGTAAAGTGATTATACATATCCATAAAGGCATTTACATATTTTTGAGCAGCTACCTTAATGGCTTCATCTTCTCCATCTACGATTGAAGTTGTACAATCTACAAGACCTTTGTTATAGTTAGAGTCTTTAATATTTACATCATTACCTGCTTCATTGGTAGGTACTACTTGAGCAACAATATTTAAAGTATTTCTATCTCTAGTACAATTAATTAATCTAGTATTACCTCCGTGATTTACATTATCATCTGGGTATTGACATAAAAGTGTATCATCGGACTTATCGTTCCAAGGTTCAAAATCCCAGTAATCATCTCTGTTGAAGTCAGTATGAGATAATACTTCGTGTACCGCATTGAAGAACTTCTTAGCTAAGGTATTCTCCTCTGGTTCCACATCTTCTTTTAAATATTCTTTTCTAACGTAAGCTACAAGTAAACCTGCATCCTCGGCATCGAAGTAAGCATCGTCATCATACTTACGAATGATTGGGTCTAAAGCATCAGATATTTTCATCAATGTATTGTAACCAACTTCAGCTCCTACCCAAACTCGGAGATTACCTTCATCATCTTTATTTACACTAACATTTGTGTAATCTAGAAAGTCTTGAATTAATGATTCTCTAGAAATCTCTTCTCCCTCAAAATCAGTATATCCACTAGGATATTTATTCTCGGCGAACTTACGTAAGCCTTCTTTGATATCATCTACAATCTTATCTTCTGTTGAAGTACTAGATTCAGTAATTAATTTTTCAGGTTTATTAATACTTAACCATTCTTCATAAGAACGACAACCTGTATTCTTAAATACAATTAAGTCAAGTGTATCGATATCTTCACCATAATAACTTAAAGCATCTTTAATTTCTTCTTCTGATGCTATGTTATTATCTATAATTCCTTTTAATGTATTTTCAAAATCAGTCATTATTAAAAATTTCTCCTTTTAAAGATTATATGATAAAAGCGATACAGAAGTATCGCTTAGTTAATATTATTGAATTCTCCGAGATTTGTTATATTAGGTTTTGGTGTTGGTTTACCATCAACATCTAAATCTATACTCTCGATGTCCGAGATGTTTATATTTCTAATGTTATCAGGAGCCTCGGACTCAGAGATGTTGCAATATTTATTTTCAAAGTAATTTATAATCCTTGATACAACATCGTCACTAACAACATAATCTTTATATGTGTAATAGTTGTGAGGTTTTTCTTTTAATAATACTTGTAGGTAATATGTACCTGTATCTAGATTATGGTGTATGTAATTATCAATTACTTCTACATTTAAATCTATTTCTTTAGCATCTTTATAATACTTTTTATATTCTTCAGTATCAGTTACATCTACACCTGTTACAACTCTATTCTCGGAATGTTTAGTTAATTTTAAATATTTATTGTATATCTCTAAATCTTCTTCAGAGTATTTATCGACATTGGTTAATTCCTTAACCGGTTTCTTATAAGTGAGAATGAATTCTTCTCCTGGCTTATAATCTTTTAAAATATTTAAAATCTCTTTTTGACTAAGAGACTCCTCTAGACGAGGGGGTTTTCTTCCTCTCCCTCGTCAGAGTCATTTTCACATCTATGGATTATAGAGTACTTATCATCAGCTTTTGCTGAGATATCTTCAACAGTAATATCAGCATCTAGATAGTCTCTAATGAAGTTAGCTAGAGATTCTGCATCTCCACATACATTTAACATACCTAAATCATCAACTTCGATTACATCCACATTATAGTTTGCTTTGATATCTTCTACACTAATATCATCCTTTAAACTATCTTCTCTATAGAAGTCTACGCAGAATAATTCTTTGTCAGAGTCTTCTAGTAAAGGTTTATTTTCTTCCTCTTCTTTTTCTTGAACAGAGTCTTCAACACCTTCATCTAGATTCTCATCATCGGTAGCTTCCTTGTCTTCTTCTTCTTCGTTTTCAACATCTTCGTTGTCTTCAGTAGAAGTATCTTCGGCAGGAGTATTATCTTCAGTAGAAGTTTCTCCATTATCTTTAGAAGAGTAAACTACTTCATCATCTTCTAAGATATTTAATTCTAGATTGCCTTCTTGAGATTCAAAAGCATCGATGAATAATTGCTTAGTACCTTCTGGACCCTCAACTTCATCTTCTTCAACAACTTCTCCCTTATCGTTTAATACACGATATTTGAATTGTTCTTTAGATAATACTGAAGTTTCAACTAATTCCTTAGTAGCTTCCTCAGGGTCTTCTAGAGGTTTGATTTCGACATCTTCGACTTCTTTTTCTTCTTCAGAGTCTTCTGAATCATCTAAGTCGATGTCATCATCATCTTCAACATCTTTATTAGCACCTTCTAACATAGAAACGCTCTCGGCTAAAGATTCTTGCTTAGCTGATGTATCAGTTGCTTCTAGCTTAGTGTATAACTCAATTAAGTTATCTTCTAAGTCTTTGTTAGTGTCGTAATCAATCTTAACACTACCTGCAATTAATTTACCGTCAGCATATTCAACAGGTACTACTTTACCACTAGGTAGAGTTAATGTACGTTCGATATCTTTTGGAAGTGAATCTAATGGATTGTCGCTCTTCTCTTCTTGAGCGTTGTCCTCTTGATTATCTTCAGTTTGATTATCCTCTTGATTATCAGCTTGATTATCTTCTTGAGCATCATTTTGAGGTTCGTTAGCTGGTTCTTCAGTTTGAGTTTCCTCAGGTTGATTCTCAGTTTCTTGAGTCTCATCACCGATTTCTCCCTCTTGTAAAGGCTTATTACAAGCTTCTACTAGTGAGTTTATTTTACTAACTGCTTCCTTTAGGTTAGTAGGGAGAACAACACATTCTCCATCATAGCTATTGATGTCATTTTCATCACCATCAATATATTTACCGACTTTACAGTTAATAACTCCAAAGTTACTATCGACTTCATTAATGAAAGTGTCATCTAATTTAGTACCTTCAGGTGCAACATCGAAGGCTAATACTAGATTAATAGAGTCTTTATCTTTGATACCTACAGCATCTCCACATTGAAGAGCTGTTGACTTAACATTGAAGTCAACGTTGTCATTTAAAAAAGATTCTATTGTATCATTGTTAAGTACAATTATCTTATTATTTGTCATAGTTAATCTATATCTCCTTTACACTAAAATAGATTTACATTGAAATTATATGCGGTTTCCTTAACGGAAGAAGAAGACATCGTCTCCGTCTCCGTCAAGTTCTTCCTCACGCTCTTGTCTCTTACGTCTAAGCATCGCTAGTACATTAGGGTCAAAGCCTTCGTCACCTTGTTGAGGTCTCATAACAATATCTTTATGCATTTTAGAAGTATGTAAACCAATCTCTAGTGATTCTCCGAACTCGTAACCAAATTGTTCGGCAGATTGACTTGCCATCCAAGTAGCTCCACAGAGAGCGTCAGCTACGTCTTTAGACCCCTTTTCGGGGTGGTCAATTTTACCTGTATGTATATTTCTCTCTAGATTTACCAACTCGGTTTCCAAGACATCCTCTTTGAATAATTCTATACGTTTGTCATATAGAGTTGTCTTCAAGTATTGATATGGGTGACAGATGTGGTCAGGGGTTACTACGTCCACTGACAACTTGCTATAAGGGAAACCTTTAGCCTTCAATGTTTGACCAGTATCATATGCTTGGAAAGAGTCTGTTGTTATAGACTTAATATTAAATCCTTGGTCTTTCAACCAATAGATAAAGTTTCTATTCTTTTCGAAACTAACTTGTCTACCTTTAGGTGCTTTTATAGATGTAGCAAATCCTAAGGTAAAGAATAAATCGTTAGCTTGTTCTGCTTCATCGGTAGAAACTTTCTTACCACTAATGAAGACTCCGGCTATACCAGTTTTGTCTCCAGAGATTGACATATCCATATGAATGTACAAAGGTTTTTTCTTTAAATCACTAGGTATCTTGTCAATATCGAAGAAATGATAATATTGTCTTAAATCATCTGCTCCATTACCTATCTCAAGAATATCTCTACTAAATGGATTTTCTAGAGAAGGATTGATACATTGAGTAACTGATTCACCGCTAATGTATTTAGAGATGTTAGAACTAGATATACCTGCGAAGTCACATAGTGACCTCTCTAAGTCTTCACGAAAGTCAGGCTTTAGTTTAATAGGTACCTCTAAAATCTTATATCCTTTGTCGATATACTTTTGAGGATTATCTTGGTCTGCATCTGGGATGACAAGAGACGATAAGAATTTATTTCCTACAGCCACCTTGAAGTATGTTGTACCATAAGTACCTGGAGGTTTTACCTCCCAAACAGCTTTATCTACAACAATGATGTTTTCAGGTTCATTCTCGGTCATCGTTTTAATTTGAACTTCCATAAATGATACATCACTTCTCTTAGAAGAAGCAACTACCATCATAGACCTATTCACACCTTGATATACGAAACGTGTCTTCATTGAACCCCAAGCTGTAGATAACATATCTTTAGCTTTGCTAATTTGGTCTTCAATAGCTTTATTACGCATAAAACTAATCTCATCGAAGAAACAATACAACAAAGCAATACCAATTACATCGGAACTCTGAGAACCGATTATAATTTCAAATGGTAATGGAGGTCTCCAGAAAGGCTTAGAATTATAACTAGTTCTTTCTCCGTGAGCCATAAACCAAGGAGATGCTAAGGCTGCTTCTGCAAACTTAGATACAGCAATCTTCTCGGCGGCAGCTTGAGTTATATTCATAAAGGCTATGAAGATGTGGTCGTTACTCTTCAAGTGGAAGAACGATATAGGGTCTTTTAAACAAATGGCTCTGTAAAGTATATAAAGAGCAACGATTACTGCTACTTCGGATTTACCTAAACCACGTGCTCCTGACTCTAATAGTGTATTAACACTTGTGGAAGTATTGTCAGGAAATAGTTGTTTAAGTACCTTTAGCCAATAAGGATATAACTTTAAATTACCTTTAGAGTCAATCCAAGTATTACCAAGATATTTCTTGTCAGTTATGAAAGTTTCAATATCAACTGGAATCTCTTTGTAGTCAGAGTACTTTAAATCATTGTATATTTCACTTTGACCCTCGGTACCTAACTGCTTTAACATTTTTAAGAGAGCTTCTCTCTCTTTCGCATTTAACTCACTTAACTTACTAGGCATTATATTTTTCTCCTTATCGCAAATATTATATGAGTTTTGCGAACTATCAGAGAATTTTAAGGACATTTTCTAAGCATAATTCTAGATAATTGTTTTAAATCGTAAGGGAGTTTCACTATTCTAGGTTGTAATACATTCTCAAGACCTTCTAGAGGGAGAACATCAGATATAAGTACACCACACACTGGAGTATTAGGGTTAGTTCTATACCAACCTGCCCCTTGAGTTAATAATCTACCTTCAATCTCAATGTATGCATTATCCAATTTCAATTTAATATCATTCGGACTCTTTGAGCAATACACTAAACTTAAATGTTCTTCTATGAACTTAGTTATGTTAGGAATACATTTCTTTACTTCTGTTTCATCTAGTAACACTTCTAAGCTAGGGTTATTAAATAACTCAGGATATACAGCACATAGTCTATAAAGTAGGGAAGATGCGTATTCTAGGTGTTCTCCTTGAATGAACTCTGTAATAAATTCTTTTGTATCTATTACTTCACCTTCTACTAAGTTTAATTCTTCTAAAGTCTTACCTATAATCACTACTATCATCTCCTCTAGATATATTATATCACAACATAAACTAGAAGTCAAGAGTGTTTCTAAAAAGAATCTAGGGAAATTAGAGTTATTTTACCTCTATAAATTTTTATAAAAATCTTTACAAAATCTAGGGAGAACTTTCAACAACGGAAAGAAAAATAAAAAGAAAAGAAAAACAAGAAAGAACCAAAGAAATAAAATAAAAGAAAAAAGATATATATATAAATATATATCTAAAAAAGAAAGGGAACGTACCATAGATAATTAATTACATTAATTATCTATGGTACTGAAATTTTCGAAAAATGCGACTATAAAAGTCGCTATATTTTTCTTCAAATTTCGCACGATTTTTTAAAAAATATTCATATAATATTCTAGATATCAATAATATCCCTAGAAGGAATAGAATATATTCCAGTATCGCTTTCGAATGAAAGCGAAATAATAATTAAATATATAATATTATAGGGCGTAAAGCAATAAATAATTTAACTTTACATAAGATACATTGATAGAAATGGAGAATTAAAATGATATTAACAATGGACGATTTTTCTAAAACATATATTACCAAAGGAAGTCTCCCAGCACACGATTCAATTGTAGCTAATATGGGACTTTCAAAAGTAGAAGATTTCGGTAATGAGACTTCTATTTGGTACTCACCTTCTCAAAGATGTTTTGTAATCAAGTGTAAGAACTATCTTATATTCGATACTAAGTCTAGAAGTTTACTTACATTCAAAGATAAAAATCTTGCTAGAGCTTACATTAATTTCGCTCTAGAAACTAAGCGTGTTTAGACACATATCTCTAAATCGCTCAAATTTTCGTTTTAAGAGTGTCTTTAAGTTTGGATGATTAATTTATCGTCTTTCTTCAAAGAATGCGTTAAAACTCAAATAAACGCAAAATAGAGGCATATGTGCCTAAATACCTAAGTGAGATTCTAGCATTTTATTCAAATTGCTTCGATTTCATATAATAGATTGATATTACGAAAGGATGCTTTGGTATGACTAATAAGAATAAGAAAGTAGTTAAAAAATATAAAGCACACCCTGTGAGCACTAGCTCCGGAACTGAAGTAGATACAAGTAAAGCCTTAGTAGATGATTTAACTTATCTAATTCGTAATGGTAAAGTATCTTACTCTGATGTTATGCACGCAGTAAGTACGGCAACAACTAGAGAAACACTTTACAGTATGATTGAAGATGAGGCTCAAGATGGTCGTATTGCAGGTATTTTAAAAACAATCTCAGAGGATGTTGTTGCTACTAATGAAGAGGGATTTATATACAACATCACCTCTGATGACCCAGAGATAGCGAAGGCAGTTAGACAAATAATAAATGAGTTTAACATTGAACGTGATTCTTATGCTTGGGTTTACAATATGCTTAAATATGGTGATATTTATGTACAAATTCATAAGTCAAATGATAAACGTAATATTGCCCGAGATGAAGCAACTCAACAAGGTTGGTTACAAGAAGGAATTAAATTACGTGTATACTCTAATGACGAGTACAAGAACTTATACATAGAGCAAGTATTAAATCCTAATGAAATGTTTGAGTTAACAAGTAGAGGTAAGACTGCTTTCTACCTAAAGACTAAACAAATTAAACCTATTGTAGTAGCTGATGATGTCTATACTAACTTTAGTATGTATGACTTAAGTATAGAGAATGAAGATACACTTATCTATCCAGCAGATTACTTTGTACACGGTTGTGTTGGTGCTAATACATCAAGAGCCGAGGAAGTAATTAATTTAAGTACCGATAAAGATAATGCATATAGATTTAGAGTACATAGAGGTAAGTCAATTCTTTATGACTCATACCCTATTTGGAAAAAGATTTCTTTACTAGAAATGTCAGTTACTCTATCTCGTTTAACTAAAGCAGCTATTATGAGAATTATTCAAGTTGAAGTTGGAGATATGTCTAAGGCAAAGATTCAACAACTATTAGCTGATTTAAAAGCAAATGTTGAACAAGCCTATGCTTTAAACCAAGGCACATCAATGGCTGAGTACAATAGTCCTAAACCTTATGAGAACTTCCTTTACTCGGTAACTCACGAAGGTAAAGGTGGAATCACTCACGAAGTTATTGGTGGAGACTATGACCCTAAATCATTAACAGATTTAGACTATTTCTTGAATGAACTTTATGGTTACTTTGGTATCCCTAAACAATTTATGGGAGAGACTGACGATGCAACAGGATTCAACGGTGGTAGTAGTTTAAGTATTATTTCATCTCGTTATGGAAAATCAATTAAACGTTATCAAAAGGAATTCTCAGAGTTCATTACGACATTAATCGACATTTTATTACGTAACAAACATATGAATGGTTATGTTGGAAAATATACACTTACTATGAATGCTCCAGTTACACAAGAGGATATCGATGCTCGTGCTCAAAAGAAAGAGAAGGTTGCCCTAGCAAACGACATTATGGGTGTACTTTCCGACATTGAAGACCCTAATGATAGACTAGAAGTTGTAACATCAATTCTAAGTGAAGCTATAACATCACCTACTACTTTACAGTTATTAGACAATATTATTGCTAAGCAACGTAAAGTAAAAGAAGAGCCTAAGAAAGAGGAGCCTCAAGAAGAGACTGATACAGGTGAAGAAGATAATTTCGACATAAACATACCTTCTTCCGACACAGTTGAAGAGCCTGAAGGTATTGATGAAGACCCAGGTGAATTAATTGGTTTACCTACTGATGAGGAAGAAGATAAATTACCAAATGGAGAATCTTTAAATATTGATTTGACAAATCTTAATAATAGGAGAAAATAAATAAAATGATTTCAAAAACTGATTGCCTTTTAGCATTAACTAAACTTCAAGCTCAAGGCGTAGACGTATCTAAACAATTAACTGATTGGAGTACTAATTATTCAGCAAATGCAATTAGTATATACAAGTTTATAAACAATCAACGTCAATTAGACGTAGTTAAATTCTATGAGCATATAAGAAACTCATATAATACTCATAGAAGTAAATTGTACTATCATATAGTAGCTTGTGATAAGTTAGAACCTACACAGGTTTTAAGTACCTTAGCTAGTCTACAATTGCAATTAACTCTATTTGCAGAACGAGAGGTGGAGGATAAAGCATCCTTCTACCAATCTAGTTCATTAGCCGAGATTGCAGAGACATTAAGCAACTATTACAAGAACTTCGATATTAACAAGTGTCAAGAACTTCTAACTAGATTTAGAGCTGACATTAAGTTATTAGAACAAACATATCGACAATTCGACAATTAACGTCAAAATATCTCATATAATATTGTCGAAAACACTTAGTTAAGGAGTTGTGTTTTTAATGGAAAAAGAATTAAAGTTAGATTCTGAAGCTACAGGAACACCTAAACAAAACGGAGTATTAGCTACTCTTATCGGTCCTTGTGCCGATTTAGAGGATGCTACTAGAAATGACAACGATTATTCTCAAGCGTGGGCTACTGCTTTCGAAGATGAGTACGTAAAGGAATACTTTGAAAACGGAGGTCTCCCAGGAGAACTAGACCATCCAAAAGATAGAATAGAAACTC
>Ga0247611_10009279_pt1 | contig 11872 bp, 9 predicted proteins | sample 177DNAGHGhighgp2_FD_192422 | JGI IMG/M metagenome (GOLD analysis project Ga0247611, IMG submission 192422) | Sheep rumen microbial communities from Palmerston North, Manawatu-Wanganui, New Zealand - 1770 DNA GHGhigh gp2 | ecosystem: Host-associated > Mammals > Digestive system > Stomach > Rumen ... | reverse complement strand
GTCAAGGACACCACCGGCGACTTCCCCATCGACGATGCCCCCGAGGCACAGGTTGCCCAACAAGAGAAAAAGCCCGTCGAGAAGAAAAAAGCCGCGCCTAAAAAGAAAGCACCAGCCGCCAAAAAGTCATCGGCCAAGAAAGCGAAATAGGCGCAGCCTTGTGCTCCACCCATGAGGGGGGGCAAAAAGAAACACAAGAAAAGCGAATTCAGCAGTTTCGTGACACTGTCACTCGAGACTGCTGTATCGCTTTTTTATATACAGTAGCCGCTCACATTCACTTTTTCCCACCCTAGGAGCACACGGTCAGTCAATTTGTCGGCACTTACAGATTGTTATTCCGAATTTTTATACTACTTTTGCACCGTGATTGATCATGGCAATCTGAATATCCTCAAGCTAATCATTATGAAGGAGCGTTTTGCCAACCGATGGCAAGCAAAGTCCCTATGCTTTTATTTACAGAATATTAAATGCCAAATTCGGGGGACTCAGGAGGCAATTGAAACTCATGAAGAAACTGATTCTTTTACTCACACTCGCCGCGTTGACATCACTGGCAACACATGCCGATGTCGCTATCAACTCAACCAATTTCCCAGATGACAACTTCCGCAACTACCTGCTCTCGCGTTATCCTGACGGCAGGCTCACCGACAGTGACATTGCCAGTTGCAAGACGCTCGACGTCAGAGGTCTAAACATCGCCAGCCTCACGGGAGTGAAATACTTTACCGCTATCACCAAGCTTGACTGCTACAGTAACCCCAACCTCACCACCATCGACGGCATTCAGTCCTGCAAGGCTCTCGAGGAAATCATGGCCGACAACTGCGGGCTCACCAGCCTTGACGTCACCGGCTTGAACAACCTTGCCGTTCTGAGGCTGCGCAACAATAAGCTCACCACCTTCTCGGTGAGCGGTCTGAGCCAACTCTACTACCTGCGTCTCTCGGGCAACTCGTTGCTCACCCAGGTCTATTGCCCTGACAATGACCTCACCACGCTTGACGTGACCGAATGCTTCGGGTTGCAGACACTCATCTGTAACAACAATCCCCGCCTGACCTCGGTTACCGGATTGATTGGCGACACCAAAATCACCCATCTGGAATGTAACAACTGCGCCCTGTGGGATGTTGATGCAACCTTGAAACAGCTCAAGAAACTCGAGTACCTGAGCATCGGCAACAACAGCTTCGCCAAGCTTGAGATCGCCTATATGCCCAATCTGCATTATCTGAGCGTTGCCGGCAGCACACAGCTCACCGAGCTCTACGCCAACGAGAACGGCATCAGCACCCTCGACGTGAGCGACTGCACGGCCTTGAATATCCTGGACTGCTCCGGCAATCCTCTGGGCAGCATCGATGTGTCGAAGTGCACTGCATTGACCGAACTGTTTTGCATCAACAGCCAGCTCACCTCGATCGACGTGTCGCACAATGCGGCGCTGGTAACACTGAAGTGCCCCAACAATCAGCTCACCAGCCTTGACGTGAAAAGCAACCTTCATCTGCAATCACTCATTTGCGAGAACAACCTGCTAACGTCGCTTGATGTAGCAGGTCTGCCCGAGTTGGCCATCATCTATTGCGAGAACAACCTGTTGACATCGATGAACGTGCAATATTGTCAAGAGTTGTTTTCAATCTGGTGCTATGGCAACCAGCTGACGACGATTGACCTCAGCAAGACCCCTGGCATCCTTGACCTGCGCCTTCACCGGAACTACATCAACGGTGCCGGCATGGATGACCTCGTCAACAGCCTGCCCGCTAGGCCCGATGACCAAACGGGCACCATCTTTGTGCGCGACAAGGATGACAATAATGTCATAAACCCTGCACAACTCGCCACCGCCAAGGCCAAGAACTGGAAAGTCCTCTATTATCGTACCCCGGGTTGGTACTACATGCCCGACTACTTTGTGGGCGACGTGGATCAGGACGGCCTGGTGGGCATTGCCGACGTCACCTCGCTGATAGACCTCTTGCTGGTGAGCGACACCAGTTGCAGCGACCATGCGGCAGCCGACCTTGACGGCGACAACAATATCAGCATCGCCGATGTGACAACGCTCATCGACAGTCTCCTGGCCGAGTAGTGCCTCCTGCAAGGCTTCCAAGCAATCGCCCAGACCTTGCCCCCAGTAATTGAGCGACCACTCGCAACGCGATTGTTGCGAGTGGTCGCTTGAATTACAATAAGCATCGCTATCGGCTAGAGATAGCGAAGTTCTTCACAGCCTGAATTACTTCTTGCGGATGCAGCGGATGCTGTGGCCAAAGGTGTAAGCATGGCCCGAAGTGGTATAGCGAACCATGTTCTTGCTTGACTGGTTGAAACGAATCATCTGGAAAGCAGGAGTCGAACTCAGGGGATCCTCATAGGGGGTGGTGCTCCAGTACCAAGCATCGGCACCATCGTCGGCATCACCTGTTGCGGTCGAGTAGAGACCAGCGGCCCAAACGTTGAAACCTGTCACGTTAGTGCCTTCCTTACCCAGGTTCCACGAGTAGTCGGTATCGCTCTTGAAGTTGTTGGCCAGCGGTCCGCCATAGGTGCGCAGCTTGGCCCACTGATCCTGGCTGGGAATCTCCCAACCCTCGGGAGCGAGGTTCTCTCCGTTGGCCACACAATAGCCATTGTACAGCATACCAAAGATGGAGATATAGTCATTATCATCGGCATACACATGGCAAGCACCTGTGGTATTGGCATTCCACTGCGAGGCTTGAGCTGACGTGTAGCGAGGGATGTCGGTGCCGTCAACCCACTTAGCGGCACGCAGGTTCTCGGCCAGCCAGTACTGGGTTCCAATCTTGACAATCTGGTAAACCTGTTCCTCGCTGCCGCGAACGTCCACCAGCAGATCAGCCTCGACATCGGTAGGTTCTACGGCCTCGGGAGCCGAGGTCACGATTTCACCGTCCACCAGATAAATCATCGACAGGGCAGTACTGTTACCAGCAGTGTAAACTACCGTGTTGGTCTCCTCATCCCACACCACGGTGCCTCCATCGTTGCAGGACACACCCTTAGTAAGGATGGCATTTCCGTTCTCATCGCAGGGATAAGCCACAATGCGCTGGTCATCAAACTCCTTGATATACTCCTTGCACACCTCGGCAACCTTCACGCCATTGTGCATCACACGCTGCACCCAGCAGCTGGTGAAGTCGGCGGGAATAGCGATGCTGAGCGCGGGCTGGCTGACAACCTTCTCGGGAATTACCACGGTAGTGGTTACGATAACGCCAGGAATGCCATACTTGTCATAGGCAACCGTTGCGATAGTGTAGGTCTGTCCAGGAACGGCATTGGGAATGGTGCAAACCACTTCGCCCGTTGCATCGGTCTTGGGGGCTGCTGCAAGTGCAGTCTCAATATCCTCACCGGGCATCACGATAGCCATCTGGTAGGCCTGAGCGGCGTCACTCATGGTCACATCAACAGTGACAATGCCATTATCACCATCCCATTCAAAGCCAGTGAACTGGGTGGAAGCCGTCACATCACCATCGATAAGGTCAAACGACAAGCTGTCAACGTCAGCAATATTGTAAACAGTCACATCACCATTCTTCATGGTGACGATGAGGCGGTTGGGGGCAGTCTGAGCTATAGCGGAAATACCCAGAGCAACCACAGCTATCATTAAGAAAAACTTTTTCATCATTTCTTGAATTTAAAGGTTGTGTTGTTGATAGTAATCATGTAAATGCCGCGCTGCAGGTGGGAAATGTTGATTTCCTCGCCGCGCCAGTTGCGGTTTTCATAGAGTTGCTGGCCATTCACAGCCCAGATGGCCACACGGCCGCTGTTGGCTCCGATGACCTGGATGGAATTGTCGCTTGCCGCAATGCGCAGCTGTGCCTTGTCGCTGACAACATCCTTGACCGACGATGGGGATTGCGGCTCGTCGGTAAACTTGATCGACAACACCTGGTCAAGGGCAAAGTTGTCGATGCCAGCCAAGCTCTTCACGACAATGTTGCCGCCATCAAAGGTGATCTTGTTGACGTCAAGCAGTTGCCATGAAGCCATGGCCTCCTGGCTGCTGTTATAGAACGTCATGTGGGATTGAGCACTTGCCAGTGCGCAACATGACACTGCCACCAACAGGCACAAGAGAGATTTAAAACTTCTTGTCATGTTAAAACGATTTTTAGTGGGTTAACTGTTGATTTCAAGTTTCTTCCCTTGAAGGAAAGAAATCTCTGTCACGAGATATTGGGTTTTTCCAAACCGTAATGACGGCGATGATCGAGCCAGAGGAGGGCAGCGGCGGTGACAATGGCCCCGACGCCGATGATTGCAAAGATAACGAGCGAGTGGGTATAATCCACTTGCTCGCCCACAGTGTCGCGCTCAAGCACCTTACCAATGAGCACGGGAATGAGCATCAAACCGATGTTCTGGATGTAATAGATGATCGAATAAGAGGTGCCCAGCTGTTTCATGGGAACAATCTTGGGCACGGCGGGCCACAAGGCAGCAGGCAGCAACGAGAAGGCGATGCCCAGGACGCACATCAGCGTCACGGCCAGCCAGCTCGAGTTGCCAGGCATGGCAAACACGATGAGCACGGCCGTCAACATCACACTACCGATGACCATCATTGTGGCACCACGACCCTTCTTGTCACACCAGGCCCCAAAGAGCGGCGTGAGCACAATCGAGGTGAAGGGCAGGATAGCAGGGATCAAGCCTGCCAGCTCGGCATCCACACCATATTTAGAAATCATCAACTTGGTTGCGAAGTCCAGAAAAGGGTATAAAGCCGAGTAATAGAAAAGGCACAATAGCGTGATGAGCCAGAAGCCTGGATTCTTGATTGTGAGCTTCATGTCGGCAAAATGGAACTGTTCGTCCTGGCTAGCCTGTGACGAGGCATCGGTGCCTACCTCCTTGTCAAGGCGACGATCCATGGTGCAGTAGTACAGATAGGCTATCAAGCCCACACCAACGCTAAAGACGCCAATGAGGATGGGCCGCGGCAGCCCCCACTTGAGAGCAATGATGGGACTGAAGCCCAACGCCAGAGCAGTACCCAGACGCGCCATGGCCACCTGTAGTCCCATCGCCAGCGCCATCTCCTTGCCCGAAAACCACCGCACCACCACCTTGGACACCGTGATTCCGCACATCTCATAGCCAATGCCAAAGAAGGCAAAGCCCAGTGCTGCCAGTGCCACCTGGCGCTTGATCACGCCCAACAGGGGCAGATTCCACAACGGCTCGGGCGCAGTGAATGTGATGGCACCATAGACGACCGCCGAACCAGCCAGCATGAGGACGCACGATAGAATACCCGTAAAACGCACACCCATCTTATCAAGGATAATGCCAGAAAAGAACAACATCAACAGGAACACGTTGAAAAATCCGCGTGATCCCGCAAAGATGCCGAACTCTCCGCTCGTCCAGCTCATGCCGCCGTCACCGACGGCCTTTTCCAGCATGAACTGCAACGGCGACATTTCCTTGGCAACAACATATCCAGCCATCATTGTGAACGACACAATGGCCAGTACCGTCCAGCGAGCCCATGCCCTGGTGGCAATGGTGTTATTCACCTGTTCCCTCATGTGAGTATCATTAACATATAATATTGGGACCTTAAGGACTTTAAAGTCTTTAAGGTCCCTAAAGTCCCTATTCTATTCTGAAATCTAACAATTGATTACGCCTCGGGCTTGATGTTGGGCTCCTCGAGGCCGAGGTGCTTCTGACGGTCAACCACCTTGAGGTACAGACCGATGAGCAGGGCCGCGATACCCAGGCAAGCAAGCATCACAAGCGGCCATGTGTAATCATACTTGGTGGGATCGGTCACACCAGGATTGGTATTGTCAAGCACTTTACCAATGGCCAGCGGGAAGAGCCACAGACCGATGTTCTGGATCCAGAAAATCAGTGCGTAGGCACTACCGATGATCTTGGCGTCAACCAGCTTGGGCACACTGGGCCACAATGCAGCGGGTACCAGTGAGAACGATGCACCCAGCACCAGGATGGTGATATAGGCAACAACGACACCGCCAACGGTGCTGCTCTTGAACAGGGGCAGGATGAAGGCGAAGGTCAAGTGACAGAAGATGAGCAGCAGCGAGCCCAATACGAGCATCGAGGCAGCTTTTCCCTTGTAGTCCACATAGTTGCCCAGGATGGGAGTAATGCCCACGGCCAGCAAGGGGAATACAGCAAATACACTCTCGGCCGACTGGCGCATATAACCCATGTAGCAATAGCCAATCAGTGCGAGAACCGACACACACAGCAGACCATACTTGACAGTCTTGCTCTTCTTCATGAAGTTGCTCATGAATGCGGTAGCGGCAACTATAATCATGATGATGTATTGCCAGATGGCAACCGAGTCACCAGCCCAGAATGAACCCTCGGCGGGCTCAACCAGCGTGAGGTTGCACTGCAACATGTTCACGGCATACTTCTGGAAGGGGAAGATGGCGCTATAATAGAGCACGCACAGCAATGACACCAGCCAGAAACCCTTGTTGGTCAAGATCTTGCCAATATCGCTCACCTTGAATGGGTCATCCTTCTCCTCGGCTTCACCAGTCTGCTTGTCAAGCTTGCTGTCCATGAAGAAGTAAACAATGAACATCATCAGTGCAATGCACATCAGCACAACGCCAAAGGCAACGGCACGGCTCACGCTGATGTTGCCACCCAACTTGGCAAAGAATGGCGAGAAAATCATGCAAGTGGCAACACCCAGTCGGGCGAGAGCCATCTCGCTACCCATGGCCAGAGCCATCTCGCGTCCCTTGAACCACTTCACGATACCACGGCTCACGGTGATACCTGCCATCTCACAACCGCATCCAAATAGCATGAAGCCACAAGCTGCCAGCTTGGCACTAGCAGGCATTCCCTCATAGAAGGGTGACACGCCCAGCTCATGGAAACCGGGGATATAGTTCAAGTTATTGTTGAACCAAGTCTCCAGTCCGGAGCCCACAAACGAATCGGTCACGGCATACCACTTGATGCAAGCGCCAATCAGCATCACTGCACCCGAGAGGACAGCAGTAAAGCGCACGCCCATCTTGTCGAGGATAATACCGGCAAAAATCAAGAAGAACACAAATACATTGAGGAACACCTCAGCACTCTCCTCGGTACCAAAAGCTGTTGAACTCCATCCCAGGTTAGGAGATGACTCCAGCAAGTCCTTGATGGGCGAGAGAATGTCCATGAAAATGTAGCTGCAGAACATGCCCAGGGCAAGCAACAGGAGTGCTGTCCATCGCATAGCGGCAGAATCTCTTAAAGTCTGAATCTTTTCTGACATAATACTGTTTTAATTTTTAATGTTTTTTTTATTTGGTTTTGATTAATGGTCTTTTATAAGCTCTAGTCAGCCCGTCGTTACTAACAGCCAATGCCTGAATCATGCGATGCCCAGGGACTGGCAGATGCGATCCATCTTCTGGTCGGCCCAGTCATTCTTGGCGTCATAGTTCTCGGCCTTATCGAGCGTGTCATGCACCTCGATATAGAACTTGATCTTAGGCTCGGTGCCTGATGGGCGGATGGACACCTTGGTGCCGTCTTGGGTGAAATATTGCAGCACGTTGCTGGTAACAGGCATGTCAAGCTTGGTGACTTCACCAGTTAGCATGTTGCGCTGCTCAAGCTTGAGGAAGTCCTTGACGATGGTCACTGGCGAGCCATCGATGGCTTGCTGCGGATTCTCGCGGAAGTTGACCATCATCTGGGCAATCTCGTCGGCGCCACTCTTGCCAGGACGCACGACACTGATGCCACGCTCCTTGCTGTAACCATAATTAAGATATACATTGATAAGCAAGTCGTTGAGGGTCATACCCTTATCCTTGGCCCAAGCGGCGATTTCACACATCAGGGGGATAGACGATACCGAATCCTTGTCGCGCGCAAAGGTCTCAGGCAGGAAGCCGTAGCTCTCCTCGCCACCGCCCAGGTAACGTCCCTTGCCTTCCATTTCACGCATCACGGTAGCAATCCACTTGAAGCCCGTGTAGCAGTCAAACATCTTGATACCTTGCTTCTGAGCAATGCGGGCGATAGTCTCGCTGGTCACAATGGTCTTGACGATGTACTCATCACCCTTGATGAGACCCAGTTCACGGTTGCGTTCCATCAGGTAATAGAGGAAGATGATCTGGATCTGGTTGCCGTTAACAAGCTCATACTTGCCCCTGGTGTTCTTGATGACCAGGCCGATGCGGTCAGCATCGGGGTCACTGGCGAGCACGACATCGGCATTGACTTCCTCGGCCTTGGCAATCGCCATCTTCATGGCACTGGGCATCTCGGGGTTGGGTGAATCAACGGTGGGGAAGTCACCACTCATCACGTCCTGCTCGGGCACGTGAATGATGTTGTCAAATCCCCAGCGCTCGATCGAACGTGGAATGATGTAGCGTCCCACGCCATGGATGGGCGTATAGACAATCTTGAGATCATGTTGACGCTTGTTCACCTCGGGGCTGAGCGAGAGGGTGTAAATATCCTCGATGTATGGGGCATCGATATCCTCACCGATGATCTGAATCAAGTCAGGGTTACCCTGGAACTTGATGTCTCGCACATCCTCGATAGCATTGACATGGTTGATGATGTTCACGTCGTGGGGAGCCACTACCTGAGCACCGTCATCCCAATAGGCCTTGTAGCCGTTGTAGATCTTGGGATTGTGAGATGCCGTGATGTTGACACCACTCTGACAGCCCAGGCGGCGGATGGCATAGCTCAATTCAGGCGTGGGGCGTGGTCCTTCAAACAGATAGACCTTGATGCCGTTGGCACTGAAGATGTTGGCCACCGTCTCGGCAAACAGGCGGCTGTTGTTGCGCACGTCATGTCCCACCACGACGGCAATCTGACGCCCCAAGTCCTTGAAGGCCTCGTTCAGGTAGTTGGCCAGTCCTTGAGTAGCGCTACCCACGGTGTAGATATTCATGCGGTTGCAGCCGGCACCCATGATGCCACGCAAGCCACCGGTGCCAAATTCCAGTGTCTTGTAGAACGATTCCACCAGCTCGGTCTTGTCCTCGGCATCGAGCATGGCCTGCACCTGGGCACGTGTTTTCTCGTCATAACCCTCGCTGAGCCATCCCTGGGCTCTTGCGGTCACCTCTTGTAATAATTTCTCGTCAAACATACTTGGTTCGGTTTATTTAGGTTGTTTTTTAATTTATTCTTTTAAACTGACAAAGTTACTGCAAAATCCTTAACCTTCAAAATTTTGTTGGAAGTTTTAAGCTGTAAGTTTGATTACTCACCCTTGACTTTCAATTCTCACGCCTTTTATGGCCTCCTTGACCTGAGCCATGTTGCTGCGTGAGACGGGTAGGTTCTCGTCACAGTGCTTGATGACCAGTTGCATGGTGCCCGATTTGGAAACAATCTGCTCCACTTGATGCAGGTTGACCAGGAAGGCGCGGTGACAGCGCACAATCATGGGATAGGCCTGCAGGTCCTCTTCCATCTGCTTGGAGGTGGCGCGAAGCATGTCGGAGCGCACCTGTCCATCGTGCAACTGATAGATTTTCACATAGTTGCCGACGGCTTCAACATACAAGAGGTCGGCAATCTGCAGGGTGACGCTCTCGCTGGTAGTGCCCGTGAGGGTTATCGTGCCTGGGGGAGGTGCCATGACGGGGGCTGATGGTCCCTCGTGGGCCATGGCGGCTATGCGGGCGGCCTCGGCAGCCTTGGCACGGCGTTCAGCTTCCTGCTGGAGGCGTTGCAGTTGCTCATTCAAGAGTCGCACTTCCATCAGCTCGGCTGTGAGATACTTGCTGCGAAACTTGAATCGCCAGTACAAGCCGATAGCAAACGAACAGAAGGCGATAATCAGCAGCGTTTCGAGGAAATTGCTCCATGAGAGCACATTGCCTGGCACGAGGTCACTCATCACGAAGTGACGGTACAGGCAGATGAGCAGAGCGACCAAAGGGGTGTTGATGAGTTGAAACCACAGGTTGCGACTGATGATGTAATCCACCCCGCGCTCGAGGGAGCGCGGTTTCTTGATGACGTGCTTCAAGATGACCTCGGTGAGCGCACAACTCACAAAGCCCAAGCAACCCATTGCCGACAGGTGGACAACTGCCATCCATTGCCATGTCTGGAGCCCGAACGGCTTGAAAATCGCCAAGGCGAGCACCGTAAAAACAGTGCTGACGACGCGGGTGGTAATGGTATCTTTTTGCTCTTGGTTCATCGGGCAACAAAATTAGTGTAAGTCACCGAAACGGCCAAACCATTCGTCACAAATATGCATTTTATCCCTTCATCCCAGCCATTCGTCACAATACCTTGCAGAATATCCCAGAAACTTGCTGGAACGGCCATTTGGCGGGAACTTTGCAACCGAAATACATGACATCGCATGTATCATTTAAAATTCACGATTATGAAAAAGAAACATTTATTCAGCCTGATCGTCACCCTGATGTTGACAATGACCGGCATGAGCGTGAGCAGCTGCATTGCCACGCGCGACACGACCAGGATCAATAAAGTGGAAGTCGGGATGAACAAGGACGACATCAAGCACCTGTTGGGAACGCCCCTTTTCAAGAACGCTAACGAGGATGTTGAGGAATGGGGCTACCGCAAGACGGTGGGTGAAATTATCGATGCCGAGGAGATGTTGTTCATCGTAACCTTTGACAGCAACGGCAAGGTCATCGGATACCAGTCGGTCAAGGAGCACCCCGCTTTTCACCACCATTAATGCATAGGAATCATGAGCAGAAGAACAATCATCGGAATCATCTTCATCGTGGCTGCGCTGATCAAGCTGGCCGACATGTGGGGCATCGTTCACCTGAACTGGGAGCATAGCTGGACGGCATATTTCGGTCCGCTACTCCTCCTGTACATCGGCGCTGAACTCGTCATCTACGGATTCAGCCACAACCCGTCACAATGGCTCAGGCGTCCCTTACCACAGGGTGAGAACGGCAAGCGCATCAACTGCGCCGTGCGCCTGGGTGCCGACGAGTACGTCTATCAGGGTGAGCCCTTCCAAGGTGCCCGCCTGGATGCCTTCCTGGGCGGGCTGCGGCTGGACCTGCGCGAGGCAGTCATCAGCGATGACGAGGAAATCGACGTGCGCACCTACCTGGGAGGTGTCAAGATACATGTTCCCGCCAATGTCAACATCGTGGTAAAGAGCTACAACTTCATTGGTGCCGTGAACAACAGGACCGGGAATCACATGATTTCCCACGCTCCATGCCTGCACATCGTCGCCAGCAATTTCCTGGGGGGCGTGACGATTGAGAATTGAGAAACGAGTATTTTTAAAATTTAAACAATTACTTTAATATATAGTTATGAAGAATAATATTTTCAAGCAAGTAGCTCTGATTGCTGCAATGATGACAACAATCGTGTCGATGGCCAAGGAACCCGATGTAGAGGGAACGGTCATCGACGAGAAAGGGGAACCGATGCCCTATGTCAACGTGGTACTGCTGTCGCTCCCTGATTCGGCATTTGTGCAGGGTGCGATGACCGATGACCAGGGACGGTTCCTGATCACGACACCACGCGATGGCAGTCTGCTCAAGGTTTCGTGCATTGGCTACCAGACGCAATACTTGAAGGCTGTACAAGGACTGACCATCCAGATGAAAGAAGATGCGCTGTTGCTTGGTGAGGTAGTTGTCAAGAGTCAGCTCCCCAAGACACACGTCAAGGGCGAGGCCATGCGCACCACCGTTGAGGGCACCATCCTGGAGAAGGCTGGTAGCGTGGCCGACGCCCTGGCCCGCGTGCCGTCGCTCGAGGCCAAGCGCGATGGCGCCGTGACGGTGCTGGGACGCGGCGAGGCCGAGGTCTA
>Ga0247611_10009278_pt1 | contig 11873 bp, 6 predicted proteins | sample 177DNAGHGhighgp2_FD_192422 | JGI IMG/M metagenome (GOLD analysis project Ga0247611, IMG submission 192422) | Sheep rumen microbial communities from Palmerston North, Manawatu-Wanganui, New Zealand - 1770 DNA GHGhigh gp2 | ecosystem: Host-associated > Mammals > Digestive system > Stomach > Rumen ... | reverse complement strand
ACGTGCTTAGGAGCGGTATTCCTTCATATGACAATCTGTCAGTTGTAGCGGCCAGGTTGCAGACAGCAGGACGCGGACAGCGCGGAAACCGATGGTTCTCAGGAAAAGGAGAGAATCTTACCTTCTCCATCCTCCTTAAGTTCGGTAACCGCGGAGGTTTCCCTTCCCTGCCGGTATCCGGCCAGTTCTCAATCTCTGAAGCCATATCATGCGGCATTTGCGACTACCTTGCGTCAAAAGGGATAGATTCCCGCATAAAGTGGCCGAATGACATCTACGTACGCAACCGGAAGATCTGCGGGATGCTCATCGAGAACTCGCTCGCAGGAAGCGACATCTCATCAAGCGTCGTCGGCATAGGGTTGAATGTCAACCAGAGGGTTTTTCCTCCCCAGCTGGTCAATCCGACGTCGATGTCCCTTCTGACCGGAAAGAAATATGTACTTGAAGAGGAACTCATCATCCTGACCGGCTTCCTTTTCCCTGGAGGAAGACTGCCGGACCGCAGGGATGACTACCTCAGCCGGCTGTACCGTATCGGAGAGTACCATGAATACGCTGACTGTTCGGACGGAAGCGTTTTCGAGGGGAAGATTACAGGAGTGACAAGGGAGGGACTGCTTCAGGTCGAAAACAGAAAAGGCGAACTTAAAGAGTTCGCCTTCAAAGAGATAAATTATATTATCTAGATCCTTAGCTGGGCTATTGCAGCCGCCGGGTCTTCTGCCTTGAAGACAGAACTGCCGGCAACGAGCATAGTAGCTCCCGCATCGATCAGCGCACGTGAATTGGCCGCGGAGACTCCTCCGTCGACCTCTATGTCCTTGGATATTCCCCGTAAAGCCATCTCATTCCTGAGAGCTGATATCCTGTCAAGGGAGCCTTCGATGAACTGCTGTCCTCCGAAGCCGGCGAAGACGGACATGATCAGGAAGAAATCCGCATCCTCGATGTATGGGAAGAGGCTCTCGACAGGGATGTCCGGATTGATCGCCAATCCCGCCTGGCAACTGCAGTCCTTGACCATGGCAAGGATATCGGAAGGGTTCTTGCCTTCCCGCAGTGCGGCTTCGAGATGGAAACTGATAAGGCCGGCACCCGCCTTGGCGAACCTCTCCACGTACTTGTCCGGATTGATGATCATGAGATGGACATCCATTGGGACGGTGACCACCTTGGCCATTGCCTCCACCAGCGGGAATCCGAATGAGATGTTGGGCACGAAGGTGCCGTCCATGACGTCCACGTGGAGCAGGTCGGCATTTTCGTTTACAATATCCAGATCTTTCCTGAGGTTCAGGAAATCGCCGGCGAGTATGGAAGGAGCTATCTTCAGCATGGTCTATTCAAAATTGGTCACGACATCGGTGAGATGCCTGGTAAACTTGTCCAGGGAAGCCAGCTCGAGTTTCTCTCCTGGAGCGTGGACGCCCCGCAGGGTCGGTCCGAAGGAAATCATGTCGAGGTCTCCGAACTTTTCTCCGAAGAGTCCGCATTCCAGACCAGCGTGTATTGCCTTGACCTCAGGGTCGCATCCGAAGAGTTTCCTGTATGAATCTACGCATACCTTGAGGATGTTGGAATTGAGGTTAGGTTTCCATCCAGGATACTCGGAGGCGTGTACGACCTCTGCACCGGCAAGGAGGAAACAGGCTTCAACCTTGTCCGCCATCATCTTCCGCTGCGAAGTGATGGAGCTTCTCTGGCTCGTGACCACTTCGATCAAGCCGCGCTTCTGCATCCTGACAGCAGCCAGGTTGCTGGAAGTCTCCACCAGTCCATCGATGTCCTGGCTCATGGTTTCCACGCCGTGAGGGCATGCCAGAAGGGCGCTGATGAGCCTGCGTGCCACGTCATTGTCCATTGGTTTCTCAGTGCAGCGGAACTTTCCTGCAGTGAACAGAACGTCCGGATCCGAAACGAAATATTCCTTGCGGACCGAATCGCCGAAATCCTTGAAGCGGGCTACCGTTGCAGACGGGTCTGGGACGGCTACGATGGCTTCGCATTCACGGGCTATCGCATTCGGTTTGTTCCCACCCTTGAACATGACCAGCTGCATGCCGGATTGCTTCTCTGAATACAGGAAACGGGCCATCAGCTGAATCGTGTTGACACGTCCCTTATTGATATCGTCGCCGCTATGTCCGCCGATGGCATTGCCGATGTCCAGTTTCACAGGTTTAAAACCGGGATGGAAGTCTTCCTGGGTATATTTGAAACAAGCACGGGTGTCTATTCCTCCGGCGCATCCTATGAACATCTGGCCTTCGTCCTCAGAATCCAGGTTGATCAATGTCCTGCCAGTGAAAAAGCCGCTTTCCATCCCGAAGGCTCCGTCCATTCCGGTCTCTTCCGAGATCGTGAATACGCATTCTATCCTTCCCATCGGGAGGTCGCTTTCAAGCAAAGCCAGCATCGCGGCGATACCGATACCATCATCCGCACCGAGAGTGGTATCCTTGGCGATCATCCAGCCGTCTTCCACGCAATACTCGATCGGATCCTTCAGGAAATCGTGGCTGGTACCGCTTCTCTTTTCGCATACCATGTCCTGGTGCCCCTGGAGTACAAGCGTTGGAACGCTCTCCTTCCCGGCAGAAGCTTCCTTTACAATGCAGACGTTGCCGATCTTGTCGGTCCTGCATTCCAGATTCCTGTCCTTGGCGAATTGCTGCAGATACGCAGTCATCGGTTCCTCGTGACCCGATTCCCTCGGGATACGGGTGATCTCCTTGAAGATTTCAAGTACTTTTTCAGAATTCATATGATACCTGTCTTTCCAGTATTATCTGGCTACAGGCACAAGCATCTTTTCAATATCAGTGACGTATTGCCTGAACAACTTGTCAGTAGCCATCAGGTCAGACACTGTCGTGCATGCGTGCAGCACTGTAGCGTGGTCTTTTCCTCCAAGTTCCATACCAATCGTGGACAGCGAACATCCGCCTATCAGGTTGCGGCTCATGTACATGGCTATCTGCCTTGCCTGGACGATCTGCCTCTTCCTGGACTTGGACAGAAGGGTCTCGCGGGTGATGTTGAAATACTCGCAAACAACATCCTGGACCTTGTCGATGGTCACTTCGTTCTGTTCTTCGCTGACGATGTTGCCGGTGACGTGCTCGGCGAGTTCGCGTGTGATCTCCTCGTGGCAAAGGGTGGCATTGGCTATCAAGGATATGAGAGCGCCCTCCAGTTCGCGGAAATTGGAACGTATCTTAGTGGCGAGGAGGTCGAGGACATCTTCACTGACCGTAACTCCCTCTCGTTCGCACCTGGACTTGAGCATGGCGAGCCTGGTCTCGTGGTCGGGTTTCCTCAACTCGACAGAGAGACCCCATTTGAACCTGGAAAGAAGCCTTTCCTCGAAGTTCATCAGGTCTACCGGAGCCCTGTCTGATGTGAACACCAGTTGTTTGCCGGACTGATGGAGATGATTGAATATGTTGAAGAAAGCGTTCTGCGAAGCGGGACCGATCAGTTCCTGGATATCGTCCACGATGAGGACATCGATCCGCATGTAGAACGCCATGAAGTCGGTCAGCTTGTTCTGGACGTTCACCGCATTCACGTATTGTGTGCGGAATTCATTGCCAGTGACATAGAGTACCACCAGGTCGGGATAGGCATCGTGAATAGCGATTCCTATGGCCTGTGCGAGATGGGTTTTCCCCAGACCGGGTCCACCGAAGATGAACAATGGATTGAAAGGAGTCTTCCCCGGAGCGTCTGAAATGCTTACGCCGGCATGGAACCCCATCTTGTTGCACTCCCCCTTGACGAGGTTGTCGAAGCAATACGCAGGATTGAGCCTAGGATTGATCTTCACCTTCTGGATACCCGGGAATACGAACGGTCCTGGATTGCCCGATGGCTGGAAGGTATTGATCATCACAGGTTTGTTTTCAGGAACGTTGCTGTGTGACGCGGTGAATACCATCGCAGCTTCCTTCTTGACCGGATGTACTCTGTAAAGAAGCTTGGCGTCCGGGCCGATAACTCTCCGGAGGGTCATCTTGATAATCGGAAGGTAAGCTTCCTCAAGATAGCTCCTGAAAAAATCGGTCGGCACTTCCACCGTCAGCGTGGAGCCCTCGAGAGATACCGGAACGATGGTCTTGAACCATACGTTGAACTGTTTCGGATCTACGTTTTGCTCGAAGATACGAAGACATTCGTCCCATACTGAAATATGTCTTTCCAGTTCTGTCATTCCGGTCTTTGAAAGTGAAGTTGCAGGGAGATTGTTTCCCCTCGCTTTAGCTATTGCAAAATTGGAGGAAAATTAATTCATAAAAAAACTTTTTTAGTATTGTTTTTGATTTTTATTTTGCTTATATAATGTTCAGGGCTGGGATTGGGCTTAAATTTTAATTTATTATAATACAATGACTTACAATGGTGCATATCCATAAGTATCATTTAAGCTATTAGTTACAATTTATAAAAATTCTAAATTAGGCTATAAACGATTTATCCCCTGTGCAACATGCTGTATAAAGGGAAAATCCAATTATTTGATTCGTGAAAATTCGCCGTTTTCTATCTTTACGAGGAAAGAATCCGGGAAGGTTTTCTTGAGCTTTTCAAAAGCTGTGGTAGCGGTGGAAAGATCGTCGGAAAAACCTATCACATATTTATAATATTTACCGGCCGGATATTTCTTGAAAGGATTGCCTTTGAAGAACGGATCGGAGGATGGCAGGACCTTGGATGTCACAAGCACCTGGGTACCGTATGTGATGGAATTCCCGGATTCGGGAACGGTCTCCTCGGCGGGAACATCTTCTTCCTTTACCGGAGTCTTGGCTTCAGTGGCTGAAGCGGTGCCTCCGTCATAATCTTTCTTGTACCTCTTGAAAGCATCGAACAGGTCGGAAGCGATCTTGTCTCTCCCCTGTTCCGTGATCAGTGCTTCCCTGTCCCCGTCGTTGGACATGAAACCGCATTCCACCAGCACCGCGGGCATAGCAGTGCGCCAGAGGACATAGAAAGGATCCTGGGATATCCCCCGGCTCCTGCGTATCGCTCCCCCCTTCATCTCCTGGTCCACGTATTGTGCGAACTTGAAACTCTGCTCCAGATGCGCGTTCTGCATCAGGTTCATGAATATGTACGATTCGGGGTCGTTCGGATCGAAGCCCTCGTATTTCGTGGTGTAGTCGTCCTCCAGCTTTATTACGGAGTTCTCCCTGCGTACGACGTCCATGTTTCCTGCGTAGAGGTCCCTGTTCCTGCTGGTATATTGGCCGAGGATGTGGACGGAATACCCGTTCGGACCGCCTTTCTTACCTTCCACCGAATTTACATGGATGGAAATGAATAGGTTGGCCTTGTTCCGGTTGGCGATGTCCGCCCTTCCCTGCAGTTCAACGAACTTGTCCGTGCTCCTGGTCATGATGACCTTGACGTCCGGATAACTGGAGCGGATCTTTTCGGCAAGCCTTTTGGATATGTCTAAGACGACGGTCTTTTCCATCGTCTTGCCGCTCGGACTGATGCACCCTGCATCCTTTCCTCCGTGACCCGGGTCGATTACCACGGTGGACAGCTTCAGTGCAGTGCCGGAATTCTGCCCGAAGCAGGCAAAACCCGTAGCTGAAAGCGCACAAAGCGCGAGTACGGCAAGAAAATTGCGAAGGTTAACCAAAATAGTAGTATATTTGTTGCTTGCAAATTTAGAAAAAAATTGCATTTAAGAAAGCACACCAGCAGCATTATCCTGGCAGCGGCAATCGTCAGCATCGGAGGCTTCTCGATGTTCGCCCAGGATTCGATCAGGGACAGAAGGCTCGGAAGGCCCTCGGTCGTTGATCGTGCTGTTGCTTCTGTAAAAGGCCAATTACCTGACACTCAGCTTGTCTCTTCCCCTGCAGCCAGTGAAAGGACGATTCCCCAGCTACCCGATACGACACGCGTCGGTGCCGACACGTCGACCGTCCGTGATTCCGCGACCATGGCCAGGGATTCCATCAGGCTGGCGGATTCCACGGCAAGGGCGGACTCGCTTGAGATGCTGAGGAAAAGTTCCGTGTCCAGGCCTGCTTTCTCCGGGGCGAAGGATTCGGTCCGCCAGGACTTCTCAAACGGCCAGCGCAAGATGTACTACTGGGGAGACGTTAAGGTCTCTTACGAGAACCTTCAGTTGACGGCCGATTACATGGAATACGACATGGCGACAGGTATCGTATTCGCAAGAGGCACGTACGACTCCCTGAACCATACATGGAAAGGCCAGCCGGTAATGACCCAGGGCAGCCAGACCTTCAACATGGAAGAGGTCCGTTACAACTTCAACACCCGCAAGGCCAGGATCACCAACATGATCACCCGCGAGGACGAAGGAATCCTCCATGGCCGGAACATCAAGATGATGCCGGACAAGTCCATCAACATAACCCAGGGTAAATATACCGTATGCGACTTGGAGCATCCCCACTACTACATGAAACTCTCTTCTGCCAAGGTTGTGACCAAGCCTTCCCGGAAGACAGTGTTCGGACCTGCCCATCTGGTCGTGGAGGATGTGGACCTTCCGTTCATAGGCATTCCGTTCGGATTCATTCCGGAACGACCTGAGCGGGCGACCGGTTTCCTGATGCCTTCATTCGGAGAAGAAACCGCGCGAGGATTCTATTTCAGGGACGCTGGAATGTATTTCGTCATCGGCGATTATTTCGACTTGTCCCTGACAGGTGACTATTATACCCTCGGTTCATGGGCTGCGGACCTGAATTCCAGGTATATGGTCAAGTACAGGTTCTCCGGAAACCTGTCCCTCAATTATTCTGTCGACCAGACCGGTGAGCGCGGAAGTACCGATTTCTTCCAGACAAAGAACTTCGGTGTCAGGTGGTCCCATCAGCAGGACCCCAAGGCCCATCCGGGGACTTCTTTCTCCGCATCCGTCAACTTCTCCAGCCCTTCGAACAGCAGGTACAACTCAAGGAGCGTATCAGAGGCACTGCAGAACCAGATATCCTCTTCTGTTTCATATTCGAAGAACTGGAACGGAAAGTTCAACCTCTCCGTCAATGCCCTGCACAGCCAGAATTCGCGCGACAGTTCATATTCCTTCACCCTTCCTAACATCACCTTCTCGGTAACCAGGTTCTATCCTTTCAAGCTCAAGAACCGCATCGGAAAGGAGAGGTTCTATGAGAAGTTCTCCCTGGCGTACAATACATCCATCCAGAACAAGATCAATTTCAAGGCTTCCGAGTTCGGAGAGCCAGGCTTCTTCGACAAGTTCCAGAACGGAATGGCCCACAATTTCACGATAGGCCTGCCTGATTTCACCTTGTTGAAGTATTTCAACGTGACGCCGTCCGTGAACTACGGAATGAACTGGTTCTTCAGGCAGAACAATGTTTATTTCGATCCGGAGACGAACAGCGTGGTTACGGAGCAGGGCAAGCAGTTCGCGGCATTCGGTGCAACCCACAATTACTCCGGGTCGGTCTCCATGAGTACGCGAGTGTACGGAATGTACAACTTCGGCAAATACCACAGACTGCAGGCGATAAGGCACGTTATCTCACCTAGCATGAGCCTGAACCTCAGCCCTGACAAGGGCAAGGCCTTCAATGGATGGCGTACGCTCAATTACGTAGATACGCTCGGAAACGAGAAATCCTACGACTACAACATCTATGCGGGCCAGCTGGGTTCGGTACCCGGCAAGGGTAAGTCGGCTACGATGTCCCTGTCCCTGGGTAACAACCTCGAAGCGAAGGTCAGGGATATGAATGATACCACCGGGAACGGAACCAAGAAGATCAAGCTGCTCGACCAGATGAACATTTCCACCGGATACAACTTCCTGGCGGACTCTCTGAAGATGAACAACGTCAGCGTGTCGATGTCCACCTCGATATTCGGCAAGCTCGGAATCAACGGCAACCTGAACTTCGACCCTTATGCCATCGACGAACGCGGAAGGAAGATCAACAAATACAACATCGTCCAGACCGGCCACCCTCTGAGGCTTACGAACTTCAGTGCGTCCATGTCCTATACTTTGTCAGGCAAGGGCACTGTCAAGGGCAATGATGGCTCCAAGAAATCCGGAGGCGGTGATTCGGGTTCCAGCCCTGCGGATTACTACCGCAGGATCTACAACCATCCGATCACCAACGAGTACATCCCTGGCGGATGGTTGTACTACACCAATCCGAATGTTCCATGGAGCATCAACCTGAACTATTCCCTGTCGATGTCGCGGTCGTACAACTGGACGAACGACCAGAGGGTCCGCAAGGATAATTACACACAGACGCTGGGTGTTTCAGGCAACCTGCAGCTGACACCGAAGATGTCATTGCAGGCACAGTCAGGATGGGATTTCGTGGCAATGAAGATGACGACGTCCCAGGTATCGTTCCGATACGACCTCCACTGTTTCAACATCCAGGTTTCCTGGGTCCCTACCGGAATGTACCAGTCATATTCCTTCCTGATTTCGGCAAACGCTGCGGCTCTCGCGGACCTGCTCCGGTTCAAGAAGAGCACCAGCTACTGGGACAATTAGTTTTTGCAGATACCATATTTATTCCTATATTTGCACGTCTTCCGCAATACCTTACATTTTCGGGAAGGCATTCAGCATTATGACATACAGTTTATTCGAACTCACCAAGATGAGCAGAGAGCAGCTTGAAGGCATTGCTCAGGAACATCAGATCAAGAACATCAAGAAGCTTAACGAAGAGGATCTCTCTTTCGCAATACTTGACGCCCAGGCTATGGCGGAATCTCTCAAACCTATCGAAAGGCCTAAGGCCAAGCGCGGAAGACCGCGCAAGACCGAACAGCCTGCCCAGAAGAAGGAAACCAAACAAGAAGAGCCTGTAAAGGAAAAGCAGGAGGAGAAGGAACCTGCCTCCAAGACTCCGGCCAAGCGGACGACAAAGACAAAGAAACAGGATGCCAAGGCTGAAGAGGTATCCAAGACCGAACAAACCCAGGCGGAAGAACCTGTAAAGAAACCGGCAGCCAAGAGGGGCCGCAAACCGAAGACCGCGAGTACGGCGGAAGAGAAGCCTGCTGCCACCGCAGAACCTGCCGTGGCCAAGTCGGAGCCGGAACCGGCACAGCCGGTCCAGCAGGAAAAACCTCAGGACAATCCTGCGGAGAAGCCAGTCAGCGGGAAGGAATTCATACACCAGCTCTTCGATGACTTGAAGGACGACCCTGCCGCACAGGCTGACAATGGCCAGAGGAACGGCAAGAAGCAGAAAAACAAGTTCAACGGCCAGAATCCAAACCAGCAGAAGCAGAATTTCCAGAACGGAAACCAGAGACCGAAGGCTCCGGAGATTGAATTCGAGGGTACTGTCGAAGCGACCGGAGTACTTGAGATCATGCCAGACGGCTATGGCTTCCTCCGCTCTTCAGATTACAACTACCTGAACTCCCCTGACGACATCTACGTCAGCCAGGGACAGATAAAGAACAACGCACTCAAGTCGGGTGACACCGTGACCGGAGAAATCCGGCCTCCTAAGGAGGGAGACAAGTATTTCCCTCTCGTCAGGATCAAGTATATCAACGGGCGTACGCCGGACTACATCCGTGACAGGGTCCCGTTTGATTTCCTGACTCCCCTCTTCCCTGACGAGAAATTCAACCTTCTCGGCCATGGTCACCAGAACGATGTATCCTGCAGGATAGTCGATATGTTCACTCCAATCGGGAAGGGTCAGCGCGGTCTTATCGTGTCCCAGCCAAAGACTGGTAAGACCATGCTCCTCAAGTCCATCGCCAATGCTATCGCCGACAACCATCCTGAAGTCTATGAGATTGTACTCCTGATCGACGAACGTCCGGAAGAGGTCACCGACATGAGCCGAAGCGTGAAAGCCGAAGTCGTCGCATCCACATTCGACGAGCCTGCGGAGAGGCATGTCAAAGTCGCCAACATGGTCCTTGAGAAGGCCAGGAGACTTGTGGAATGCGGACATGACGTGGTGATACTCCTAGATTCAATAACAAGGCTCGCGCGCGCATACAATACGGTTCAGCCGGCATCGGGAAAGGTTCTGACAGGTGGAGTGGATGCCAATGCGCTCCAGAAGCCGAAGAGGTTCTTCGGAGCTGCCAGGAATATCGAAGGCGGAGGTTCGCTTACCATCCTTGCGACAGCTCTGACCGAGACAGGTTCGAAGATGGATGACGTTATTTTCGAGGAATTCAAGGGTACCGGCAACATGGAACTCCAGCTGGACCGCACCCTCGCCAACAGGCGTATCTTCCCTGCAGTCAACGTAGTATTGTCAAGTACAAGGCGTGATGACCTGCTTTACAGCCGCGATGTGGCCAACAGGATCTGGATCTTGCGCAAGCTCCTTGCCGATATGAATCCTACAGAAGCCATGAACTTCATGCTTCAGCTGATGGATGAATACAAGACCAATACGGACTTGCTGGACAATATGAACAAGGTCTCCCCTCGCGAAGCGAAGTATTACGACACCTTCTAGTACTGGTCCCAGGACTTTATCTGGATATCATCCAGGTCCATTGCGCAGAAGGCGCGGATAAACGCTGTAGCCAGCCTGGAATTGGTGAACAGCGGAACATTGAAATCAATGGCTGCACGACGTATCTTGTAGCCATTTTTCATTTCCAGCAAGCTGAAGTCCTTCGGCACGTTGACGACCATGTCGACTTCCTTGTTCTGGATCATTTCCACTGCAGGTCTGAAACGTCCCTTGAAGTTCGGGTTCTCACATTCGCTCGGCCAGAGAACCTTGGTTGAAGGGATGCTGTTCTCTACCAGATACTTGTATGTCCCGGCGGTCGCGAACAACTCATATCCCCTGTCGACCAGGAGCTTGCAGGCATTGAGCATATCCGCCTTGGTGCGGGGGTCGCCCGTGGAGAGCAGGACACGCTTCGCAGGAATCCTCTGTCCGACTGAAAGTACGGACTTAAGCAGAGCCTCGTTAAGGTCGTCGCCAAGGCATCCGACTTCGCCGGTCGAACTCATGTCCACGCCCAGCATAGGGTCGGCTTCCTCCAATCGTGCGAATGAGAACTGCGATGATTTGACTCCGACATAGTCCAGGTCGAAGGCACTCTTCTGAGGGGCTGAAGGATGCAGTCCCAGCATAACCTTGGTCGCGAGTTCGATGAAATCTATCTTCAGAACTTTAGACACGAACGGGAAACTTCTGGAAGCACGCAGGTTGCACTCGATGACCTTGATGGCGTTTTCCTTGGCAAGGAACTGAATATTGAATGGTCCCGAGATCCTCAGCGCTCCCGCTATGGCCCTGGCTATCTTCTTGATGCGCCTGACGGTTTCGACATAAAGCTTCTGCGGCGGGAACTGGATCGTGGCATCACCGGAATGGACTCCCGCATATTCGATGTGTTCGGAAATGGCGTATGCTATGATCTCGCCTTCATCTGCGACAGCGTCGAATTCGATTTCCTTTGCCCTCTGGTAGAATTTGCTGATGACCACCGGATGTTCCTGTGAGACTTCTGAAGCCAGGGAAAGGAAATGGCGGAGCTTTTCATCATCGTAGCAGACATTCATGGCAGCTCCCGAAAGGACGTATGACGGACGGACAAGCACCGGGAAGCCAACCTTTTCGATGAACTTGTCGACATCCTCGATCGTGGAAAGTTCGCTCCATTCCGGCTGGTCGACACCGAGAGCATCGACGATGCTGGAGAATTTGTGGCGGTCTTCGGCCTTGTCGATACTTTCCGCACTCGTCCCGAGGATCGGCACCCCGTGGGTATGCAGCCTCAGCGCCAGATTGTTCGGAATCTGGCCGCCCACGGAGACCACGACGCCGTGCGGATGCTCGATTTCGAATATGTCCAACACCCTTTCAAAGGTCAGCTCATCGAAATAC
>Ga0247611_10009277_pt1 | contig 11874 bp, 10 predicted proteins | sample 177DNAGHGhighgp2_FD_192422 | JGI IMG/M metagenome (GOLD analysis project Ga0247611, IMG submission 192422) | Sheep rumen microbial communities from Palmerston North, Manawatu-Wanganui, New Zealand - 1770 DNA GHGhigh gp2 | ecosystem: Host-associated > Mammals > Digestive system > Stomach > Rumen... | reverse complement strand
TACCTGTACCTCTGCGTCCATGAGAGGGTTGCCGTGCCCGTGCCGGCCTTGATCTTGACCGTCCACCTGCCGGGTGCGAAGTCGGGCCATACGGAGTCAAGCGTGACCCCCGAAGCATTGTTGTTGACAAGCACCCTGTGGGACACGCAGTCAAGCTCTATCCTGCTGGTGCCGGTTATCGCCACCGATAGGTCGGTGTCGTTGATGGTGAGCGTCAGGACCCCGTCTGATGGGCGTGCGTTGGCAACTACGATGCGCATGTCAGGCGTGTCCGTACCGCCCACGTCGAACGTCTGCGCAGTGCTCCCGCTGACCACGTGAACGCGGTCCTCGCCGTAGCGCAGAGGGTCCGATGCCGTGAAGGTCAGCTCGAACCCGCCTATGCCCGTGCCACCCACACGCTCGCCCTCGGAGAAGCTTGAGTAGTGGGCCAGGTACCGCTGGTCAGGGTGGTTCCTGAGAATCAGCGGCCTCTCGTCCTTGGTGACAAGCCATCCGGCAAGCTCGTCCATGAGGGCGTCGTAGTCATCCCACGTGTCCTCAAGGACGCGGCACTCAAGGCGTATCTCCCTCGGTGCCAGCGTCAGTGAGCTCACGTGCGACCCATGCCTGCCGGGGTACTCCTGCATCTCGGCACGCATCTCGGGAAGCTCGTCATGCACCCGCTCCACGACTATCCCCATGGACTCGAAGCTGGTGCCGTCGAAGTATGTCTCTGCCATGCTTATCCGATCCTAGAGCCTATGGACCTGTTGACCCTCACCGCGAGCTTCTGCGCTATGAGGTCTATGTCCGCCTCCTCGCGCACCACTACCTCGCTCACGTTGAGGTTGATGGTTATGGCCGATGTGGTGGCCTGCTGCGGGTACTTGTCAGCCATGAGCTGCTGCCTGCGATACTTGCCCTCGTCTATGCGGTCTATGGCCTCGTATGCCGCATCCACCGTGAGGGTCGGGTCGAAGCCGTCCTCGATGATGCGTGCCATGCGCTCGGCCTGGTTGCGGAGGTCGTCCTCGCGTGCCTTCATCGAGTCGATGATGGACTGGGTTATGTCGTAGTCGCCCTCAGACATCGCATCGAGCAGTGAGTTGGACGTCTTCTGGACGGACTTCTCGACTGACCTTGCACCAAGGTTCCAACCTTCCTCAAAGCCCTTCATGTCCATCTCCGCAAGCCACTTGAACTTGCGCGACGGGGAGTGGATGAGGTGCGTCTTGGTGATGGCGGATATGACGCTGGATGCCCATGCCGTAACGTTGTCAAGCGCCTTGTTCGCACCAGGAACCCAACCGTTGTTCCATCCAATTGCTGCGTTGGAGCCTAGCGTCTTTGTGGAGTCGGATATGTCCATCTGCTTGACGGTGGCTTCCGCAACGTCATGGGCCGACTGAATAGGCTTGTCGGCGTCCTTGTTGAATCCGTTAGTAAGACCCACGTTCCACGATGACCCGGCAGCCTCACCAGCCTCTCCTATGTTGCTGAACGGCGTCTCAAGGGCGTCCCTGAGCGTCTGGCTGTTCCTCGCGGCTGTGTCAACCGTCTCCTGCCCGCCAAGGCTTGCAAGGCCCATGCCCGCCTCCACGCCACGCTGCGTCGTGATGTTGGCGACGTCACGGGTGTTCTCTTCGACGGTGGTGACTATGCCTGTTGCGGCATTGGTCACGTCGTTGCCGAGAAGCCCAAGTTGCTCGGCTATCTGAAGGCCGGTCTCGCTGCATATGGCAGTGGTGGAACCGGGCATCTGGCTCATAATGGCAAGGTACTGCTGTAGGGTGATGTCACCGTTCTCAAGCATGATGCGTGCGACCTCACCGAGTCCGTTGTCAACGGTGAGACCAAGCTGATCGAATATCTCACGCACGGAACCAGGCATCTGGTTCATGTACCCGAGGTACGTGTCTAGGTGTATGCGCCCGTTCTCGGCAAGGGACTTCAAGATGTCGTTGAGGCTGAGCTTGGATTCCTCTGCGATCTTGTGCGTTGACTCGGCCACCTTCTCGGCGGCTTCCTCGGTCTCCTTCTCTATCTCCTCGTAGCCCTTCTTGAGCGCGTTGAGCGCATCCTCTTGCTCGCGCTTCAATGCCGTGAGGGCGTCCTCGTTGGCACGCTTCTTCTCCTTCAGGATTTCCTCGTTGTGAGCCTTGAGGGCCTCAAGCTCTGCGTCGTGGGAGTCCTTCATGCTTTGGAGCTGGGCTTCCTGTGCTTCCTTCTGGGCGTCGTACTCGGCTTCCTGGGCTTCCTTCATGAGCTTCAGGATGGCCTCGCGCTCGGACTTGTACTCGTTGACAGCAAGGTCGTAGGACTCCTTGAGGGTGTTCTGGCGCTCGCTGAGCTGGTCCTTGAGCGCGTCACGCTGGTCCTCAAGCTTGTCTATCTCGGCCTCTCGTGCGGCCTTGGTGTCCTCGGCCCTTATCTCCTCAAGGTACTCGTTGAGCTTCTTCTCGGCCTCTTGGCGCTTCTTGCGCGTCTTGGCACGCTGTACCTCAAGTTGAAGCTCAGACAGCTTCTCCTGACGCTCCTGCTGCTTCTTTGCGTCATCCTCTGCTGTCTGCTCTGCCTTGATGGCGTCGATCTTGGACTGTATCTCGGAGTCGTAGCCGCTGTACTCGTCATCGAGCAGCTTCTTCTTGTACTCGTACTCCTTCTCCATCTCGGCGAGCTTTGCGTCGGTGGCCTCCTTGAAGGCGTCCACCTCAGCCTCTTGTGCCTTCTTGAACTCCTTCAGCCACTTGTCGCTCGCAGACTTTGCGGCCTTGTACTCGTTGTCAAGCTCCTTCTTGCGGGCGTTGTACTGGGAGTCAAGGGACTTCTTCAGGGAGTCGTACTCGTCATCGAGCTGGCGCTTCATGGCCGTGTATGCGTCCTCCTGCGCACGCTTCAGTGCCGTGACTGCGGCGTCGCTGGCCTTCTGTACCGACGATGAGACGCTCTCGGTCTCCTTCTTGATCTTGTTGATGCTCGCCACAATGTCGCCTGCGCTGCCGTTCCATGCTGCTGCTATCGCGGACAGCTGCGAGCTGTTGAGCGCACCGTAGTTGTAAAGGCTGCTTCCGGCCTGATTCAGCGCGGCCTCTATCTCACGGAGCTTGTCCTTCTCCTCGTCGGTGAGGGAACCGAAGTCATCAAGCGATCCTCCTGCCGCGACAAGGGCTGTCTCAAGGTCTGGGAACTCGTAGGCCGTGTCACCGATCATGTCCTTGAGGGAGTCTGATGTGTCTGTCAGAGACTCCATGGATGCCTGGAGCTCCTCCTGGCTCTCCTTGAGCTGGTTGACCCTCGTCAGGCCCTCGTAGTCGAACGCGCTCCAGAATGAGTCGCCGAGGTCCTTCTCTGCATCGGAAAGCTCCTCGTCAATCTGTTGCAGCTCCACCTTCACCTTGGCCTGTTCCTTGATGGCCTCGTTGTAGAGCTCGTAGTACGCCTGCTGCTCTGCCTGACGCTCATATGCCTCGGTGACCGCGTCGATGGCAGGGGAAAGAATGTTGAGCGCACCAGTGACCGCGTCAGTCACCTCTATGGATGAGCCAGTGATTGAGTTGTATTGGTCTATGGCGTTGTTGAGCGTGGACAGGTCGTCACCGCTGATCCTGCCCTTGTTGCCAAGCTCCTTTATGATCTCGCCATAGTGCTCGGCAGCGGCAGAGTTTTCCCCGACAGTCGAAAGCGTCTCGCCGATGGTTTCCGAGAACGCGGCAACCGACTTCAGGGTTGACTCGGTGGCGTCATGGACCTCCTGATAGGTCATGCTCGTCTTCTGTAGGCTCTCGGCATACTCGTCATATGCCGATGCGGCAGCACCGAGCGACTCCGTCAGACCCGTGGTAGCGTTCTTCACGAGGTCCTCATGCTCAGCCCAATCCTGATATGCCTTGACAATCTCGCCGACAAGGGCGAGTCCTGCGGTTATCGCAAGCCCGATGCCGGTGGCCTTGAGCGCGGTGCCGAACGCGGTGACCATCTTGCCGGCCTCTTCCGCGCTGACGCCTGCGGCAAGCAAGGCCTCCTTCATGCCGTCTGCGCCCTGTGCTGTTGCGCTCATAAGCGTGGGCAGATACTTCAGCGTGAGACCGCTATCACTCATCTTCTCGGTGAGCGTACTGAACATGGGATAGGTGGTTCCAACTGCCGTGCCAAGTCCAGCTATCGACACCATGACTGTCTTGATTGGACCAGGGATTACGTTAAGCAGGTCAGTAAGAACGCCTAGCGCTGACGATGCGGCTTGCATAGGCGCAACCATGCCATCACCGAACGACTCGGCAAAGTCTGCGGCATTGTTCTTCAGGATCTGCAATGCGCCGGAGAATCCCTTGGACTTCTCGCCAGCCTCACGTGCAGCGTCGCCGCTGTTGTTCCAGCCGACTGTGGCATGCTCAAGGGACGCATCGAGGTTGCCGATGGTCTGAGACAATGCCAGAAGCGCGGTCTCCTGACGCACCGAGGAGATGCCTACGGCATCGAGCGCGGCGATGGCCTCGGTGCTGTCATCTGTCAGCGTGCCGAGACCCTTGACGAACGCCTCAAGCGCCTCGGACGAGCTGTTGCGCCACTTGTCCTCGAACTCCTCAGCTGACATGCCGGCTATCTTGGCAAACTGCTGAAGGGATGCCCCACCTTCAGACACAGCTTGTCCGATTCCCGTTATCGTTCGGGTTATCGACGTAGCTGCGGATTCGCTGCGCTGTCCGGTGCTTGCGATCGCGGCGCTCCAGGCCAAGAGCTCCGGGGTGGTCATCGAGGTGACGTTAGCCACAGCGGCCATGCGCTGGGCCACGTTCATGATGGCCGACTCAGTGGTTGCCGTGTTGTTGCCGAGACGAACGAGGGCGTCAGCGAAGTTCACAAAGTTGGAGTCATCGAAGTCGGACATGATGTTCTTGAGCTGGCCCATCTGTAGTGCGATGTCCTCCGCACCGATGTCGGTGGCGATATCCAGGTGCGACGCCACCTCTCCAAATTCTTGCAGCCTCGATACGGCTATACCCAGCTGACCTCCGAGCGACTCCATCTCAAGGATTGTGTCTGCGCTGACGGCATTGGTCTGAGAGAACTCGATTGCAGACTTCTTGAGAGCTTCAAAGTCCTCCTCAGTGCCATTGACCGTCTTGCGCATGTCACGGTATGCGGAGTCAATAGTGTTTGCAGACTCGACTATCTGGCGTCCAGCCTGCTCGGCGTACTGTGACATGCGAGACAGCGCTTGTTGAAACGCGGCTTCGTCTAGGCCTCCGGTGCTTTTTGTCTTGTTGGCGTCGGCAAGCCTGCCGACAAACTTCTGGTACTCGTCTGCCTGCGCCGCCACGTTAGACTCATCCATGGCATCCTTGGCTGCTTTACCATAGGATATGACGGCGTCCCTCGCCTCGATGATTGCGGGAGTCAGCTTTGAATCGACGTCAGAGCTCATGTTAAGGATGTCCTGCTCGACGTCATCGAGGTTTGCAGCATGGACGAGCTCGTGGAACCTTACCTTGGCCTCGTCTAGCTTCGCGTTGTTCTCCTTTGCGGCATCAGACGTCTTCTTGACCGCTTCGGCAACGCTGCCGTACTTCTTCTGAAGGTCATCGATGATGCCGGTGTTGAACTTCTCCATCCGCTCTTGTATCTCACGGGTGACATCGCGTACGATGCCCTCGTACTCGGCAAGCGCCTGCATCCTTGCGGATACGACATCTATGCCATCTGGGCTGATGCTTGCCATCTCACTCAGGCTATCAAGGCGTTCCTTTGCGTCGTTGAGCTTCTTAATCAGGTCATCTATCTCGCCCGTGTCGCCGAACTTCTCCTTGATGGCCTCGACGTTTGCAAGACGTACCTCAGCCTCATACGCTTCTATGACCTTGGCCTTGTATGCTTCTACCTTTGCTGCGAGGTCCTCGTACTCCTTTTGCTTTCGGGCCTCATCTGCATTGGCGTTCGCTTCCTTCTCTGCGGCGCGAGCCTCTTTTTGCTTAGCTTTGTACTCATCGAGCTTTCCGTTGACAAAGTCGATTGCTTCGGCGTTCTCTTTGCGCTTCCGCTTCATCTCCTCTTCGCTTGTCAGCGACTCACTGTTGGTTCCTTCAAGCTCCTTGAGCCTTGTCTCGTAGTGCGCTATGGCACCTTCGACGGTAGCAAGCTCCTGACTGGCCTTCTGTGCGGCCTCTGTGGCCTCAAACAGCCTTTGTGAAGCCGACACTACGGAGTCGTTGACTGGCTTGATTCCAGCGGCACTGAAGCTGTCTAGCTCCTCTTGCAGGCGTCTCGACTCCTCTGTTGCCACAAGCGCTGCGGCGGCATACGTGTTCATTGCAGCGTTAACGGCTTGCAGGTTGGTCGGGTCTACCTTTACGGTCTCCTCGATAGCCTTGCCATTGGCCATAAGCTTGCTGTACGCATCGTCAAGCATCTGGATGTTTGCAGTCAGCTCAGACATGCCCTGCATCAGGCTTGATGGTGCTGACATGCTCTGCAAGACCTTCGAGAAGTTGACAAGCTGTGCCTCGCCCTTAGTTATCTCAACGGCAAGGTCCTGGAACTCCTCGATGACAATCCACTTCTTCAGGTCAGTGTCTGCCTGAATGAACAACTCTTGCAGACGCGCCACCTCATCGGCGAACTGGTCAACCTTCGCTATGTCAAGGTTGAGGTCCTCAGCGATCTCTTGCAGAGCGGTCCTTATGACTTCAGGATTAGTGTTGTCGTTGTCGAACTTGAACACCGTTCCGGTTATGCTCGTCAGGTCCTCCATCATGGACGCGTACTCGTCCTTGATGTTGGAGAACATGTCGGTGAGGTTGCTCTCGATGTTCGCTATCTGCGACGCATACTGCTTTGTCATGGCGTTCTCTTTGCCATCGTTGGCAGACAACGCCTCTTCACGCTTCTTATTGACCTCTGCGAGCTTTGCGACCACTTTGTCATACTCGACGCGCATAGATCTAATCTGGTCCGATACCTTGGCAACAGCATCAGATGACGGCTTGAGATGCTGAGGCATGGACTCAAACTGCTTGTTGAGCTCTTTGGCAATGTCCTCTGATGACTCAAGGTTGAACATGTGCTTGAAGTCAAATGCCTTGGCACGACTTTCAAGCTGTTCGAATATCTTTTTGAGCTTGCTCTCTGGAAGCCCATCGAACATCTCGGCAAGTTCTTCTTTGGCTTCAGCTATGCTCTTTTTTCCCTCTGAGACATCGAACGCCTTACGCAGTTTCTCGGTCTCGACCTTTGCTGCATCGGCAGATAGCTTCGTTACTTCCGTATGCATGGCCGAGAGAGAGTTGGTCAGCTGGTTGAACTCAGCCCTTGCGGAAGCGGCCTTCTGTGCGGCATTGAGGATGTCGTTCTCACCAAGGCCATCTAGCTTCTTGGCTTCCTCGATGATACTCTGAATGGTCTGTTTGATGTCTATCTGGTTCTCTTCATCATCAAGGCCGATACCGATTTTTATCTTTGTCTTTGCAAGCTGGTCTTGCGCATCATGTAGCTGTCTCAGCTTCATGGCGGTATTGGTTGCTTGGTTTGCAAGATAGCCGACCTGTACCGTATAGGCCTCGACACTGCTTGGGTCGAACTTTAGAGCTTGGCTTACCTTGCGCAGCTCTGCCTGGGTCTGTGTGGATGCCTGATTTGCCGCCTTCAGAGCCTTTGTCAGGCTTGAGGTGTCACCACCGATGCGGATGGTAAGACCGCGATACGACTCGGCCATCCGGCACCCCCTTTATTCGGTTAGAGCGGCACGCCCGCCCATGCGACTATCTGCTCGAACGTGGCCTCCTGTGGGCCATCGTCGCGTTCGTATGTCTGTGCGTGAGCCTGTAGCATCAGGACAAGCTGTCCGAACGGCATCTCAAGGATGTCGTCCTGCGTAAGCCCTATGCTCAGTGCGGCATTGCATATCGCCGTATAGTGGAGGCGGTCACGCTTCCGCCCGCTTGCTGGTTTACTCGGAGGCAGCGGCTCCGGCTCGAAACAAGCCCCTGTTGAGCTCTTCGCCGACGATGTTGGAGACCTCTCTCATGTTCGGCTCCCACTCGACAAGCATCCTGTCCCACTCGAAGTACGACGGGACGCGCTCGTGCTCGACACCGTGGCGGTCGTCAATCTCGGACTGAGTCTTGAGCATGGCCCAGAGCGCACGCTTCTCGGCGTTCCAGTTGTCGGCTGTGAAGTCGATAATCACACCTACGATGTTTCCGTCATCGTCAGTGAGGAACGGCCCTGAGTCCTCGTCAAGGCGTTGCTTGCCCATCACGTCCGCGATCATGTCCCCCGTCACCTTCGGGTTCTCGTCGCTGTGGAATGCCTGCTCGTAGATGGTGAGCGTGCGGGACGTGCAGCGGAACTCGCGCTTGGTCCCCATGATGTCGATAGTCGGCAAGTCAACCTCCTAGAAAAGGGCCTATATATGCGACAAGCGCCACACTCCGCTGGGAAGTGTGGCGCCGTGTCGGATATACCTCTTGTGGCCTATTGCGCGGGGGCGGTGCCAGGTACGGGCACTGCCTTCCAGAAGCCGTCGTAGGCGGCATGGGTCTCGCCGGCGTTGGTGCAGGCGGCGCCGATGATGCCGACCTCCTCGTTGCCGATGGTGAACGTGTCGCCGACGAACGTGCCCTCGATGGACTGGGTGTCGGGGTTCGAGGACTCGTTGGTGGTGTTGTGGGTCTCGTTGATGCGGCTGAGGGTTCCGCCGTAGCGGACGCCGCGCAGCGTGGTGCCGTCGCCCTCGACCTGGTAGCCGAACGCGAACTCCTTGCGCTTGGCGTTGATGGGCTCGTAGAGCAGGCCCGAGGTGGCGTCCTGCACGTAGCCCAGAAGGTCGATCTTGGCCTGGTCGGTCAGGTCGGCAAGCTCGATGGTGATCTGGTCCTGTGCAGCGGGATTCTGCACGTAGTAGCCCATGTTATCGGCATAGAAGATGTTCTGGCTGCCCTGCGGCGCGAACTGCACCTGCACGGCGCCGGCGAGAGTCTTCCAGGTGCCGTAGCCGTTCTCGCCCTTTACGGCGTAGCGGGCGTTGCTTACGCCGAAGCGTACCTTGTTTGCATCAGCCATGGTGGCCTCCTATTCCCCCGTTCCGGGGTGGTATGTGAACGTGTATTCCACCTGGTAGGCGTTCTCCGTAGCCACCCAGGCCTCATTGGTTGTGAAGGGGCCGACCTTGCGCACGGCCTCCTCGAACTTCTCGCGCACATTCGGGTCGTTCTCGCGCATCCATAGCTCGGCGCGGAAGCGGATCATCTGTATGAAGACGTCGTTGTCGGCGTGGAACTGCCCTGCCCTTGCCCTGCGGACCACGAACCAAGGGAGCGGCGGGACGTGTCCCAATCTCCATTCGTTCTTGGTTCCCTTGAGACCGGACGTGGACAACGCCGAGAACACGTATGCGTCTGGCGTCACAGGGCATCACCGATCCTCTTTGCGACGGCCTTCTCCGTGACGTCGAACGCCTCGTCAGCGGCGGGTGCGATGTGCTCGCGCCCCTCGACGCGACCGCCGCCCACACGTGCGTGGCCGTGCTCAAGCAGGTGAGGGAGACCGGGAAGCTTTGGGCTGCCTATCTCCCCAGATGGCTGCTGGCCGGACTCCGATGTCATATGCCAGCGGATTGACCGTGTATACGCTCCGGTCTCGTAGGTCTGGCCGTGCTTCTTGTAGGAGTGCGTGGACTTGTTCCTGCCGCTGCCGAACTCCTTGCGGGCGTTCCTGCGCCATGCGTTCGCGCCAGCCTTCAGGCCGTCCCTCACTCCCTCTCTGGCGCCGTCGTTGACGGACGCCTGCACGGAGTCAAGGATGCCGGCCATCTCGGATGCGAAGCGGTCCGCATCAATCGGCTTGCTCATTGCTCAACCTCTTCGTGAGCCCGAGCATGATGGTGTTGCCACCACCATACGTGTACTGGATCTCGTACTCCGTACCCTTGTACAGGCAGCGGTCCTCGTCCTCGTAGTCGATGGTGTGGACCTCTATCTCGCACTCGGGACGCATGCCGACGTCAACGTACTCGGTGGAGTTGTTGACGCGGATGTCGGACGAACGGAGGTGCGCCAGTGCCGCAAGGGTCATCCTGCGCTCGTTGCAGAAGACCTCGCGCACGGGACGGTATCCCTCGTGCCAGCCGCCCTCCTCGTCCTGCCACGCATCCGACTCCTGAAGGAAGGTGACCGTCTCGGTCCATCGGGCCATCAGCCGTCACCTTCCCCATTCGGTTCGTCTGGGAACAGGTACTCGTTCGCCTTGCTGTTGAGCAGGGAAGCGAGGGTTGCCTGGTACCAGCTCTCGAAGCGGTCAGCCTCGGAGTTGTCGAAGCCGTACCTGGCCTTGGTGAACATGACCACGGCGGACTTGGCTAGGCTGTTCATGGTGCTGGGGTTCAGGAGCGACTCCTTTACCCCGCACCTGCGCATGTCATCTATGGCCGAGTCGATCCACATCTGTATCTCGACGTCGGTCTTGTCGCTTGAGACATGCAGGCATGACCTGACATCGTCGATGAGTGCCATGTCCTACCCTTCCAGAAGGGCCAGAAGGTCGGCCTTCTTGTAGCGCTTGGGAAGCTCTATGCCGCGCTCCTCGCACATGGCGACGAGCTGCTGGTTCGTGAGCTTGGAGAGGTCCGGCTTCTCGATGTTGGCGGTCACCGATATGACCTCCACGTAGCCGGGGAGCCGGTCGGTTATCTCGTTGGCACGGATGTCTGTGACCTCGATGACGTCCCCTGGGTAGCGGGTGACCTTCTCCACGCGGTCCTTGAACCTCTCCTTGACCTTGAGGGTTACCATCTACTCACCGCCCTCGAAGACGTCGTCCATGTCACCGTCATCCAGCCCTCCGGTGTCGATGGGCTGTCCCTCCCCTCCGGGGCTGTGGTAGTCCTCAAGCTCGTCTAGGAGCTCAGCTGTGGTGTTGCCACGCCCCGTGCCGCCGAGCTTGCGGATGAGTGCGCGGAGCATCTCGACCTTCGTCGGTCTGGTCATGGCTACCTGCCTTTCTATACTTACGCAAGCTCACGCTTGCCGATAGATTCCTGCTTCACCGGACGCTCATCCATATAGGCTTCCACGCCCTCCACAGGCATAAGTTCGGGATAGTTCGCCATCCCTACGTTGATAGTGTTCGTCGCAACGTTTACGTCGCGATATATGACTGCGTTGCAGTCTGAGCACACGTATATGCGCTTAGATAGGCCCCACCGTGTACGTGCCATCGGCGTTCTCCTTCGGCGAGAACCCTGCGATGACGCACTCCTCTGGGACTGGGCTTGAGAACGTGCCGCCTGAGACGGTGATGTGCGGCTCCTCGCCAACGAACGCGATTGCGTCCGCCTCTGACGTGAAGGTGCCGCCAGTGACCCTGATGCCGTCCTCGTCGCTGAGCGACGGGTACGCGGCCTCGGAGTCGAAGACGATGGCCGAGCACGGGACCACCACGCGGGAGTCGCCCACCTTGCCGGTGGCGCTTCCGGTGGTATGGATGGTTCCGCCAGTGACCTTCGCCTTGCCAGCGCGTGCGCAGATGCCGCACCCGCCCGTGATATCCATGACGCCGCCAGTGAAGTTGACCACGTCATCGGTCGGGCAGTAGATGCCGCATGCCACGTAGCCCGCGCTCTTGATTGCGCCGATGAGCGTTCCGCCCATGACGTTGAATGTGTTCTTGCCGCCACCGGAGCCGTTGCCAGCAAGCACGGCGTTGTCGCTCGCGCTGAGCGTGCCGCCCTTGACGGTGATGGTGGCCCCCGTGTTCCTTCCGGTGATGACGGCGCCCTCCACGGACCTTACGGTGCCCGAGGCGATGGTGGTCTGCGAGTCGTTGCCCGCGACGATGGCGCTGTCATTGGTGGACTCGACGGTGCCCTCGCCCGAGATGGTGAGTGCGCCGTTGTTGACG
>Ga0247611_10009276_pt1 | contig 11874 bp, 25 predicted proteins | sample 177DNAGHGhighgp2_FD_192422 | JGI IMG/M metagenome (GOLD analysis project Ga0247611, IMG submission 192422) | Sheep rumen microbial communities from Palmerston North, Manawatu-Wanganui, New Zealand - 1770 DNA GHGhigh gp2 | ecosystem: Host-associated > Mammals > Digestive system > Stomach > Rumen... | reverse complement strand
TCTATCTTTTTGTTTCCTTATTTATGTTATGATGAGAGATTTTATTGATATTAATGAAATACCAGAATATATATTTAACTGGGATAAGAAGTATATGAACGTTCCTGTATCTGGGGTACGTATAGCAACTGAATTTAGAACTATGGGAACTCCTCCTTTAATTGATCCAAGAGGGTTTAATGTAAGAATTAGTCTTGATAATTTACTTTTACTTATTGGATGTACTAGTATCGTCAATGGAGTTATAGATGACGAAATATGGTATGGGGTGAATAACAATGGGGAGTATGTTCCGATTACCAAGAAAATGAAGGTCAGGATTATGGTGACCAAGCTTATGGCCGGGAAGAAATATTACTACTGCGCTCCAAATTTTTCGTTTAAAAGTCCGGAGTTTGATGGAGAATATATCTACCTTGGGAAGTCTAATATAAATATCATTCATGCATATTATGATAGATCTCGAGATATTCACTTATTCATCGATCTCAAAACCATGGAGATAGTATATATGAAACTTAGTGGTGATATCTTTCCAAGACACGTTTTTTATGAGATTCCGCAAGAGTCAGATTATAGTGAATTGGTAGAGAAAGGAAAAAGAAGATTAGTCGGATCTATCTTTGAGGGAGAAGAGAAAGATAATGCAGTCAGATTAGAATTAAAACAACTAGAGAATTCTGAATCTTCGGAAACACCATATACGTATGATATTAATATGGTGGATGATAAAGAAATAAGTATTGTCAAGTCTAGTTTCATTTCAGGCTCATTTGAAATAAAAACGGTGACTTTTAAGATCTCAGACGGATATCTAATTGTATCCGACACTCTTGAAGAAACAACAACTGGAATAGGTACGTTTCTTAGGTTAATGAAGTCTTATACTAAAGACTTTAAAAACTATAAATGGATAAAGAGTGAAAAGAGTATGAGGCTAAGAGATATGGTTATGTGTGTTTATAAAGATGGCAGTGCATATCTAATTGCAGAGATACTTAATGCGGTCTGGGGCAATGATGACGCACCCGGTATTATCTCCAGGAATATAACACTTAAATTAGAGGATCGATAAGAAGGTCCTCTCTTTCTCTTATTAATGATATGACAAAAGAAGAAATGATGGAAGCTTATTATATAAATGGAAATAATGAGCGAAATTATGAAGAAGCACAACGAAGAATAAAAGAGGCTATGGAATCAGGCGAGAAATATGTATATCTCCCTGGTAAAAATGGCGCTGATGACTTTAATTGGGTTGCAACAGGTGAAACGATTGCAAGACTTCGTGAAGACGGCTTTGATATCGATGTCGTTTGGGACCCTTGGGAATATTGGTCAGTTGAATGGGGGTATTAATTATGTCACAAGAAGAAAAAGAATTAACGCTTAATCCACATGCGGGAGAATTTGAAGCATTCCTATATTCTCCAACAAAGCAATTTCTTGGTATAATAAGAAATGATGTTGTCCTTTTGGATTTTCTATGTAAAGTAGCCAAGGGTGGTAAACTAGGATACTATCTTGTTTACAATGGTAAAAAATATCAAATAAGTAAGACAGGAAGAATAAATAACTTTCCAATAACTTATCTTGATGATTATCTTGATACCCTTCTTGAATTTTAAGTTCAATTATTATGACACAAGAAGAGAGACAACTACTACTTATAGACCTTTGCGCAAGAATGCCGTATGGTGTTAAAGTAGAAAATACAAGTTTTTCAGAACCACAAATACATACACTGTTTGGTAGAGTTTCTGATGATGAATTTCTGATGTTAGAAACATATAAAAGTGTTGGTGGCGAAGACTATAGAAGAGTTATCGATGATGTACATTATACAGGTTATTTAGAAAGCATTAAACCATATCTTCGGCCAATGTCAAGTATGACGGAGGAAGAGATTGAGGAATACAGAAATCTGTCAGATGAAGTTATTGGTAGTTATGGCCCTTATCATCATGAATTTACTGCTCATTGTGTAAGATTGGGAATCAAACCTGACAATCCGCATGAGTGTGTTGATGGCTTTCTTAATATGGAGGCAATTGATTGGCTCCTTGCAAATCATTTTGATTTCCGAGGTCTTATTCCTATGGGAATTGCATTAGAAGCTCTAGAAGGGATGTATAAAACTAAATAAGAGAATGTTTTGGATTTATGTACTTATAGTTGTAGGATTATTATTAGGTTTATATCTTTTTTATAGAGCATTGAAGTCCGACACCGATGTAGAGGCAGTATGCTTTTGTTTCTTTAGTGGGGCAATTCTTGGTTTTTCCATTCTTGGAATAATAGGAATAATATTAAGTTAGTTATGATAAAGGAAGCTAATATAAAATGTACTGGAGAAAAAATACTGGTAAAACATGTTGGGGAAGGATACTATGTAGAAGTATTAAGTATGGAAACCGATCAAGTAAATAATCCCTTCGAAAAATATGGCAGACGGTTTCATTATAGCGAACTTAATTTTGAGAAGAAGATATGACAGAAGAAGAAAAACAGTTATTGTTGATTGAACTCTGTGCTAGATTGCCTTATGGTGTAAAGTGCAAGATAGACTTTGATTCACTTTTAAAGACATTTTCAGAATATGAAGTGAATTTGTTATATTCTGGCGTTGCACCAAATGTGGACTTACGCACTAGAATAGGAGAAAGAGTATATACGTTGTTTGGCGTACCAACAAAGCATCGTTTGTCTTTTCTTGAGCTTGATGGCTTTTTTGATGAGTACGGTGTTCCTGTTGAGTGTGTTAAGCCTTGTCTCCGCCCAATACATAAGTTAACAAAAGAAGAACTTGAAGAACTTGAATTTCTTACAGATAGTGATTATGTAGATTATTGTAATGAGCATCATATTGACTATCGTAATTTGATTCCAAAAGGACTTGCATTGGAAGCAAAAGAAGGAATGTATAAAAATGGATAGAATAGTTACAATTACACATCCGCTGTATGGTGAATGTGAACTTGATGTTGATAAGGTAATAGCAATAGTTCCAATGAAAAAGATACTATTATTTGAGTACGCTATCTGGAAACTGAATGATGACGATTTCTATAAAGTATCTGAAATATGGCGTAGCAGGCGCAGAGATAAAAACTAAATTATAGGATATGGAAAAAGATTGTAAAAAATATGTAGACAATGATGTCTTTGTGTTTGACTGTGTATTGAAATGGGATTTGTCAAGAATCGATATAACCATTTACACAAAGCCTTTCCCTTCAAAAGGGTTTGTTGCAACTGAAGAAGAACTTGATACGGCAGAAGAAACTGTCAGGAAAAAGTATTTCACACAGGAAAGAATTAATGAACTGAAACAGCAATTGATTCAAAGAATTCAAGAGTGTGAAAACCCATTTGATATTTGTTGTGTAGATATGGATGGAGGTTATAATGTGACAGAAGATATGTTGTTTGATGTTGAAAAGTAGATATGATTTGTGAAGATTATGTCAGTTTTGAAACTGCCAAACTCTTGAAGGAAAAGGGGTTTGATGAGCCAACTCTTTGGTTTTATGTTGGAGATGGAACAAAATATTTAGCTCATAAGACATTAAATGGAGATTGGTATAGACGCCCAACCATTCAAATGGCAATGAAGTGGTTGAGGGAAATATATAAAATCCACATATCTGTCGAGATGGGCTTTGACGTTGACAATCACCAGTATTACTTTTTCGTTCCTTCCGTATGCAGGTTTTCCAATAAATCTGGTGAATATGAAAACCCATTTGGTGAAAAGGAATTTGATACCTATGAAGAAGCCTGCGAAGCAACAATTAAGTATTGTCTTGAAAATTTGATTTAAGTATGAACAAAAAGATAGAAATTCCAAAAGGCTACATCGCCCGAATTGAAGGAAATAGTATAATTCTCGAACCTGAAGAAAGCGAGGACGAGAAGATAAGGAAAGAATTAATCAAATTGTTAAACATTATGTCAGATGGGATAGTTGAAAACTATACAACTATTCCATTGAAAGACTTTGTTGCTTACCTCGAAAAGCAGAAAGAGCATAAGCAAGTAGATATAGACTTTGTTTCTGATTGGCTAAGGAAACATATAAAAACATACGTCAATTCAGAATACAATGAATTTCATAAAACAATGGAATACGATGGCAGCATTAACATAGAACATTTAATTGAGGATTTGAAAAAAGAAATAGAACAGCAGCCTTTTGCTCATGAAAGTGATTTCGTTAGCAAGCCTACAGAGTGGAGCGAATACGATAAGGCGACTATTGAATATATTATAGAAGATATTAAGAAGCTCCGCGATGAAGAAACTGATGAAGAGGTAATAGAAACTTATGACAGAGAATTGAATCTTCTTCAATGTATTAATGATTCAGTAAAACTCCGCAATTACATCAACCCCGCAGAATGGATCGAGGACGAGAAGATAAGGAAAGATATCATCGCCTTTATAAAATTTGCGCTTAAAGATGGCAGTGCAGTTTCGCCTGGTTCGAGCACGACAAAAGAAGACGCCATTTCTTGGCTTGAAAAGCAGGAAGAGCAGAAGTCTTCGGGGTGGAGCGAGGAGGATGAAAGGTTATTAAATATTATTATAGACGTTCTTGACAGAGAAGAACATAATGGACATTTAATGCGTAACGATCTTAAGGCATGCATTAAATTACTCAAATCACTTCGCCCTCAGCCAAAGCAAGAATGGAGCGAAGGCACCAAAAAGATGCTTAACGAAATATCTGATTATCTCAAATACAAGGGGCGTGAGGATGATGCTGACTTTATTCGAAATCTTTGTCCACAACAACCTCAATGGAAGCCTAGTCAAGAGCAGATAACGCACCTTATCAAGATGCAAGATTATGTTTCACAAGCTAGTGGATATTGGGGTGGAATGTTGGGTGGCTTAATTTATGACCTTCAAAAACTACTATAGCCTATGGATTTTGTTTCAGATGGATGGCGAGAGGAAATTGAAGAAGCCATCGAAAATGCACCAATTTGGATGAGTGGAAGTGCCTATACAGAGGGCTTCAAGGCCGGTCTTAAAAAGGCGCTTGAAATACTTGAAAACCATATTTAGTATTATGAAATATATTGATGCAGAAAAACTGATAGCACTTATAGATGCCAAACTTGAAGATTTGGGATTGAGTGGCTCTGTTTGGGTTGGAAGAAGTGTTCTTCAAGAGTTAAAAAATGACATTATCACCTCTCTCCAGCAGGAGCATCCGGAGGTGGATTTAGAGATTGAGATTGATAAAGAGTGGAAAAATTGTTGTCCAGTAGACGATGGTATGGGAGATGAAAGTGCACTTCTTGTAATTGAACAATTTCATCAAATCACCAGCCACTTCTATGAACTTGGGCTTAATACAAGAAAGGAGCAGCCAGATGTGGATTTGAAAGAGGAGATAATGAAATGGCAGGGATATGAAGCATTTCCTGAAGGGACAAACATAACCCCATTACCAAAAGCAATGGATATTGTTGAAAGAACTGCCCGCCACTTTTATGAACTCGGCCTTAACGCAAGAAATGAGAAATAATATGGATACTTGGCCTGATGATAACGACACTCTTTATTGGAATACATAGGAGGAATAGATATGGTAGAATTGCCTGATAATTTTGTTGGATTCTTTGGCTGCACAATGAGAGGCGGTGGTCACAATTTAGAGCCATTAAGCGTTTGGTTTTACGACGTTGGGGGTGATTGGGCAGCAGAGTTTGATAGTGATGCTATAATGAGACGCCTTCGTACAGATTCATTTGCTTTGATTATGTACAGGGGTGTTACAATCGTTGGCTATCCAAGAAGCCTAGTGGATAAAAGAGGTGGTAGCAAAACACTGTTTATCTGGAAAGGAGAACACGACGCAGAACAAATGATAAACAAAATGAAGGAGTTCCCGGATATATACAAGATATTCCAAAAACTCGCAGATGAGTATTTAAGAAAGGAGGACTAATATGGAAGCACCAGACAAGATTTATGTGCCTCAACATAACATTGAAGCAGGATCCATTTATGAATTATGTGAGTTTGTTGTAGGGGGTTCTGTTGAGTATATTCGCAAGGATGCTTTGCTGGAGTGGGCTAAAGAACAGGCGTCTATCACCGAGAAACTTAATGGTAAAGGCGCTATGTTGAAAGCCTGGAATACTTTAATTGACAAACTTAACTCAATATAATATGACGCAAGAAGAAAGAGATTTATTATTCCTCGAACTTAGTGAGAGGCTACGTTATGGGGTTAAAGTACAGACCTCATTATTTGAAAACCCGACACCTATCAAAGGAATAACTGAGGATGAATGTTGGGTCTATTCTGATGAAGATAACTATGAGTGGGTCAATATAGAGGAAGTCAAACCTTATCTCCGTCCTCTATCTAGTATGACTGAGGAAGAGGAGAAGGAGCTTAAGAAGATTCACCATCAATTTGACAAGGGAAATTTCGTCGATGCAGGTGTTTTCTCGGCAGACGATTGTGGTTGTACTGTTTTTGAGATGTCAAATATATTAAGATATTTAAGATCCCGGAATTTTGATTACTGTGGTATGATTGATAGGGGCTTAGCATTAGTAGCTTCAAAAGATATGTACGCCCATTTTGGAGACATGAAAACTGTGATTGGCGAAGTAACTCATAAAGATAGATTTTAAATATGAAACAGCCGAAATGTAAGATCAAAGAAGGAGATACAGTATATTACGAAACTCCGGACGGTATAGAAAGCGCAGTAGTTATGATGCGCGATGGACATGAGATAACGACCTCTGATTATGGCTATCTTAATATTAGAAAATGTCTACCAGAGGACGATCCAAGAGTTATAGAATATAAAAAGAAGCTTGAAGAGGATGCTAGTAAAGAAGAATAAGAGTAGTTCTGGGACATCAAGGGTTAAGTTTATTTCTTACACCGGGAAATGGCCAAATCTATGTACTGGAATTCTTACATTGGAGATAGATGGGGAGGTATGTAAATTTGGACATAACCTTGATACTATGACTTGGGATGAAAAAGAGAAAAAGTGGGTATATACTGATGAAGACCCGCAAAACCCAAATTACGAACCTTTCTGGCATTCAGGTGGTAGTGTAACAGGAGGGCCGCCAGACTATGATTTCAGGACTCATTGTGGAGAATGGGAGATTGATGTCGACGAGCTAGATCAGAAGTTTTGGGACGTAGCGTCTGAAATAGATGATGTATTTAATGCTAACGTCGAATGGGGATGTTGCGGCGGATGTTCATAAAAAAAAAGAAGAGGAATTTTAGTTTTCCTCTTTCTTTTTATCATATAGCCAGGAGTTTTCAAGATAGTAGAATCCGATTACTGCTCCTACTATAAGAATTCCCCAGACTATCCAGAATGCGATTGGAGCGGAAGTTATATCTCTTTCAGCCCCAGATTTTATTTTTTCTATCGTCTGGCCGGGTTTAAATTCTACCTCTTTAAACCATTTATCCTTAGCCTCACCCTTCATTACTCCGGTGGTTTCTTTTGGCCATACATAATAGACGTACCTTATATCTCCAACATTAGGTCCCCATATTCCTCTATCTTTCTCATATACCGTCGTCTCTTTCTTTAGGTAGTATCTGAACTTAACCTCATCCCTCCTAAAGTTTTGACCTAGGAATTCATATCTCTGTGCTTTTCGGACCTCCTTCTCCTGATAGTCCCAAGAGTGAGATGTAGTTGTCCAAGATCTTTTCCCGTCACTATGATGATGTACATGTGTTGTATATCTCTCCTTCTCACGCTTTATTTCTAACCATTTACCGGGGATATCTAGACTGACTGGATCTATCGCTTTTAATGTATCGGCCGCTAAGAAATCCCCTACTTCTGTTCTCCGGATATAATCAAACCTATCTCTCATCCCTGGATCTACTTCTACGGCCGATATTGTCTTAAGCGCAGAATAAGTCAGTCGGGGGAGGAGAGATCTAGAGATTATAATACCAAGCCCGAAGAGAAGAGTTACTATGATCGTCGAAAACAGAATCTCCCTTTTAGTTATTATCATTGTCATCATATCACATCGAAATTAACCCATTTCTCCCTAATCTTTTGTTCAGAGAGAAGATGTTTATCTGGCCACTTACCAAGATTCCAGTGAGTCATATGATAACCCGGATCGGAGGGACTGTATTCGTGTACCATAAACTTTCCGTCGTTCATATTACACAGCCCATCTTCAATCACTATATGTCGGTTTTCTTTAAATGAATACCCGATTATTTCTAGTCCACTTGTTGTCCATAATGTATCCTTCGGGAATAACTTGGACAGGGCTTGCATTGTTATGTTCATACTTCCTTTCTCTTTTTTAGGATCTTCTCACAGAACCACATAGCAAGATAACATCCTAGAAAATTAGTACTCGCTTGAACTACTATCGCTGTCCAAAGGTCTGTCTCAGCTATAAATTTAATTACTATAGCAGAGAATGTATAACAGACACAATTGGATAGTGATGCTAGTAGTTTTCCAGATTTAATCACCAGGATGCTTCTGAGAATATGTAAGAATACGTTAATCAGTGATATCCCGACGTAAAGTACTATTCCCATCTGGTTTTTGATCCTCCAGTAGTTTTTGACATTCAGGACAATAGGCAGTATATGGAGAATATTGTTTTACTATCCAATCTCTTCCTAGTGCTCTGTGTCTGGCGTCATCTATTTGACGATCCCAGGATGCACGCGCAGGTTTTCTACAAAGATCACAAACAATCTTATACTGTGTATCTACTAGTAGTGCCATTATTTATAAACCCCGATAGACCTATTCTTTTTGACACTAGTTGATCTTTATGCCAGAACATTTTTCAATCTGCTCTTTAAGAAACTTACAGGCAGCCTCAAATAGTTCCTCGGCGGTATCATAAACTCCGACAACTACGTCATTTCTCAAGTCTACCTCATATTCTGGCCCACAATATACTTCTAGGTCATCTGAGTTTACGGAATCTAAAACTTGTTCAGATATAATCTCTGCATAACCAGTATCAGATCCGGGTTGAATTTCCTGAACATTGAATAAAAATGCTGGATAGTCTTCAGCATGCACTATATGTACGTACTTGCCTACTAATGAATCGAGGTCGGTAATCATAGTTTTTAGAAATTTACTTTAGAAGTATCAATACTAGTCTTTTGATCATATTCGCTTCGGGACTCGATATAATCAAGTTTCCAAACTGCCTTTCCGAAACTATTAAATCCAATACACTTTTCATGGATTGCGTGTTTTTCAGATATCGTAATTCTTTCATCTCCATTCTTTAGCGGAATTCTCTTAGAAACTCCATCGCTACAAGAAGATATTAGAAAAACGGCTAGAATCAGAATAATCTTTTTCATATTACTAGAATTTTACTGTCGGAGCATCTACACTGGAGTTTTCAAATTCCATCCGTGTATACTCTTTCACCTCATAGCCTCGCATGCTTAGGAGTTGTTTACTAGGGAATTGACGTGTGTATCTCTTATAGTCCGTCACATTCTTATTGTAAAACTTTCTCATCTCGGCTATTTTATTCTCAGTTATGGCCAGTTCATTCATAAGTTCCTGGTAGTTTTTCTGAGATTTGAGGTCGGGATATGCTTCGGCCACGGCTTTAATCTGCGTTCTAATTTCGGCCGCTGTCTTAGAGTCGGAATCCCCAGATCTTCCTTTAACTAGATCGGTGAGTGTTTTGTATTCATGCTCATCGTAGGCCTTCACACATTCGACTAGATTAGGAATAAGGTCAAATCTCCTCTTTTCCTCGACTCTAATATCTCCGGCCGTGTTTTCTATCGCTTCTTCCTGGCCGATTGCATGATTTTCTACACCAAGACCAAGAAGGAAAATGAAAAGGATAAATGCAACAATAGCACCAATAACTAATAATGCTTTTTTCATAATTTGTAATATTCTTTTAGTTTGTTAATAAATTTTTCTTCATCTTTTTTACTAAACTCGAGATAAGAACCATAAGCATAGCAGTTCTTAACCCCATTATCAACACTATAGTACATTATAAAGGGATCAAGGATATCAATTTCCTCTGGATATGGTACCACTAGCCAATCTCGATTATCAGAATCTTCCTTAGGCCTTCTACTGTCAAATCCAAAGATACCGATGTTATAGAGTTTCTGTCTAAGCTCTAGTGAATTAGGTATTATAAGTGCCTTTTTATTCATACCTTAGTTTTTCTATCTCAAAGTAAAATTTATATACCAAATTAGCTATAGGGGCAGGCTGATCAGAGAACACAAATGTTGGAATTATATCTACCCGATCCTCCCCTAAGTCTTTTATGCAGTAGGGAATTTTTGAACCTTTGTCTATCTTATTCCAGACAATCATAAGTGCTTCATCCCTTGCATCCTTAATATCCTCTGCTCGAACAATAATATTGTCGTAGAAAAAGATATCGTTTGATGTTACTTTTACATATGCTTTATAAAATTCTTTCATTACATTGATAAGGAAACAAAAAGAAAAGGAGAAATCTAATCCTCCTCTTCATCTTCCTCTTCATCTCCTTCATCCTCCTTAATCTTCTCATCTAGTATCGCTGCCCCGGTGTCATAGAATTTCTTTAACACCTGAAAGTTATAATTCTGTTCTCCGGCTGTCTTAGAAAATCCTATACACATCGGAATTGATCTGAGTGAAGTGATCATATTAAATACCTTCTTTACTTCTTCCTTTTCAGCCTGGAAGAGTTCTAAAATATCTCCCATCTCTAAGAATTCATCTATCTGAAAAGCCTCTGGAGAATCACAATAATTAGGAAAAGCCGGATTATGTATTCCCTTTATCTCTTCCTGCAATTTTGAACACTCCTCTCCAATATCACCCTTCCTCCAGGCAAAGTAATTAGTCATAGTCGTATCAATTCCACTAAAGATCTTGGGGACATTAATACAATCCACGTAATCCTCCAGTTTTCCTTTCGATTTCAGGAGGTCTATAATTTCGACTGTCTTAGAAATTAGCTTATAAAAGAGGTCGAATATAGGCTCTTTGTTGGCCCGTAGAATTAGATCCGGCTTATAGTCAAAGAGCTTATCATAATATTCTAAATGTTCAAATAGGAGGACTGGCAGGGAATATTTTCCATATACTGCCCGGAGAGGCTTGTAAATTTCCTCTTCTCCGTCTCCGTATTTCGCCCAATACTCAAGATTCTCTCCAAGTGTATCTCCGTATATACACCTCTCGACACCCTTACAGAACTCCTCAACACTAACTCCTGATATTCTCTCTAGGATCTCTACTGTCTTTGAGGGCTTAACATCTTTTATATAACCGTAGTCATTATACCTCCCATAAAAAGGAAGATAAACTGGACTAACGACGGCGAATGGAGAACCTAACTCTAAACTGCCAGTATTTCTCTTCCCTAAGAAACATACAACTTCATCATTATATCTAATTGGTATTCCTGATAAAAATCCTGTTGTATTAAAACTTCCCATAATATAAATTTGTTTCTACTAGTAAGGAAACAAAGACAGGACCTAAACTAGAATCCTGTCATCTCTATTTCTTCTATCTTAAGCTCATATCTATACACTTTCTCTAGAACCGAATACACTTGATAATCATAATCAATTTCAGCTATTGTATGTTCATTATTTAGCCACTTTATCTTTTCCACCTTATTTCCTCCAATCCTATGCTTATTATGGAGGAAGGATATGGCAAGAGAAGCAGCATCGTATTCATTGTCAGCTGATATTACAAAGTTGTCTGAATCCCAAAGCGCTTTATTATTATTTGCTTGTGATGTTATATAAATCTTTGACTCGATATTATAAAGTTTCATTACATTGATAAGGAAATAAAAAGAAAGGGGCATTGCCCC
>Ga0247611_10009275_pt1 | contig 11874 bp, 9 predicted proteins | sample 177DNAGHGhighgp2_FD_192422 | JGI IMG/M metagenome (GOLD analysis project Ga0247611, IMG submission 192422) | Sheep rumen microbial communities from Palmerston North, Manawatu-Wanganui, New Zealand - 1770 DNA GHGhigh gp2 | ecosystem: Host-associated > Mammals > Digestive system > Stomach > Rumen ... | reverse complement strand
GAACGGTTTTGTCGTTTTGCGTTTTATTTCCCGATCTGAGCGGCTTTTTTAAGTTTGCTTTCCGCTTTCATCCGCAGCTCTTTGTTAAGAATACGTTTGCGGATACGGATGGATTCCGGGGTAACTTCAATAAGTTCGTCATCCGCGATGAACTCGATCGCTTCTTCAAGCGAAAAGATGATCGGAGGAGTGAGGATAAGCTTTTCGTCCGCGCCGGCGGAACGGATTGCCGTAAGCTGCTTTTTCTTGCAGGGATTGATGGCGATATCCTCCGCCTTTGGGTTGATGCCGACGACCATGCCTTCGTAGACGTGTACGCCGGGGCCGACGAACAGATTGCCGCGCTCCTGCGAATTGAAGCAGCCGTAGGAAGTGGTTTCGCCGTCTTCGCTCGCGATAAGCGAACCGGTATAGCGGATCTGAATATCGCCTTTATAGGGCTTGTAGCCGTCGAAGAGCGTATTAATAATTCCCTCTCCGCGGGTGGCTGACATAAACTGCGAACGGTAGCCGAACAGGCAGCGCGCGGGGATGGAATACTCGATGCGCATGTGAGTGCCGACGCCGTTCGGCGTCATTTGCAGCAGATCGCCTTTGCGCCTTCCGAGCTCTTCCACAACAGTGCCGACGTATTCGTTGGGAACGTCGATAGTTACGTGCTCGAACGGCTCGTTCTTAACTCCGTCGATTTCTTTGTAAAGCACGCGCGGAGTGGAACAGCATAGCTCGAAGCCTTCGCGGCGCATTGTTTCGATAAGGATGGAAAGGTGCATCTCTCCCCTGCCGGCGACCTTGAAGCAATCGGTGGTCTCGCCGTCGGAAACGCGAAGCGAAACGTCTTTAAGCAGTTCCTTGTAAAGTCTTTCGCGGATCTGCCGCGAGGTTACGTATTTGCCTTCTTTACCGGCAAACGGCGAATCGTTGACCGAAAAAGTCATTTCCATAGTCGGCTCGCCGACTTTTACGAACTCAAGAGGTTCCGGAACCGCGGGATCGTTGATCGTATCGCCGATGGTGATATCCTCCGCGCCGGAGAAACAGACTATATCGCCCATTTTTGCTTCCTGCACAGGCACGCGTGTAAGGCCGTCGATCTGATAAAGCGAAACGATCTTGGTCTTCTTCGGAGGCTTATCGGAATGGTAGTTGGTGATGATCACTTCCTGCCCCTGTCTTACAGTGCCGCGGTCTATGCGGCCTATACCTATCCTGCCGACGTAATCGTTATAGTCTATAGAGGAAACGAGGAGCTGGAGCGGGCCGTCGGGATCGCCTTCAGGCGCCGGTATGTGCGAGAGTATGGTTTCGAACAAAGGCCGCAGATCGCTGCCCGCTTCGTGAGGGACAAGAGAAGCAGTGCCGGCTCTGCCGGAGCAGAAGAGCGTGGGGCTTTCAAGCTGTTCGTCGCTCGCGTCGAGATCGAAAAGCAGTTCGAGTATCTCGTCCATAACTTCGTCTATTCGGGCATCGGGGCGGTCTATCTTGTTGACCACAACTATGACCTTGTGGTTGAGCTCCAGAGCGCGTTGCAGCACGAATCTGGTCTGAGGCATAGGTCCCTCTGCGGCGTCGACAAGCAATATAACGCCGTTGACCATTTTAAGTATACGTTCCACCTCACCGCCGAAATCCGCGTGCCCCGGGGTGTCGATTACGTTTATCTTGACGCCGTTGTAGTGTATCGCGGTGTTTTTGGCGAGAATGGTTATTCCGCGTTCGCGTTCAAGCGCGTTGTTGTCCATAACGCGTTCCTCGGTAACCTGGTTTTCGCGGAATACGCCGCCCTGCTTAAGCATTTCATCGACAAGCGTCGTTTTGCCGTGGTCGACGTGTGCTATTATCGCAATGTTTCTTAAATCTTCCCTTACCATATACTTTAACCTCACAAATAAGTTCGGCAAGCGTTAACTTGCCGAAAGAATCGTTATTTACTCCTGCTTAAAGCCTTTTCGACAGCCATGCAAACCGGAGGCGCGAGCAATACCGTAGTCGCAAGCTCAAGAAGGAAATTGAGACCGACGAACGCGACAATCACGTAGCCGAACACGTTTCCGCCGTAACCGTTCTCCGTCGCCATGTCCTGCAGCACGTGATTGAAGAGAGTAAGGAACACGATTACGAATATGCAGGTATTGAATACCGGAGCACATACAGATGCGACATAATACGATATCTTGCGGTTGAATTTTTTGGAAACGAGTTTGAAAACGAGCGCGACGCAGACCGCGGCAAGCGTGGTGCGTACAACGGTGCCGATAACCGTGTAGAACCAGTTCACCTCGAAAATGAGATAAGTGGTGAACGGTGTAGCGCCGGTAAGCCCCATAATGAAAACGACAAGGCCGAATACGCCGCCGACGATCGCGCCGCCGGCAACGCCGTAAAAGCACGCCGCAACCACGACGGGAATAAGCACGAAAGAAAGCTCGAGCCCGCCGGGAAGCTTTATGGGAAGGAACGTCGCTATGATTTGAAGCACTATCGTTACCGCGACGAGTAATGATAAAGTTGTGATCTTGCGCGTGTTTTTATTCATTGATAAACCTCGGTATCGTTTGATACTATAATTATACACGCGTGCTTAAACGTTTTCAATGTACAGATTGAATAATTTTTAAGATTATCTTATTTTCCTCTTTATTTTATCATACAATTGTGATATATTATAAAAAGATACTAATGATCAGAAGGTGCGCTATGCTTGATATAACTAAACTGCGGCGGGAAGCAAAGCTTTATTTCCTCGGCATCGGCGGGATAAGCATGTCCGCGCTTGCACTTATACTTAAAAGCAAGAGATTTGAAATAAGCGGGTATGACCGCGCGCAAAGCGCCGTTACGGATGAGCTTGAAGACAACGGCATAAACGTATATCTTGATTTTGATGAAAAAGACGTTTCCGGCTGCGACGCGATTGTTTATTCCGCAGCGTTCGGCGAAAGCCACCCGGTGTTTATCGCCGCGAAGAAAACCGGAATACCTATGTACTCCCGCGCGGAGCTTCTGGGCGGGATCGCCTCGGCATACAGAAACTCCGTCGCCGTGGCGGGTACTCACGGAAAGTCCACTACCAGCGGCATGTTAGGTCATACCTTCCTCAACGCCGCAGGCTGCGATCCGACGGTGATCGTCGGCGCCGTAATGCGCGACGTAGGTTCCACTTACCGGCTCGGGAGCGACGAAAACTTTATTTTCGAAGCCTGTGAATACCGCGACAGTTTTCTTTCTTTTTTTCCGCACATCGCGGTCGTGCTGAACGTGGCTCTCGACCACACCGACTATTTCAAGGACATTGAGCAAATGCGCGATTCCTTTACGCAGTTTATGAATAACGCAGGCGCGAACGGCTATGCGGTTTATAATTTCGATTGCGAAAACAGCCGTATTGCCGCCGAAGGCGTTATTGCACGCAAAATAACGTTCAGCGCCGGCGGTGATGAAAACGCCGATTACTATGCTGAGAACGTGAAAGAGACCGGCGGGCATTCGGAGTTTGACGTTTACAAACACGGCAGGTATCTTTATACCCTGAATCCCGGCGCGCCCGGAATGCACAACGTTGCAAACTCGCTTGCCGCCGCGGCTGTATGCGATATAAGCGGGCTTTCCGCTGAAGACACGGTATCCGGGATAGCCGGATTCACGGGGGTGGGCAGAAGGTTCGAACTGCTGGGCGAATTCGGCGGCGCGCGGGTCTACGACGACTATGCGCATCACCCCGACGAGATAAAAGCCACTCTGGCGACAGCGCGTCAGATTGCGGGAGACGGAAAGGTGATATGCGTGTTCCAGCCGCACAATTATTCCCGGCTGCGCGACCTGTACGGCGACTTTATAACTTCGTTCGGCGATGCCGACAAGCTTATACTCTGCCCGCTTTACGCCGCGCGTGAAAAAAGCGACGGCGCCGTCTCCTCCGAAACGCTTGCAAAAGAGATCGGAGGCGCGGAATACTGCGACGATTATGCGGAAATCACCGCAAGACTCGTTAAGCTCGCCGCCCCGGGCGATATAGTTATTATCATGGGCGCCGGAGACGTTTCGAAATATGCCGAAAGCTTCAGAAAATAGCAGAAATTAAGAAAAAGAGTAAAAAACTATTGACAAAAAGAAAAAAGTGTTATATATTAAATTGTTCGCGTTCAATACAAACGTTATGCAATAACTAGTGGAGGTGTAATAAATGGCAAAGTGTTCGATATGCGGAAAGGGCGTTACCTTCGGCTGCAACGTCTCGCACTCGCACCGCAGGACCAACAGAAGTTGGAAGCCTAACATCAGAAAAGTCAAGGCAAACCTTAACGGCACCGTAAAACACGTTTACGTATGCTCCCGCTGTCTCAGAAGCGGCAAGGTCACCCGCGCCGTGTAACCGGCAACTTATCGAAAAAAAGCCCCCTGTGCGACAGGATGCGTGTTTCAACACATACGTCGCACGGGGGAGTTTTTTATCCCTTTACCGCAAGGTATTCTTCCCTGGTGAGTATATAATGCATAATGGTGCGCGGTACGTCGCGCACGGTTATTTCATCGCGAACAACGCGTTCGAGCCGGAAGCCGGCCCTTTGAGCAAGCGCCGCGGAACGGACGTTTCCCTGCATTATGCGCAGCTCCGCAGTCTCAAACCCGAACGTTCCGAAACTCAACGCCAGTATCGCGTTCACCGCCTCGGTCATATAACCCTTCCCGCGGTAGTCGGGCGAAAGAACGTATCCGATCTCGCATTTCATAAGCAAAGAATCGATATTCGCGTAACCGCAGGTGCCGATCATCCTGCCGTTTTCCTTAAGAACCACAGCCCAGTCGCCGTAAAGCCCGCGCATGTATCTGCGATCGATGGATTCGATGTATCCGCGGGTGACGGAAATATCCGAATGCGGCTCCCAAAGCAGATATTCCGTGACCTCCGTGCGCGAAGCGTAGGAATACATATCGTAAGCGTCCGATTCCGCAATATTGCGGATTATAAGCCTTTCGGTCTCGATCGGGACCGAGTGTAAAAGCATTTTTCTGAGTTTTCCTTTTCGCATATTCATCACCGAACCATATATTACCACACTTTTTATAATATTTCCACTGTTTTGAAAAATATTACGGCTTCAAGTTGCAGAAATTTGCGCTTTTCCGCTTGACATAAAAAGGTTCCTGTTATATAATAACAATAAGTATAATTATGTCTCAGGAGGACTGACTTATGAAAAAAGGGCTGTTATGCATTTTGATGGTGTGTATAATGCTTCTTCCCGTACTTGCTTCTTGTCAGCAGGAGGCCGATATGACGGAGACCGAAGCTGAAGTATACACTTTATATATGATTGTCGACGATTCCACGAAAGAAGAAGCCGTCCACGAAGTGGAGCTTGCGCTTAACCGCACCATTTTCTACAGGCTCAGCGCCATTGTTAAGATCGTCGCCCTCCATGAGGATGAATATAACGAAACGGTCGACGATATGATTGCGCAGACGGAAGCTTATCTGCTCGAAAAGAAAAACAAGAACAAAAATAACAATTCCGCCGACGCATCCGGAGATTCCTCCGAAGCATCTTCCGAAGACGACGAAACGTCCAAGCTTGTAAAGACCGGCGACTGGTGGATAGACGAACTCACCGCCGGCAGAGAGATAGTTCTTGACCATCCGCAGATAGATATCTTTATCGCTCCCGGATACGACAGATATTATGAACTCGCGTTCAACGGCAAGCTTTCCGCGCTCGACGAAAAGCTGAACAACGAAGCAAAGGCGTTAAAGTCCTCTATACACTCAACGCTGCTCACCGCCGCCAAGGTAAACAAAAAGACTTACGGCGTTCCCGTTAACACCGCCATCGGCGAATATACTTACCTTATCTTCGACAAAGAACTGCTTGACAAGTATTCCGTGGATCCGCATACCATCCGCAAGATGAGCGACATAAAGGAATACGCGCAGGTACTTAAAGAAAACGAACCTGACGTTATACCCGTTATGAACCCCTATCCCTCCGCAGACATAGATTTCCTTATTGAAGACGGGTTCCCCGCCATAGTCAATAACAAATACGTACTTCCGGCGTATGAAGACGCGTCGGTCAAAAACTACCTTGCCATGATGGCACGCTACAGAACGCTCGGTTTCTTTGAAAACGAGGAAGGCAAGACCGGCGATGAAGCAAGATGCGCGATACGCATCGAGACCGCCTCGCTCGACGCGCTGAAAGCCGAATACGGCGAAGAAAAATACGCGTTCTCGCTTTATTCGAATCCTATAGCCACAAACGAAAACACGATAGACAATACCATCTGCGTTTCCGCAACGGTCAACTCCAGCAACCTTACAAAGGTTATGCAGATCGTTACCGCGATCTACACGGATCCGGATCTTATGGACCTCATTACCTACGGCGTTAAGGATATGCATTACATCGTCAACGAGCGCGGTCAGGTCGAACGCCTCAACAACGATTACATTGTGAATCCCGCATACTTCGGGAACCGCTTCATAACCTCCACGCTTACCGACGAGGATCCCGAAAAATGGCACAAAGCCATTCAGCAGAATCAGGACGCCAGAGCTTCCGCATCGCTCGGGTTTACCCCTACCCCCGTATCCTTTAAGTATACCGATGAAGACGGTGTTGAACACGAGATAAAAGAGCCCGATTATTACGAGATAATATGCCCGATAGTAGAGGAATACTATCCGAAGCTCATGCAGGGCAACGCGATCGATTTGGATTACGACGCGCTCTACAATCAGGCGGTCGACGATATTACGGCACAATACGTCAACAAGCTCAATTCGCATTACAAAGAAAACGTTCTTAAACCCGCGTTCTACGATATATTCAACGAAGAAGTCGTACGCACGCTCGGCGACAGCCTTTATAAAGAAGCCGAAACATTAGAGCTTGACGACGCAAGATCCGCAGCCGAAAGAGAACTGAAGAGGATGCTTAAAGCGCAGTTCGAAAGCGAGTTCCCGGATCTGAGTTCTTCCGACATAAACGCGAAGATCGCGGAAGTGCTTACTCCCGAATACATCGAAGAAAACATTTACATACGCGTTCCGAAGGAAGAAGTCGACGAGAAGATAGCATCGACTTACGAATCGCTTATCAAGAAAGAGACGACGAAGAGGCTTGAAGCCGTTACCGATGCGGAAGACAAGATACGCAAGGAAGTCGCCAGAAGCGCCGATCTGAAGAACCGGGCGACCGACACGGTTGTCAACTCACTGAAGCCCGAAGCCGAAGCGCTGCTTCGCGAAAAGGTCAAAAAAGACCTGCTTGCCGAGAATCCTTCGGCTACCGAAGCCGAGATCAAGGCAAAACAGGATGAAACGGTTACTCCGGAATACGTAAACAAGAACTTCTATAACGTTATGAGCAAAGAATCGGTAGACGCGCTAATAACCGAAGAGCTTAATAAGCTTGTAGACGACGAAACGAAGACAAGACTTCGCGCAGAAGCAGCCGGTAACGCGAACCTCAGCGCATACCTCAGCGAATACGACAGAGTGACGCACTCCGAAGAGTACAAAGAGCTGCTTGACGCGCTTATAAAATACGACGCTCCCCAGAAGATCGAGAATCAGTTCGACGCCAACATTTCCGTTGAGATCACGAAATATACCAAGGACATGACCGACAAGATGAATGAAGCGATCGGCGAAGAGGTCGCGAAGTTCGTTGCCGAGAACAAGGATCTGCTCGGTATGAGCGAAGACGAACTGCTTTATAAGATCGGTTACAAAAAGACGGCGATCGCTTCCGAAGAGGACGCGGGCGCAGAAACCGAAGAAGACGGCGAGACCGAAACGGCTTACGAAGACGCATACGAAAGCTGGTACGACTTCGTATTCCAGGCAAAGATAACCGCAGGTTATTACAGCATCTTCGGCAAACCCACCGCAGGCTGATAACACGCGGAAAAGCAACAGCAGCATAACAAAAAACCGCTTTGCACGAAGCAAAGCGGTTTTTATTATTTCGTTGATCAAGCAGTGTAGTTATCGAAATAGCCCTGGATCCAGATGATGGGCGTTCCCTTGTCGCCGCTGCCGGAAGTAAGATCGCACAGCGAGCCGATAAGGTCTGTAAGGCGCCTCGGGGTCGTCCCCTGCGAAACCATCTTGCCGACAAGGTTTCCGTCCTTCTTGCGGATATATTCGCTTATGGCGTTTTTAAGCGCCTCGCCGGACAGGTCCTTGAAATCGTTATCGGCAAGATATTTGAGTTTGACTTCGTTGGGCTGGCCTTCGAGCCCGGAGGTATATGCGGGCGAAACGACCGGGTCGGCAAGCTCCCATATCTTCCCTACCGGATCCTTAAAAGCGCCGTCGCCGTATACCATAACTTCTATATTCTTTCCGGTTTTCTCGCGGAGAGCGGAGGCGATACGGTCGACTACCTTCTGTGAATCGCGCGGGAAGAGCTTAACGGTTTCCTCGGTGGCCTTGTTGCTGCCGAGCAGACCGAATTTTTCGTTGTATCCGGAGCCGTCTACCGGTGCGGTAAGGATATCATCGAGTCCGAATACACGTTCGGCGCCGGAGGCGCGAAGCAGCTTTTTGCTGCGCTCACGCGTGTGGATATCGCAGGTGAGCACGTTCTTTGTGAACTCGAGTATGCGGCGGCAGTCGTTCGCGAGCACAATTTCAAGCTCGCAGCCCTGCGATTCAATAAGCTCGCGGTAGTATCCGATATAATCCACACCGGTGAACGGATGCCTTCTTATACCGAACAGTTCGCGGTATTTAGCTTCGGTAAGAAGGTCGGTCCAGGGATTGATGCCCGCGTCGTCAAGCGAATCGAGGTCTATAAGATGATTGCCGACTTCATCGGAAGGATAGGAAAGCATAAGGATCATTTTCTTTACGCCGCGCGCGATCCCGCGCAGGCAGATGGCAAACCTGTTGCGCGAAAGGATCGGGAATATAACGCCGACTGTCTCGTTACCGAACTTGGCTTTTACGTCCGCGGCGATCTGGTCGACCGTGGCATAGTTGCCCTGCGACCTTGCGACGACCGCTTCGGTAACGGCGACAACGTCTTTGTCGTGGAACGGGATATGCTCGCTTTCGGAAGCGGCAATAACGCTGTCGACAACGATCTTTACAATATCGTCGCCCTGACGGATAATAGGCGCGCGCACTCCGCGCGATACGGTACCGATTAGTCTTTCTTCCATTGTAAAACCCTCCGAAAAAATAAATACATTATTGACTTATTTACATTAGTATTATATAATAAAGATCAGTATAAGTCAAATTAATTATATTTATATTTAGAATAAGGTGAGTTTATGGATATTAAACTGGAGAGTTACAGGATCTTTTATACCGTAGCCGAATCCGGCAGTTTTTCCGAGGCTGCAAAAAAACTTTATATTACGCAAAGCGCAGTCAGTCAGCAGATAAAATCTTTGGAAAACGAACTTGGCACGCTTTTGTTCGTCCGCGGTCGCAAAGGCGCAAAGCTTACCTCCTACGGCGAATTGCTGCTGCGCTACGTCAGCGGCGCACTGGAGCGTTTCGAGAGCGCCGAAAGCTTGTTTTCCCGTATGAAAACGCTTGACGAGGGCAGCGTACGGATCGGCGCGGGAGACACGCTGACACGGCATTTTCTTATCGATGTGATCAAAGCTTTCCACGAAATGTATCCGAAAATAAAAATCGAAGTGATCAACCGCGTTACCGCAGAAACGCTTTCTATGCTGTCCTCCGGCACGGTCGACGTAGCATTGGTGAATCTTCCGGTCGGCGAAGACGTTCTTAAGAACGTGGAGGTGATGCCGGTAGGACGGATGCACGAGGTATTTGTTGCCGGAAAAGCCTTTGGGTACCTTAAAGGCAAGGTCCTTTCAATGAGCGAGCTGGCTTCCCTGCCTTTAGTGATGCTGGAGCCCAAATCCAACACCCGCGCGGTTACCGATTCATTCTTCGCCGCACACGGAGTGGAGCTGAAACCGGAGTTCGAGCTCGGCTCGCACGACCTTCTGTTCGATTTTGCTGAAAACGGTCTGGGCGTTGCCTGCGTAACAAAAGAGTTTGCGGGCGGACTTATCGACGACGGAGAGCTTTTTGTGCTGGAAACCGATTTTGCCCTGCCTGCGCGGGAGATCGGCGTATGCCGTATGAAAAACGTGATTCCCACCCAGGCGGTGAGCCGTCTGACCGAACTGATCTTCGGAGACAAGTAAAAGGCGCGAAAAACCGGCTGAGCCAAGGATAGTTGATCCTTATTCCAGCCGGTTTTTTGTCGCATACCTCTGCAAGCAGGACGTTTGTGTGCCAAACGTCAAAAGAGTGAAATCTTTTGCCTGACGGCAAAAGGTGAAATCTTCGGGCGCTGCCCTCAGGTGAAATCGAACGCTGACGCGTTCGGTGAAATGAAATCCACCCACCGCCGTCGAGGCGATTTCACTGCCCGAAGGGCAATTTCACCGCCGCAGGCGATTTCACCCACCCCGCAGGGGTGGATTTCGTTGCCGACTGTCCTTTGGGACAGTCGGCTAAGTACGGCGGTCTTTTACATATTGAAAAGCAGTTTTGCGAGCTGACGCGGATCCAGCATGATCGTAGTGTAATTCAGGTTTTTGTTGACCCAGTATACCGTGTAATATAATATAACGGCGGCGACTATTGCGATGATTATTCGTTTGATTATCCTGCGGCGGTATGCTATCTTTTGCTTTTCCTCCTGCGCGATATTTTTCATCGCCTGCTCGTAGCGCTCGATCTTTTCCGCTATCTCGGCGTCGGTTTCCAGATATTTGTCCTGCCTGAAACCGGATTTATCGTGTATTACGCGCTCGGTCGGATCGGAGTTCATTTCGGTGCGTTTTTCTTCAAGCGCCTCTTCGGTTATGTTGTTTAGCTGCCAATCGCGTTCGCGGTTGCAAACGCCGCAATACTCCGCTTCGCGCGGATTCTTGTTGCCGCAGCAGCACAGCCATGCGGTGTTCGTTTCCTGCGGGATCACAACGGCGGGGTGCGTATGCTCCGCCGATTCGTAAATGTTCACCCTTGTGTAAACGAGCTTGGTAATACTGTCGAGATCCCTGTATTTGCGCACGCTGCCGCCGGCGACGGTTCCCACCTCCGCCGTCTCGCCGAAGAGATACTCCACAGAATCGATATAGACTTCCAGCTTTGTAAAATAGCTTTCCGGCAGTTTAAGATAGACGCAGGAGCCGAAGCATTCGTTCTGCTCGATCGATTCGCGCTTGTTGGAATCGCGGAGCCTGAGTTCCTTTCCGCCGGAATTGATGATGCCGAACGTAAGATCGTCATGCGAATATGAAAAATTCAGCTTGCAGTACGGAATGTTCTGATTCAGATAGCACCATAGCTGAATATTCAGCTTTTTCAGCTTTTTCGCACTTACGTTTTTGAATACGACCGAAGCAAAAACGTCGCCGTCGTCGCGGTCGGAAACGACATAGCCTTCGACTACCTCCACCGGGCTGTTTTCCAGAATGGCCGAAAAATCGAGGTATTTTACGACGCGTAGGCTGCGCATCCTGTCCTTCTGCTGGCGTTTTATGCTTTTACGGACGTTCTTTTTTTGCTGTTTCGTCATTTCGCTCTTTTTCATTTTTTAATACCAAAAATACTGCTCGATATCCTCAAGCGTACCGCGGCGTGTGTAGGCGTCCACGGTACCGAACAAGGATCCGTCGGGATTGCGGAAGCTGCACCCCTGCGCGTATTCAATGCGCTTGTACGAAACTGTAAGCTCGAACGGCGTTTCGATGGTGTAGGCTCGCATGAGGTCGATGTTATTTACAGCTTCGGTAACCGAAGCGTATATCTCTTCGCACACGGCTTCGGGATGCTTGCTTATGCAGCTGTTCCATGCAAGCGCCTGCTTTGTAACAACTGTTTTTGCC
>Ga0247611_10009274_pt1 | contig 11874 bp, 9 predicted proteins | sample 177DNAGHGhighgp2_FD_192422 | JGI IMG/M metagenome (GOLD analysis project Ga0247611, IMG submission 192422) | Sheep rumen microbial communities from Palmerston North, Manawatu-Wanganui, New Zealand - 1770 DNA GHGhigh gp2 | ecosystem: Host-associated > Mammals > Digestive system > Stomach > Rumen ... | reverse complement strand
GGGTCGCCGCTGAATACCTCTTGTCTGCCGTCCTGCTGTTTTACTCAACGAGAATGATGATTGCATTTGCAATAGGTGGACTCTCCTATCTGTTCGAGAGGTACATGATATTGGCTATAGGATTCCTAATTTATATTGTGTTAAAGATTTTTTTAGTGGTCCTATATCTTCAAGAAGGGGAGTCGAGAAGCTGAAGACTATAACAAAAATACTGAAAAACAGTCATTTCTTATTAGTTTCCAGTGAAGAAATCCGCATATTCCTTTCCCCTGACCATGCAGAATGGGAAGAACGACTGTGGGCTTGCCTGTCTGTCAATGGTGGCAAAGTACAGTACACAGGATGATTGAAGAGGTTATAAAAGTTATAAAAGAATGAATATAAATATGAGATTATTGATGACAACAGCCATGCTGTGTTTGGCTGTTGTCATCCTTGGGCAGGACTTTAAAGGTCGGGTATATAGAACTTCCGATCCTTCTGTTATGCGCAAATTCTTTATCAACATGATAGAGAAAGATCCGGACTTCCAGAAAGAGGATGCCAAGAAAACACCACAGGAACTTCAGAGGGAAAGGGAGACCAGAAAGCTTTATTTTAATTTTTTTGATATCAACATGGAAGTAACGTTCAAGAGCAAGAACCGCTTTACCATGAAAATGGATTTTGATATTCCCGAGGAAGTACATATCAAGGGTGAGACGGTGAAACTGTCCTGGTCTCAGCGCACGGCTATGAAACTTCCTTATAAGTCGTTGTTCCTTCTCCTGAACAATGAATTAGGGAAGGAACGTACATGCCATCCAAATGCTCCGGTGTTCTTTCAGGATGAGGACTTCAAAATAATAATGAGGTCTGGAGGAAAAGTTCTGGAGGTCTATACGAAAGGAGATTCTTGTGTGAAAGGATTGTCCATTCCTCTAAAACGGATTAAGTAACACCCCCCTGACCAATGCTTCTCCTCACAGGATGGTACCAACCCGATGAACAGCAGGCAGCCTACGGAGAAGGTTACCAGAAAGCTCACAGAGACTCCTCGATGGTTATCGGCGCCAGCTGCAAATCGATGAATATTAATTGACTTCATACATCTCGCGCAGTACGCTGAGCGATTTCAGCTCCGGAAAGTTGGGTACATGCAGCCGATAGAAAGTCACCAATACGTCTATGCACCTGTTTCGTTCCTCATGTGACATGCGAAACAGGTGCATAGTTGTATAATCCATGCGCATCAGTGGGATGATGCGCGCCGTCTCCTCCCGACTCAGAAAGTCGGGGTGAAGCGGTGCTGTCAGTGTGAACGCACCTTCTCTCAGATCGAACAGACAACCCCTTTCATAGTCATCTACATTGGGAAAGAAACCTACAAAGCGTGACAGCCGGAGCATGAAAACCAAATGAAAGTTGGCAAAGCTTCCTTGGCAATTGTCCAACCACTCAATGCTATTCTCTATATAGTTAAAGAGCGGACGGTTCAGTTGTTCGTCGCGTGTGCCGTAGTAGAGAAACTCTGCGAGAAAAAGCGAGATAGCCAATTTGTTGGCATCAAAAGGGATTGATGCAAAGGGTGTCAGCAGACGTATGTCTTTGAGCCGTTGCAAGGTGACCTGTGGCCTGTGGTCGAAAGCAATCTCCAAAAGTGTCATCGGCTGAAAAAGCTGTTTCTTCATTTTCCCCTTGGCAGTCTTCGGTATATGACAGACAAACGACACACGCCCCGTTTCTTCGGTCAGCATATCTACAATTAGTTGGGCTTCTCCATATTTCAGCGAGCGCAACACTATAGCCTTGGTCTTTGTCTGCATGGTCGCAAAAATACCAAAAAACAACCATAATTCAAAAAAAAGTTTAGGAAAATTTGCGTAATCAAAGAAAAACCTCTACCTTTGCACCCGCTTAAGGCTAAATGTGCGTCATGCACGAAGTGCCAAGTGCGTTCTATGGTCCCTTCGTCTATCGGTTAGGACGAGAGATTTTCATTCTCTAAAGAGGAGTTCGACTCTCCTAGGGACTACCATAATCTGTCATCGGCGCAGTGATGTGATAGCTTTGGTGTTTGTCCGCCAGGCTCAAAAGGGTGGCAGAGGGCTTGAAAAACCCGCTAAGGGCATTCCTGAAGAGAAATAAGACCCACAGGCTTATGAAGATGTAATTAAAATTTAAATTTAAAAAGACAATGGCAAATCACAAATCATCTCTGAAGAGAATTCGTCAAACCAAGACTCGCACAGAGCACAATCGCTACTATGCAAAGACTATGCGTAACGCAGTTCGCAAGCTCCGTGCCATGACCAACAAGGAAGAAGCTGCAGCACTGTATCCGAAAGTACAGAAGATGTTGGACAAGTTGGCCAAGACCAACATCATTCACCGTAATAAGGCTGCCAACTTGAAGTCAAGTTTGACCAAGCATATCAACAGTTTAGGATAGTCCCTGCTTGTTGACACAGCATGAGCCGCATCTCCTTTTGGGGATGCGGTTTTTCGTATATGATAATGACTCTAAAATATGCGAAAAACAAGAAAAATAGTAGTCCTTTTTCTTCGCTATTTCCTTGTTTTTTAGTATCTTTGCACGTTATTAAGTCTAAAGAAAGAAATGGCAGAACAACTGAACAACGAAAACATTGAGAATAGTAACTACTCAGCGAGTAATATTCAAGTGCTGGAGGGCCTGGAGGCTGTGCGCAAACGCCCAGCCATGTATATTGGTGACATCAGTGAGAAAGGACTTCATCATTTGGTGAACGAGACCGTTGACAACTCTATTGATGAGGCCATGGCCGGCTACTGTAAGAACATTGAGGTGACCATCAATGAGGACAACTCCATCACCGTTCAGGACGACGGTCGTGGTATTCCTGTTGATGAGCATGAGAAGATGCACAAGTCTGCCCTGGAAGTTGTTATGACCGTGCTGCATGCAGGTGGTAAGTTTGACAAGGGCAGCTACAAGGTTTCCGGTGGTCTGCATGGTGTGGGTGTAAGCTGTGTGAATGCGCTTTCTACACACATGAAGTCTCAGGTGTTTCGTGACGGCAAGATCTATCAACAGGAATATGAGAAGGGAAAACCGCTCTATCCTGTGAAGGTTGTCGGTGAGACGAAGTTGCGCGGTACCCGTCAGCAGTTCTGGCCGGATCCCACTATCTTCACAACGACGGTCTATAAATGGGATATCGTCGCCAGCCGTATGCGTGAGCTTGCATTCCTTAATGCCGGCATTCGCATTACCCTGCGTGATTTGCGTCCTGATGAAGAAGGAAAGACTCGCGAAGAGGTCTTCCATGCAGAAGACGGCTTGAAGGAGTTCGTTCGCTATGTGGATCGTCACCGCACCCACCTCTTCGACGATGTCATTTATTTGAAGACAGAGAAACAGGGCGTTCCTATCGAGGTGGCTGTGATGTACAATACTGACTACTCTGAGAACATCCATTCCTATGTCAATAATATCAATACCATAGAGGGAGGTACTCACTTGACCGGATTCCGCATGGCTCTCACGCGTACCCTGAAAGCCTATGCTGACCAGGACCCCACTATCTCTAAGAATATCGAGAAGGCAAAGATAGAGATTGCCGGTGAAGACTTCCGTGAAGGACTCACCGCAGTCATCAGTATCAAGGTTGCCGAACCGCAGTTTGAAGGTCAGACTAAGACCAAGCTTGGCAACAGCGAGGTAGCCGGTGCCGTGCAGCAAGCTGTGGGTGAGGCGCTGAGCTACTATCTGGAGGAACATCCGAAAGAAGCCAAGCTGATTTGCGATAAGGTGGTGCTGGCCGCCACGGCTCGTATCGCAGCCCGTAAGGCTCGCGAGAGTGTGCAGCGCAAGAATCCCATGTCTGGTGGAGGCCTGCCAGGAAAGCTGGCCGACTGCTCCAACAAAGACCCGAAGCAGTGTGAGATATTCCTTGTCGAGGGTGACTCGGCAGGTGGAAGTGCCAAGCAGGGTCGTGACCGTCACTTTCAGGCCATCCTGCCGCTTCGCGGTAAGATATTGAATGTCGAGAAGGTGCAGTGGCATCGCGTCTTTGAGGCCGAGTCTGTGATGAATATCATCCAGTCCATCGGTGTACGCTTCGGTGTGGATGGCGAGGGTGACAAGGAGGCCAACACCGACAAGTTGCGCTATGACAAGATTATCATCATGACCGACGCCGATGTGGATGGTTCTCACATCGATACACTGATTATGACACTCTTCTATCGCTTCATGCCGAAGGTCATTCAGGAGGGACATCTCTACATTGCCACACCGCCACTCTACAAATGCACTTACAAAAAGGTGTCGGAGTATTGTTATACAGAGCAGCAGCGCCAGTCTTTCATCGACCGTTATGTAGATGGCCGCGATGATGACAAGCAGTTGCACACCCAGCGTTACAAAGGTCTTGGTGAGATGAACCCCGAGCAGCTCTGGGAGACAACCATGGATCCTAACACCCGTCTGCTGAAACAGGTAACCATCGAGAATGCTGCCAAGGCTGATGAGATTTTCTCCATGCTCATGGGCGACGATGTGGAGCCGCGCCGCGAGTTCATCGAGCAGAATGCCACCTATGCCAATATTGACGCATAGAAGCCTCTAAAGCATATTTACCCTTCTGGTATATAGAGAGGGGTAAAAGCAAATAGTGAGCCCGTTTGACCAGATGATGGTTGAGCGGGCTCACTATTTTGAGCGGGCTCACTATTTGCGTGGGGATAAGTTCATGATGAAGTAGGAATGTCAGATCACACCCAGCTGGTGGAGGAAGATGGCAACGATGCAGAGTGGACAGATGAAGCGCACGGTAAAGAGCCATGTCTGATAGAAAAGACGGTTGACTGTTCCCCAGTTGGTAAACTCGTCGTGTGTCACTCGCTTGGGTACATACCAACCAATCAACAGGCTGGTGAGGAAGGCTCCTAAAGGTAGCAAAATCTGTGCTGTCAGGCAGTCGCAGAAGCTCAGGATGTTCATGCCGAAAAGTTTCAGACTGTCCACAGCTCCCATGGATAGAGAACACAGTACACCGATGACGCAGCACACAGCCGTTTCTATCCATGCACCATGGCTGCGGCTGATGTGCAGTTCCTCATAGAAGAAGGCTGTGCCAATCTCGTGCATGGAGATAGTGGAGGTGAGGGCTGCCAGGATCAGCAGACCATAGAAGAGAATGCTGATGACGTAGCCCATGCCTGGTAGGGAGGCAAAGGCCTGTTGGAACACGTTGGGCAGGGTGATGAAGATGAGTGACGGACCGCTGTCGGGTTGCACTCCCACGGCGAAGGCCGCAGGAAAGATCATCAGGCCGGCCAGGATGGCAATGACAGAGTCGATGAGTGCTATTTGTGTTGCCGATTTCAGTAAGTCGGTCTGCCGGCTGAAGTAGCTGGCATAGGTGCAGAGGCAGGCCGTGCCGAGCGAGAGAGAGAAGAAAGCCTGTCCGAGGGCTTCCAGTAGAACACTGTGGTTGACCTTCGTGAAGTCAGGTTTCAGCAAGAACTCTATTCCGCGACCTGCCCCAGGCAGTGAGCATGATGCGATGACGATGATGATGAGCAGCACGAAGAGGGTGGGCATGAGCAGGTTGCTGGCGCGCTCGATGCCGTTGCGTACTCCCTTTACTACCACAAAGTGGGTGATGAGGATGAAGACTATCGTCCACAGTACTGGTCTCAATGTGCTCCCGGAGAATGTCTGAAAATAGTTGCTTACATAGTTGACGTCGCCCTGTATCTCGCCCATTACCGAGGCCAGAAGGTATTGTAAGCACCAGCCTGCCACTACGGCATAGAAGCCCAAGATGATGATAGATGTAATGACTCCCATGTAGCCTATGAGCGATGAGGGAACCATTCCCTTGCTTTTCTCTTCGTGTGAAGACGAGGCCGAGAGCTGGCGAAGCTTGGCTATTCGCCCGTATGCACGGGCAGCATTGGAAGCTGAGTGGCGGCCAATGATGAACTCGCTGACCATGCCTGGGATGCCAAGCAGCAGCACACAGACGAAATAGATGATGATGAAGGCGGCACCCCCGTTCTGTCCTGTCATATAGGGAAACCGCCAGATGTTGCCCAATCCCACCGCTGAACCAGCCGTGGCCAGTATCACTCCGATCTTGGTTCCAAAGTTTCCACGCTCGTTGCTCATTGTGTGTATCTTTGTGTTAGTGCTTTGCGGCACAAAGGTACAAAAAAATCCTCAATGGCGACTAACAATTCCGGAAATCAATGAATAAAAACCTGTTTGGCTACAGGCTGAAAAAGTCATGCTTTTTATTGTGAGGATACTTTTTTCTTCGTATCTTTGTCGCCAGATGAGACAACAACACAAAAGAATGATAGTGTCACGACTGCTCTTGGCGGTGTTTACCGTCATGCTTGTGGTTGTTTCATTGCATATCCACCAGGAGACACCTACTGGGGAGGGCGAATGCTATCAGTGTGTCCACCATCAACCACATTCCGGTCATCTGTCGGCAGCTCAGCAGACCTTCCATGAATGTCTGCTCTGCCAGTTGGCCACAATTTCGTTTGTTGCTGCTTCCGTTGTCATTTTCATTTTATCAACATGCAGACACCTTCGTCGGCAAATTGTCGAAGAAAAGCCCTGCCTGGTGTTCAATGGAAGCACTCAGATGCTTCGCGCACCGCCGTTTTGCAGTTTTTAATAGAGAGTCAATACAATCGTGCCGGCTATAGATGTTGGCACTATCGTTCGTTTATTAAAAATTGCCATTTTATGAATAAAAGATTATGTTGTCTGTCAGCGCTGCTGGCCTCTTTTGTCGTGGCTGGCGCGTGGAGCAGACAAGACAGTACCGACGTTTTCTTCCGTCACCTGAAGTTGAACGAGGTGACAGTCACCGGACTTACAGGCGAGAGCCGGCTCAGGGAGATTCCTGCACCCGTGAGTGTGGTGACGGAACGTGAGCTGCAAGCCACATCTTCGACCAATATCATTGACGCTTTGGCCAAGGAACCAGGTGTGTCACAAATCACGACCGGAGGAGGTGTCTCCAAACCCGTCATCCGAGGTTTGGGTTACAACCGCGTAGCTGTGGTCAACGATGGCATCCGGCAGGAAGGACAGCAGTGGGGTGACGAACATGGTGTGGAACTCGACGGCGAGAGCATCGGCTCTGTTGAGATTCTGAAAGGGCCGTATAGTCTGATGTATGGCTCCGATGCCATGGCCGGTGTGCTGATCTTTCACCCGAAGAGCACCGTTCCTGCGGGTACAGCGCGTGCCGGTATCAGTACGGAGTATCAAACCAACAACGGGCTTTTCAACTATTCCATCTATAGTGGTGGCAACAAGCAGGGGCTCGTGTGGGATGCCCGGTGGAGCCAAAAACTGGCCCATGCCTACAAGAATCGCTTTGACGGCTATGTGCCTGGCTCGCAGTTTCAGGAACAGGCCGCTCGTCTGTTGCTGGGCATAAACCGGGCCTGGGGACATTCCCATCTCATATTAAGCTACTACCACCTCCTGCCCGGCATCATCGAAGGAGAACGCGATGCCCTTACCGGACAACTGGAGGCGGCCACAGAGGACTTGAAGACCTATGGTCACCCGCTGCCTTTTCAGCATGTCTATCATTACAAAGCAGTATGGGACAACAGCGTAGCGCTGGGCAATGGTCGGCTTAAGACGCTCCTGGGCTACCAGCAGAACCAAAGGAAGGAATATGAAGAAAGTACCGATGAATACGGACTTTATTTCCAGTTGCACACGTTGAACTACGACGTGCGCTATGAGTTGCCGTTATATAGTGGCTGGAAGTTGGCTGTCGGGGCGAACGGTATGTACCAGCGCTCACTGAACAAGGGCGAGGAATACCTCATTCCGGCCTACCGACTCTTTGATGTCGGTTCTTTTGTCACTGCTACATGCGACCTTGGGCGACTGCATCTGACGGGCGGGCTGCGTCTGGACCGCCGACAGCTGCACAGTGAAAGGCTCTTCAATGAGGAAGAGTCCTACTGGCATTTTGTGGACTTTAGCCGCCATTTCACGGGACTCTCGGCCAGTGTCGGGGCTGTCTGTAACCTGACAGACGATGTAAACCTCCGTGTGAATCTCTCCCGTGGTTTCCGTGCGCCCAACATGAGTGAGTTGGGCTCCTTTGGTGAACATGAAGGTACAGGACGCTTCGAGGTGGGCAACAACTCGCTGAAACCCGAACATAGCTGGCAGGCTGATCTCGGTATGGACTTCAACTCTCGCTATGTCTCAGCCCAGGTGGCACTTTTTGCCAACCGCATAGACCATTATATCTTCCTGCAGAAACAGAATGTGGTGCCTGCTCCTGGCACGGAACCGCGTTACCGCTACCAGGCTGGCGATGCACGCTTGATGGGCTTTGAGGCATCAGTCGATGTGCATCCTGTCCACAGTCTGCACATTGGCAACAGCTTTTCGTTGGTCGATGCCGTGCAACTCCACCAGCAGAAAGACAGCAAGTATTTGCCCATGACGCCGGCTCCATGCTGGCAGGCAGAGGTGAAATATGAGCTGACACACGACGGTAGGCCGTTCAACAATACCTATGTGGCTGTGGGTACAACGTGTTTTCTGCGGCAGAGCCACTTCTTGCGGGCCAACGATACCGAGACGGCGACACCCTCCTACACACTGGTGAACCTCTCGGCAGGCACCGACCTTAAGGACCGACGCGGACGTACGGTGGCCTCCTTCCACCTCATGGCCGACAATCTTCTGGACCGAGGTTATCAGAACCACCTGAGCCGGCTGAAATATATGGATCTGAACAGGCTCACCTTGCGACGGGGAATCTACAACATGGGGCGCAACATTGTGGTGAAACTGCAGCTTCCCTTCAGTTTCAGTCTATAGAAGATGACGGCTTGACAATACCTGCTGTCACATCAGTTAAGGGCATCTCTCCGCGTGAGAGATGCCCTTTTGAAAATAAGGTGTAGAAGATTAGAGAAGTTCGGGAAGTTCAAAGAGACGTGTGCCGTTGGAGCCTTTGATGAGGATATACATGCCTTCAGGCCGTTCCTCGGCGATGGCGGCTTTCACCTCTGCCACGTCGTGGAACTTGCGGTAGTGACACTTGATGTCTTGATAGGCATCGCCCACGAGCCACACCTTGTCGAGCCCACACTTCTTCAGTACTTTTACGATGTGTCCATGCTCCTCACGACTGCTTTCGCCGAGTTCACGCATCTCGCCGATGATGGCCATCTTGGGACTCACCTGCATGTCGCGGAAGTTCTTGAGCGCTGCCTCCATGGAGGTGGGGTTGGCATTGTAGGCATCAACGATGAGGCGGTTGTGCTCTGTCACGGTGAGCTGTGAGCGGTTGTTGGTGGGGGTGTAGTTCTCCAGGGCGTGTCGGATGGCCTCCGGCTCTACGGCAAACTGCAGACCTACCGTGATGGCAGCCAGCATGTTGTCGATGTTATAGGAACCAATGAGGTGGGTGTTAACCTCATACCACTGGGGCTCCTGCTGACGCTCGTCGAGGTCGAGCCCCGACTCTCTCCAGCGAAAGCGCAGGAAGGGGTCGCAGGCAATGACTTCTCCGCAGACACATCCATCGGCATTGACGGGATTGGTGGTATAGGGAGAAACCCAGGCGTTGTCGGGCAGCATGGCTGCCAGGTACTCGTTGTCGGCATTGATGAAGATGACACTCTCAGGGCGTTGTGACAGGAAGTCGTATAGCTCGCCCTTGGTCTTGCATACGCCTTGGAAAGAGCCAAAGCCTTGCAGGTGGGCCTTGCCCACGTTGGTAATGAGGCCGCAGGTGGGCTCCGCAGTCTCAGCCAGCGTCTTGATGTCGCCCGGATGACTGGCTCCCATCTCGATGATGGCAATCTCATGCTCGGGAGTGAGACGGAACAGGGTCTTCGGTACGCCCACGTCGTTGTTGAAGTTGCCTTCTGTTGCCAGCACGTTGTAGCGTTCTGCCAGCACGGCGCGAATGAGTTCCTTGGTAGTGGTCTTGCCGTTGGTGCCTGTGATGCCGATGACGGGGATGTTGAACTGGCGGCGGTGCTCACGAGCCAAGTCCTTGAAAGTCTGCAGACAGTTGTCCACCAAGATATAGCGGTCGCCGTCTGCGACCTGTGGATCATCGACCACAGCGTAGGCACATCCTTTCTCCAACGACTGTGCGGCAAACTTGTTGCCGTCAAACGAGTCGCCCTTTAGGGCAATGAAGATGCTTCCTTCGGGACAGTTTCGGCTGTCTGTTGTGATGCAGGGATGCTCCTGATAGAGCTTATACAGTTGTTTGATGTCCATGTTGATGTGGATAAAAAAGGAATTGCAAAGTTACTCAATCTTTTCTTTTCTGCAAATTATTTGCAGATAAATTCAATTGAGCCCCTTTTGCTTCCCTACGTTTCCTCCTGTCAATGATAAATATTTTTCAAGAAAGGTCTTTTTGTTTGATGTTTTTTGAGTATATTTGCAGACAGTAGAATGATTGACGGCATGAAAAAGGCAGGAAACAGTAATTGTATATGCGTGCGTGGCAGGCTGATGGATATGAGCAGGCCGCGCGTGATGGGTATCCTGAATGTGACGCCAGACTCATTCTTTGCCGGCAGTCGTGTTCAGACTGAGGAGTCCATAGCCGACCGTGTTCAGCAGATGGTGACCGAAGGAGCCGATATCATTGATGTGGGAGCCTGCTCCACCAGACCTGGTTCCGAACCTGTCGAAGAACAGGAAGAGCTGCGACGGCTGGAACTTGCCTTGAAGACGGTGCGGCGCGAGGTGCCCGATGCCGTTGTCAGTGTTGACACCTTTCGTCCTCAAGTAGCACTTCGCTGCGTAGAGGAGTGGGGGGCCGACATCATCAATGATGTAGGACACGGCGAAGAGATGTTCCGCATGGCGGCCCGGCTGAGAGTTCCTTACATACTGATGTCCACCGAGGGTGACCTGCTATCGATGTTGAAGACATGGGCAGGAGAAGTGGAAAAGCTCCGTGCGCTGGGTGTCGCAGATATTATTCTCGACCCGGGTTTCGGCTTCGGAAAGTCACTCGAGCAAAACCATCGGCTCATGGGACAACTGGAAGATATGCAAGTCATGGGATTGCCTCTGCTGGTTGGGATTTCCAGAAAGAGCATGATCAGTAAAGTCCTGAACCGTCCTGCCGAGGAGTGCTTGAACGGGACAACCGTCTTGAATACCATGGCCTTGATGCAGGGAGCCTCCATCCTAAGGGTTCACGATGTACGCCCAGCCGTTGAAGCAGTTAAACTTTTATTATGCAATAAGCATTAAGTATTATACATTAAGCATTATAATATGCCTTTTACCATCGGAATCAAAGATATCATCGACATCGTGCTGGTGGCACTGATGCTCTACTACATCTATCGTGTGATGAGAGAGAGCCGTTCGCTGAACGTATTCATCGGCATCATGGTGTTTGTACTCATCTGGCTGTTTGTCAGTCAGGTGTTGGAGATGCGATTGATGGGTTCGATCTTCGACAAGCTGGTCAGCGTGGGAGTCATCGGTCTTATCGTGTTGTTTCAGGAAGAGATACGGCGTTTCCTCTATTCCTTGGGTGCCCATCGACGTTTCCGTTTCTTTACAGGATTGTTGCCGTCGGCCAGAAAAGAGGAAGAGGAAGACAAGGAAACCATCATGCCCATCGTGATGGCCTGTATGAATATGTCGCGTGGAAAGGTGGGAGCCCTGATTGTCATTGAGCGGGGAGAGTCGCTGGACGACATCATTGACACGGGCGACAAGATAGATGCCATCATCAACCAACGACTCATTGAAAATATCTTTTTCAAGAATTCACCGCTGCACGACGGAGCAATGATTATCTCCAAGAAACGCATCAAGGCGGCCGGCTGCATTCTGCCCGTGAGTCACGACCTTGA
>Ga0247611_10009273_pt1 | contig 11874 bp, 10 predicted proteins | sample 177DNAGHGhighgp2_FD_192422 | JGI IMG/M metagenome (GOLD analysis project Ga0247611, IMG submission 192422) | Sheep rumen microbial communities from Palmerston North, Manawatu-Wanganui, New Zealand - 1770 DNA GHGhigh gp2 | ecosystem: Host-associated > Mammals > Digestive system > Stomach > Rumen... | reverse complement strand
GCGCTGAGGAACGAGAGGTCGATGGTCAGGTCGCGTGGTGTCCAGTCTGTCATGGCTGCCAGATACCAGGTGTCGCCTTTCCGACGGGCAATGACGGTATACTCGCCCAACTGTCCGTCGAGGGCTAACGTCTCGTCAAAGGTGGTTGGAATCTGAGCGATGAAATCGGTGCATTCCTGGTTCTGCATATACTTCGTCGGACTGTCGGCCAGCATCTGTAGCGGAGCCTCAAAGGTGGTATACATCGCCATCTGGTGGACGCGCGTGCCTTGGCTCATGGGGTGGTCGTTGTTGCCGAAGAAACTGTCTTTCATCGCATTCATCATCGCACCAGGAGTATAGTCCATCGGACCTGCCAGCATGCGGAGGTAGGGGATGGTCACATCGTAGCGAGGCTGATTATGCAAGGGGCCGTCGCCTACACGAGGCTCCCACTTCGAGTTCTCCAGACCTTTCACGCCCTCGAAGTTGAAGATGTTCGGATAGGCACGCTGGATGCCGAAGGGCTTCAGACCATGATAGTCTAACACCAGATGATGACGGGCCGCACTGGCAGCTATCTGATAGGCAGAGGCGATGGCTTGCTGGTCGTCGCGGTCGAAGAAGTCAACCTTAAAGCCCTTGATGCCCATATCGGCATAGTGTTTCATCACAGCATCCGTTACAGCGACGTCACCCAGCGGATTGCTGCCTATGAGGTTACGCCAGCTGGACCACAGGATGATGCCCACACCTTTCTCTTGGCCATAGGCAATTAGGCGCTGTAGGTCGATTTCAGGATTCAGCGCTTCCATCAGCGACTCCTTGCCGCTCCATCCCTCGTCGATGATGATATACTCCAAGTGGTTCTTGGAGGCAAAGTCGATATAATATAAATAGGTGTTGGTGTTCATGCCTGAGGCGAAGTCGACACCCGTAATATTCGTGTTGTTCCACCAGTCCCAAGCCACCTTGCCAGGACGAATCCACGACGTGTCGCTGATGCGGCATGCAGGAGCCAGCCGCTGGGCCATATCGCAGTTCATGATGTCAGCATCGCGCTCGGTGATGACGACAGCTCGCCAAGGCAGGGCTTGTTGGCCATTCAGCTGGGCAATGTAGCCGGCTCTTTTCGTAGGTACTAGGTTCAGGCGGGCATAGCCACCAATCTCCTGTTCCAGCGGGTAGGGGGCATACTCGGCCTTTAGGCTGTTGCCTTCGCCCTTCTTGAGCATCATGCCCGGGTAGTTTTCTACACCAGCATCCATTATGATGGCCTTGAGTTGTGGTAAGCAAACAGCCAGAGGCGTGATAGCCAGCGAGTCGGCATACATCTCCGACAACTTCTGCTCGTCATAATATGACTCAAACGAGTAGCAGTAACGCTCGCCCCCACGGTTGTCGTTCACATAGGGCACGAAGGCGGGGTAGTCGGCAGCAAAGCAGAACTCGGCAGTTTCGTTGATGACATTCAAGGGTTTCTTATTGGTGCTGATGAGGCGGTAGGCCGCACCATCGTCGTAGGCTCTCACTTCAATAGTGAATTTCTGATTGGTGTACATCAGCAGCTGGCCGTAGCAGTCCTTCACGCTGGCTTTCTTGTAGAAAGGACTCTCGAAACTGCTGTTAACAACCGTCTTGGCCACTTTCCCCACTTTGCCGAGTCCCAAGAGTTTCTTGCCTTGCGCCAGCTGGATGTCAATCCGTGAGGGTTGCAGCACCGTCTTTCCGTCGTAGTCTATCTGCCAGCAGACTTGCTCGTCGGTGGTTACCGTTACCTTTACTTTGCCGTTGGGTGACTTCACTTCGTAATTACCTGCTGAGGCATTTAGTGCCATCAAAAAGAGCAGGTTCAGGATCGTTATCAGTTTCATTGTTATCATCTTTTTTGCAAAGATAGTAATATTTTCGAAAAAAATGTGTATATTTGCGCAATAATAACATATAACTATGAAGAAGAAACTGTTTAAATGGAGTATTTCGGCCCTTGTGCTGTTAACCGCTATGATGCAACTGACTGCTTGTAACAATGCTCAGCGTGAAAATCCGCTGCTTCAGGAGAGCACCCTGCCGTTTGGTGCACCCGACTTTAGTAAGATCCAGACCTCTGACTATCTGCCAGCCTTCGAGGCTGCCATTCAGCAGAAACGCGACGAGATAGCCCAGATTGTAGAGAACAAGGATTCGGCCACTTTCGAGAATACCATCCTCGCCTTTGAGGAGAGTGGGCGGATGCTCGATCGTGTCTCTCGCATCTTCTTTGCTTTGGTGGAAGCCGACAAGACGCCAGAATTGGGCGATATAGAAAAGAAGGTACAGCCCATGCTGACTGAACTTGAAAATGAGATTTCGTTCAACAAGCCATTGTTCGAACGTATCCGCCAGGTTTATGATCGTGAGCATGAGAGATTAAAAGGCGAAGACCAGAAGCTGTTGGAGGAGATCTACAAGGATTTCGTTCGTAAAGGCGCATTGCTGCCTGACGACAAGATGGCCCGCATGAAGGAAATCAACATGCGCATCTCCGACCTACAGCAACAGTGGGGCGACATGCTGCCCGATGCGACCAACAATGCTGTGGTATGGGTTGACAAGAAGGAGGACTTGGCAGGACTCTCAGAGGCTGATATTGCCCAATGTGCCAAGGATGCAGAGAGTAGGGGAGGCAAGGCACCTTATGCCATCGTCATTGTCAATACCACCCAACAGGCTCCGCTGGCCAGTCTCGACAATCGCGAACTGCGCAAGCGAGTATTCGAGGCCGCTGTCCATCGTGCTGATGGCACAGGCAAGTACAATACCTTCCCTTTGGTTGTCGAGATAGCCAAGCTGCGTGCCGAGCAGGCTGAGATTATGGGTTATCCCAACTATGCCTCCTATTCGCTGGAGAAGACGATGGCCAAGACACCCGATCAAGTCTATGCCTTCCTGAAGAACCTGATTAGCCAATACACACCGAAGGCGCAGGCTGAGACCAAGGCCATTGAGGATTTTGCCCGTCAGACCGAAGGTAAGGACTTCCAGCTACAGCCTTACGACCGCTTCTACTATTCTGCTAAGATGAAGAAGCAGTTGCTGGATATTTCTGACGATGAGGTCAAGCCCTACTTCAATGTCGACAGCGTGTTGGTTAACGGTGTCTTCTATGCCGCTCATCGCGTGTATGGCCTGACTTTCAAGGAGCGTACCGATATTCCTACCTATCATCCTGACATGCGCGTGTTTGAAGTCATCGACAAGGATGGCAAGCAGAAGGCGCTCTTCTATTGCGATTACTTCCGTCGTCCCACCAAACGCGGTGGTGCGTGGATGGATGCTTTCCAGAAACAGAGTCGTCAGCGTCAGCAACTGCCTATTATCTTTAATGTATGCAATAATGCCAAGGCCCCAGAGGGTCAGCCCTCGCTGCTCACCTGGGACGAGGTAACCACGATGTTCCATGAGTTCGGTCACGCCCTTCATGGCATGCTGTCTGACTGTCAGTACAACAAGCTCAGCGGTACCAGTGTGGCTCGCGACTTCGTGGAGATGCCGTCGCAGTTCAACGAGTCGTTTGCCTCTATCCCTGAAATCTTCGACCATTACGCCCTGCATTACAAGACCGGTGAGCCCATGCCTGCCGAACTGAGGGAGCGTATGCTGAAGAGCATCAATTTCCAGACAGCTTATGCCCTTGGCGAGAACTTGGCAGCGACCTGTATTGATATGGCTTGGCACATGTTGCCCAGCGACAAGATTCCTACTGCCGACCAGGCTCCTGCTTTCGAGCAAGAGGCTTTGAGTCAGGTAGGACTGCTTGATGCCCAGATACCTCCCCGTTACTCTACCAGCTACTTCAACCATGTCTGGGGTAGCGGCTATGCGGCAGGCTACTACAGCTACCTCTGGACCGAGGTGTTGGCTGTCAATATAGCTGACGTCTTTGCCCAGCGTGGTGCCCTGAAGCCTGAGACGGGTCAGGCGATGCGCGACAAGATACTGAGTCGTGGTAATACGGGCGACCTCATGCAGATGTTTACTGACTTCACGGGCATGGAGCAACCCGATGCCTCCAGCCTGCTTAAAGCCAGAGGATTGTAAAATACTGAAAAATCATCAAAAGAATATAAGCTTATGAAAGATTATCGAATTGTCAATGCAGCGACCATCATGGCGCTAGCAATAGTATGTCTGGGATGGTTTATCAAGGCAGGTATCGACGACTTTGCCAACAAAGACCGTAGAGTCAATGTGAAGGGACTTGCCGAGATGGAGGTGCCTGCCGATAAAGTGACGTGGCCTATCGTATCGAAAGAGGTTGGCAACGACTTGCCGGAGTTGTACGAACGCGTAGCTGTGACGCAGCAGAAGATTAAGGCTTTTCTCCTGCGCAATGGCATCAAGGAAGACGAGCTGACGGAGAATGCGCCTCAGGTGGTAGACCTTAAGGCCCGCGAGTATGCCGATAATAACAAGGCTTATCGCTATATCATCACCTCGGTCATCACGCTCACTTCCTCACACGTGAAAGAGGTTCGTGGCATTCTGGCACGCCAGGGCGACCTGCTCAAAGAGGGCGTAGCCATCGTCGATGGCGGCTATGAGAACCCAGTGAAGTATGAGTTTGTAGCCTTTAAGGAGATGAAGCCAAAGATGATGCAGGAAGCCATTCAGAATGCAGAGAAGACTGCCCAGCAGTTTGCAGAGAACTCACATTCCAAGCTCGACAAGATCATCAGTGCCGACCAAGGCCAGTTCTCTATCGATAATCGCGACGATAACACGCCCTATATTAAAAAGGTACGTGTCGTGACTACCGTTACCTATTCGTTGAAAGACTAAAAGAGAAACTATTGTTTAATAACTAAAAGCTGAAGATAATGAAAGTAGGAGTTCCCAAGGAGATTAAAAACAACGAGAACAGAGTGGGCATGACCCCTTCGGGTGTTGCCGAGTTGATACGCCGAGGCCATCAGGTGCTGGTGCAGCATACGGCAGGCGAGGGTAGTGGCTTCAGCGATGAGGCCTATCAGAAGGTGGGCGCCCAGATTGTGCCTGCCATCGAGGATGTCTATGCGCAGGCTGACATGATAGTCAAGGTGAAGGAGCCCATCGAGCCAGAATACTCGCTGGTGCGCAAAGGCCAGGTGGTATTCACCTATTTCCATTTTGCCTGCGAAGAGGAACTGACGCATGCCATGCTGAAGAGTGGTGCTGTCTGCATAGCCTACGAAACGGTAGAGCGCGACGACCGCTCCTTGCCTTTGCTGATACCGATGAGTGAGGTGGCAGGCCGAATGGCTACGCAGAATGCAGCCTACTATCTGCAGAAGACAAAAGGCGGAAAGGGTAAGCTGATGGCTGGTGTGCCTGGAGTAAAACCAGCCCGTGTCTTGGTACTGGGCGGTGGAACGGTAGGTGAGGCCGCAGCGCGTATTGCTGCTGGCATGGGTGCTGAGGTGACTATTACCGATGTCTCTCTGCCACGACTGAAGCAGTTGGCTGCCGAACTGCCTGCCAATGTGCATACGCTCTTTTCATCGAAACATAACATCTGTCAGGAGTTGCCCACAACTGATGTGGTCATCGGCTCTGTGCTGATTCCTGGCGATGCAGCACCCAAGCTCATCACTAAAGACATGCTGCAGCTGATGGAGAAAGGTTCGGTGCTCGTCGATGTAGCCATCGACCAAGGAGGTTGTTTCGAGACTTCGCACCCCACTACGCATAGCGATCCCGTCTATGAGGTGGATGGTATCGTGCATTATGCGGTAGCTAACATTCCAGGGGCAGTACCTAACACATCGACCATTGCCCTGACCAATGCCACACTTCGCTATGCCATCGCTCTGGCTGACAAGGGATGGCAGCAGGCTTGTCGTGACGACCAGTCGCTGGCTCGTGGTGTCAACATGGTGGATGGTAAGTGTACCTATGAAGCTGTAGCAAAGGTGTGGGGACTGGACTATACACCATTACCCCTGTAAACTGGAGGTTCAGATGAAGATAGGTTTGCTTCCGCGCATATTGATAGCCATCGTGCTGGGTATCGTCTTCGGACAGTTCCTGAATGAGGAGTTGGTTCGTGTGTTTGTGACTTTCAACGCCTTGTTCAGCCAGCTGTTGGGTTTTCTGATACCTATTATTATTGTGGGACTGATCACATCGGCTATAGGCGAGATAGGCAGCCAGGCGGGCAAACTGCTATTGATGACTGTCGGTATAGCCTATCTGGATACGGTGTTCTGTGGTCTGCTGTCGTATACCACAGGTCAAGCCTTGTTTCCTTCTATGCTGGGGCAGACCATGGCGTCTGCCCTGCCCGAGACGCCACAAGCGCTAGGACCCTATTTCCAATTGCAGATCCCCCCGATACTGGATATCATGTCGGCTTTGCTCTTCTCGTTTATCCTAGGTATCTGCATTGCCTATGGCGAGTTGCCCACTCTAAAAGCCATAGCAGTAGAGTTCAAGGAAGTGGTGTCGAAGACCATCGGCCACCTGATTATCCCATTGCTGCCCCTCTATATCTTTGGTATCTTCCTGACAATGACCTATTCAGGCCAGGTGTGGAGCATCATGTCCATCTTTGTACGAGTCATCGTGGTCATCTTCGTCCTCCACTTGTTTATCCTGCTCTACCAGTTCTTGTTGGCCGGTGCTGTGGTGCATCGCAATCCGTTCCGCCTACTCTGGACCATGCTGCCCGCCTACATGACGGCACTGGGTACCAGCAGTTCGGCAGCAACGATACCTGTGACGCTTCGACAGACGCTGAAGAACGGGGTGTCTGAGGGCATTGCGGGCTTTGTGGTGCCGCTGTGTGCTACTATCCATATGTCTGGATCAGTAATGAAGATTACGTCATGTGCGCTAGCCATCTGTCTCCTCAACGGGATGCCTTCTGATCTGGGCACCTTCCTGCAGTTCATCCTAATGCTATGCGTTGTCCTGGTGGCAGCCCCTGGTGTTCCTGGAGGAAGCATCATGGCAGCATTGGCTCCGCTGGCTAGCATCCTAGGGTTCGACAGCGATCAGCAAGCCCTCATGATAGCGCTCTACATTGCTCTCGACTCGTTTGGTACAGCATGCAACGTGACAGGCGATGGAGCCATAGCCTTGGTGGTCGATAAGTTGCGGAAGAGATAAACCAGAAAAAAGAAAGCGGAACCTCAGCCATGAAGTTCCGCTTTCTTTCTGGTGTTTACTCTTCTACAGAGAAGTCGTCCTTACCAACACCGCAGATGGGGCATACCCAATCCTCGGGGATGTCTTCAAACGCTGTTCCGGGAGCGATACCGCTATCGGGATCGCCTACTTCTGGATCATAAACATAACCACATGTGTCGCAAATGTACTTTTTCATAATCTTAAGCTTTTTTAGTTAGTAATGGAAAGTATGTGTTCTACTTTTTCTATGATAGTCTCAGGTGCAATATTGTTCATACAGGCATAGTCGCCTCGACGACAAGGCTTCTGTCCGTAGATGCTACACGGACGGCACTCCAGGTCTGTCTGGATGATGTTGGCCTCCGTCTGTCCCCATCCTAAGAATCCGGCATAGGGATGAGTGGCTCCCCATATGCTTATGACGGGAGTACCCGTCAGCGAGGCCAGATGCATATTCGACGAATCCATCGAAATCATGAGGTTCAGATGACTCATCAGGATGAGCTCTTGGTGTAGCGATTCCAAGTGATGGCCCACATTGACGCACGCAGAGTGCTTCTGGCACCACTCCTTGAAGTATTCATCTTCCTGCTGGCCCCGTCCAAAGAGGAAGAAGCGCGCCTTGGGGTACTTGGCTATCAGCTGTTCTATCACCTGGTGCATCAGGTGGGGAGGATAAACCTTGCCTTCGTGGGCAGCAAAGGGGGCGATGCCAATCCATTGCTCAAAGGAGTTTTTGACATTGATGCCCTTGGGTAACATGTTCAAGTTGCCTCCTTCCTGCTCAGGGAAGATACTCTTGAAGTTGATGTCCACAGGATAACCCAATCGACGGAATACCTCAGCATAGTTCTGGAATGAGGTAGGCTGTTGCTGCAGCTGCTTCTTGGATGATTTGGTGATGCGGCGGCGACCCTTGCGATGCTTATTGATGTGGGCTACTTTATAATGGCCTACATTAAATCGGAAGCGCAGATATTCCGAGCGCAGCACGTTATGCAGGTCGGCAACTGCCGTAAACTGCTTGGCAGCCAAACGACGGTAGAGGGCATTGAGTCCCTTGATGCCATGATACTCATGTTTCAGATCGGCTACCATGAAATTGACGTTAGGAGCCAGATCCTCAAACAGCGGACGGGCGAAGGCACGGCTCAACACCGTGATACGGACATGTGGATACTGCATCGCCAACGAGTACACCACAGGTACTACCATAGCCACATCGCCCATAGCGGAAAAACGGATGACGAGTATGTGCTCTTTTCTCATACCTCTATTTCCTCACCACTCACTTCTTATATAAGATAGGATTGGTGGCGGGGTCGTTGTACATCTTCATCTGTCGATATACCTTCATATATTTACGACCTGCTTCAATATCCTCCAACAGCTGGTCGATAGCTGTCGAGAGGTCTTTCTGCTGTTCTATCAGCACGTCCAGCTTGTCTTTGCATTTAGCGATATGTGCTGCATCGGCATCCTTGCGCTCCGTCTGCTCCCTCATATGCCATATCTTCAGGGCCAGAATGCTCAGGCGGTCAATGGCCCATGCAGGACTCTCTGTGTTCAGACGAGCCTCAGGCTGAATCTTCACCCCAGCATATAGATGGCGGAAATAACTGTCAATCTCTTCCACCAAGTCAGTACGGTCTTGGTTCGAGCGGTCGATGCGACGTTTTAGCCCTAAAGCCTCGGTAGGGTTGATGTGCGGATCGCGGATGAGGTCTTCCAGATGCCATTGTACCGTATCTATCCAGCACTTCTGATAGAGACCATATTCGATGGAATCGTGATCATAGGGGTTGTTGATGGGTGTGTCCACATCGTCTTTCAGATGATAGTCACGAATGGCTTGTCCAAAGACCTTATTGGCTTTTTCTGTAAATGACATACTAGTTCAGAATAATGTTACGCTGCAAAGATACAATAAATAATTCATAATTCACCATTCAGCGTTCATAATTTAAATATTATTTGTAACTTTGCAACTGGTTATGAAGATAGTTATTGACGATAAGATTCCTTATATTCGTGAGAAACTGGCCTTATTGGCTGACGAATTGGTGGCTCTCCCCGGTGGAGCGATTAGTGCTGCCGACGTGAAAGATGCTGATGCACTCGTTGTCCGTACTCGAACGCGCTGTGATGAGCAGCTGTTGGCAGGAAGCCGTGTGCAGTTGGTGGCTACCGCAACGATTGGTTTTGACCATATCGATGTCGATTATATGCAGCAAGCGGGCATCCGCTGGACCAATTGTCCAGGATGCAACTCGGGTTCCGTAGCGCAATATCTGGAGTGTTCCCTTTTGTTATTGGAACAGCTGAAGGCCCTTAACCTACGGCAATCAACCCTCGGCATTGTGGGTTGTGGCCATGTGGGTTCGAAGGTGAAGGCCGTTGGTAAGCGACTGGGCATGCGTGTTCTGGTTTGCGACCCACCCTTGGGCCATGCTGATTTCGTCGCTATGGATGTGATAGAGCGCGAGGCTGATGTGATTACCTTCCATGTACCCTTGACACGTGACGGCCAATATGCTACCTACCATTTGGGCGATGAGTCTTTCTTCCATCGTTTGGCGCGCGTACCTTATATAATAAATACCAGTCGAGGTGAGGTGGTCGACAACGAGGCTTTGCTTCAAGCACTACTGTCGGGTAGGGTGAAGGATGCTGTCATTGATGTCTGGGAAAACGAGCCTCACCTTAATTTGGAACTGTTACAACGTGTTTTCATAGGTACACCCCATATTGCCGGCTATTCTGCTGATGGTAAGGTGAATGCAGACAATATGGTGATAGATGCTTTATGTCAACATTTCGGTCTTCCTCATCCAGGAAAGATATCTGCCCCATCGTTGCCTGCCGTTTTTCAGGATACAGGCAGTCCACTCGACTATTATAACCCGATGGAGGACAGTCAAAAGTTAAAAGATCATCCTTCAAACTTTGAATTTTTGCGAAATCACTACCCTTTGAGGCGCGAAAAGTTGCACAACTGATAGGTGTTTGTGCAAGAAAGAGTGTTTTTTTACCCATAAAATTTGCGTAAGTCAATAAAAATGTGTTACTTTGCACCCGCTAAGCGACACATATTGTGAAGTTTTCAGAATAAAGAAATCAATTATTAACATTTTAAAGAAAGAAATTATGTCAGAAATTGAAAGCAAAGTAAAGGCTATTATCGTAGACAAACTCGGTGTTGATGAAGCAGAGGTTAAGCCCGAAGCAAGTTTCACTAACGATCTCGGTGCTGACTCACTGGATACCGTAGAGCTCATCATGGAGTTCGAGAAGGAGTTCGGTATCTCTATCCCCGACGACAAGGCTGAGAAGATTGGTACTGTTGGCGACGCTATCGCTTACATCGAGGAGAACGCAAAATAAATCAGTTCACAACATAATGGTTGCTTCGGATATTTCGAAGCAACCATTATGCTTTAAATTTTTCATATGGAATTAAAAAGAGTAGTAGTAACAGGCATGGGTGCCGTTACGCCACTTGGAAATACTCCTAAGGAGACTTGGGAGGCCATGTTGGCAGGTAAGAGTGGTGCTGCGCCTATTACACTTTTCGATGCTTCTAAGTTCAAGACCCAATTTGCTTGTGAGGTGAAGAACTTGGATGTCAACGCATATATCGACCGCAAGGAGGCTCGCAAGATGGACCGCTACACTCAGCTGGCCATCATTGCTGCCATGCAGGCCGTTCAGGACTCAGGCATGGACCTTGAGGCAGAGGACAAGAACCGCATTGGTGTTGTCTATGGTGTAGGTATCGGAGGTATTAAAACCTTCGAGGAAGAGGTCACCTATTATGGTGCTCATCGTGAGGACGGACCAAGGTTCAATCCTTTCTTCATCCCCAAGATGATTGCTGATATCGCAGCAGGTCAGATTTCTATCATGTACGGTTTCCACGGCCCCAACTACATCACCGCATCTGCTTGTGCTTCTTCATCGAACGCATTGGCTGACGCCTTCAACCTGATTCGTCTGGGTAAGGCCAACGCTATCGTTGCTGGTGGTGCTGAGGCTGCTGTCTGCGAGACGGGTGTTGGTGGTTTCAATGCCATGAAAGCCCTGTCTACCCGCAATGACGAGCCCGAGAAGGCTAGCCGTCCGTTCAGCGCTAGTCGTGATGGTTTCATCATGGGCGAGGGCGCAGGCTGTCTGATTCTTGAGGAACTGGAGCACGCTAAGGCTCGCGGTGCTAAGATCTATGCAGAGATGGTTGGTGCTGGTATGAGCGCTGATGCTCACCACATTACCGCTTCTCACCCCGAGGGTCTTGGTGCTAAGCTCGTGATGCAGAACGCGCTGGAGGATGCAGGTATGCAGCCTGACGAGATTGACTACATCAACGTTCATGGTACTTCTACCCACGTTGGTGACATCTCTGAGGCCAAGGCCATCAAGGATGTGTTTGGCGATGCAGCCTTCAAACTGAACATCTCGTCAACCAAGTCAATGACTGGTCACTTGCTGGGTGCTGCTGGTGCTGTTGAGGCTATGGCTACCGTTCTGGCTGTCCAAAACGATATCGTTCCTCCCACCATCAACCACGAGGAAGATGATAAGGACGAGGAGATTGACTACAACCTCAACTTCACCTTCAACAAGGCTCAGAAGCGTGAGGTTCGTGCTGGTCTCAGCAATACCTTCGGATTTGGTGGTCACAATGCCTGCGTAGTCTTCAAGAAGTATGTGGGTTAACGACATCATTGATAGAATAAAGCTCCCTTTCCG
>Ga0247611_10009272_pt1 | contig 11875 bp, 12 predicted proteins | sample 177DNAGHGhighgp2_FD_192422 | JGI IMG/M metagenome (GOLD analysis project Ga0247611, IMG submission 192422) | Sheep rumen microbial communities from Palmerston North, Manawatu-Wanganui, New Zealand - 1770 DNA GHGhigh gp2 | ecosystem: Host-associated > Mammals > Digestive system > Stomach > Rumen... | reverse complement strand
TTGTGTTTACAAATATATAAACAATATTTCTAATCCAAAAATATTTTTAAAAAATTTGAGCTCCTCAACCTTTTTGTTCGGATGAGGAGCTCTCAGTATCTCTTTTACTTATGTACTTAAGCTTTAACTCATCCGACGGTATCTAGGATCTGATTCTGGTTGTCCCTTACCACCTGCTACTATAGAATCAACACAACCTGCAAGGATTGAATTCTGTTCCAATCCTGCAAGAAGAATAACTGTATTTGTGTTGTGTAGCATTTGCGACTAATAAGTTTATAAGTTTTCTATAATTTATATATTACAAATCTATGAAAGATTTTTTAATATGTAAAATTAAATTTTATTATTTATTAAAGTTTTGAGAGAAATTTCTCACAGAATTAAATATTTAATATTTTACCATGAACCGATAGTATCTGCAGCAAGACTATTTAACTCAATATCTACAGAAGGATATTCATCATCATCTACATTCAATACTGTTCCATCTATTGAATATTCTCCATCATAATAATACACAACAATGCTATTAATACGATTAAGTAAATTTTTAATAAGTTGTTTATCTCTTGGTGAAGATTTCAAAAATCTTAAAAGACAAGTATCATATTCATAACCATCTTCAGGATCACCGAGATCATATTCATCTGATATATATAACTTTAAAGTTTCACCCTGAAGCTCAGCATCATAAAATCTACCAAATTCATCATCATCTGCATAAAAACTTGAGCCACCAGACTCAAACATATAAAAATCTATAGAATTTAATACTGCATTTTTTTCTTCTGCAGACAGACTGTTTACATTTTCATTCAAATGTCTTACAAAATTTAAAACATCTTTTTTACCATAAGACTCTACGAGTCTCTTAAGAGTATTTCTATCTTTAATTAATGTATTCATTGTATTATTTTTATTTGTTTCTTTTATAAGTTTTGAGAGAAATTTCTCACAATTTATTAATGCTCAAATTTTCCAAATTTAGAAATTGCAAATCTTTGTAAATTTATATCAATAGTAGAAAGTTCATCTGAATCTAAAGTACTTATTTCTGATAATGCATAAAATGCACAAGGAATCTGCACAGTTTCATCATGCTCAGGAAAATATACATTTACTACTATTTTTGATACACTATCTAATACATTCATTATTTGTTCTCTTGATGTAGAATCTACTCTTTTTAATATAAGAGTTCCTTTACCCCAACCACGCTTACAGTCATCAATGTCAGAATCATACTCTTCTGCTCCAAAATTTCCATAATCAATATCTAATACTAAAGTGTTTCCTTCTACATGTAAATCATCTATTGAAATATTACCATCTGGACACCATTCATCTAAATTAAATGCTATTGAAGGACCTCCAGTATAAGTTGAAGCAAGATCAACTCCACAGTAACATCCATTCTTAAATGCTTCTAAATCATTTTGTGTTATATTTATAGATTCATTCAAATGTCTTACAAAATTAAGAACATCTTTCTTGCCGTAAGACTCTACAAGTCTCTTAAGAGTATTTCTATCTTTAGTTAATGTATTCATTGTATTATTTTCATTTGTTTCTTTTATAAGTTCTGAACCATCCGGGATAGGATGATCTAAAAATCTAGTATATTTGCAAGGTCTTGCCAACCAATAAGCATTCACTGCAGGATCTCTCAATTCATATTTGTATAATGTTGCTAATCTATGTTCATATTTTGAAATAAGTTCAGCTTCATCTTCTTCTGTTTCTGATGCATCCTTTGGATAGATAAACAATGCTGGCAATTTAGGATACTCGTTTGTTCTAACTACCCAAACCAAATCTTCATCATATTTAACTGCATCTAATGCTTCTTCTTCATCCCAAGTGTATCCAAATAAATTATACACATCTGACATGGAACGTATCGTTTTTTCTGTTGGTCTACCTGCTACTCTTCCTCTTTTTCCTGAATTTCCACCTGTTAATTTTATATGCATTCCTGGAACTTCTGTCAAAAATAATCTTCCATAATCTTGGTCTAGCAGCAGTTCTTTAAAATCTGCTCCAGTAAATACATTAAGCACACGTAAAATCCTAAGTATTCTATCTTCACCAAGAGGTGAAAAACTTGCATATTCCTTAAACTTTTTAAAGCTTTCTCTTGCATCATCTGCTGTTCCAAGTTTAAGAACAAACTCACCAGAACGGCCGCCCATTCTTCTTAATGTATCAATAATAGGAAGCAATCTATTTCTTCCTTTATTATCTGTATTCAATTCATTAAATGATAAAATATTCATAATATTCTTCTTATCTTCCTTGTCCACGGTATGGCTTTACATAATGCTTGCTGTTCTTACTTCTAGAACTTTTGCATTTTGAATGAATGCCTGGACGTTTCTTTTTTGTAGTTTCTGAGTATACTCTAACTTTTGGTAATGATGCTGCCATTAATATACAAATTAATTTTATTATTTATTTAACAAAAAAGGACTTCAAAATGAAGTCCTTTTACTTAAAAATCAAATTAATATTATTCTATTTCGTATGTATCTCCAGTACGAGAATCTACTGCAACAAATCCAGAACTATGTGTACCAAATATATACAATGGATCATATGCGTCTCTCATATCTATCGGACATCGAAATACCATTTTGTCTCCTGATGGAATTGTTCCAAATTTATATAATCTATCAACTGCATCTTCAAAAGTAATATTGACATTTACATCAGTCAGATTGTCAGAACCTAGCCACATTCCCTCTTTCTTTTCAATAACAGTTTCTCCTGTTTCATATGTTCTTGTTAAAAAATAAACAGTGTCATATACAGTAAATACTGTCATTGTAGATAAAATCTTTACTTCATCTGCAGACAATGTGTCTAAATTACCATTCAATATAGCATCAACCTCGTAAAATCTCACCTCTACTGAATCAGTGTCAAAAGAATGTGCATAATTAAAATCTTCAACTAAATACTCTGTGAATGTTGGTTGAACATTGTCTGGAACATTTTTATTTCTGTTATAAGTAATCGCTAGTACAGTAAGAAGAATAGCAACTGCTATACCAGACACCCAACATAAAAATTTTTTAATATTCATACAATAATAATTTAATATTTGTTAAAACATCCAATTCAAAAGTTTTGTATAATCTGAAGCAATGTCATTATATTCAATAACTTCAGTATTATTTAACTTTTCTAAATATTTATTAAGTTCTTCCAGATTCTTATACAATTCATTTCTCTTAGAAATTCTATCTACATCTGTAGATTCAGGAAGATTTGCAAGTTCATCTTCATATTTCTTTTTCAATGAAAGATATTGTGCTTTATTATCTGCAAGACTCTTCTTAATGTCATCTATCTTATCATGTTCAACAGAATATACTGAACCGTTTCTAGAAGTTATGTTAAAGTCAATAAGAGAATATCCATTAAAATATCTCTTAGCATTAACATATCTTTTAACATAATCACCAGTCAGTCTAGCTGATGCAGATGCAACAGGAATACCTGAATAATCTTCATCTACTACATACATTACCATGTCTTTAATATCAATTATAGTCATAATGATATTAGTACATACAGAAGTCAATCTAAATCCTGTAGTTACAGTAGATGGAGCCCAAGTTACTTCACCAGGAGTACCGAATTCACTACGTTCCATAATTCCTGCCCAAGCATCTTTCTTAGCAAATCCTTGACCGTCAAAATCATTTACAGAAGCAACAATATATCTCACTCCTGCATTACGAGCTCCCTTTATATCGACATCTATATATTCTGCACAATTTCCCTTTCTGTGACGTACATCTCCAGAAAAAACAGCCCATTTTTCACGCTTGTAATAAGTATTCCATGAAATAGATGTCAAATAATTAAATTTGCTGTCATACATAGAAGTTGACAAGTCCAAATCATACTGTCCAAACTTGTCTGTCCAGCGACAATAACATCTAAGAATTCCTGTAGATATGTCAATAGGAAGCTTTGAACCACGGGCAAGTTGACCAGGCATAAAATTCATGCTTCTCATATTCTTAGGAAGAGCAATATTCTTAATAGATTCATCTAGAATATATGTTTTTCCTTCAAGAGAATCCAATTTGCTAAACCTGTTATTAAGTTCAGTTACAAGAACTTTAAGAAGATAAGAAATTACATTATATGACAATTCAGGAAGAAGAGGAAGCTTAAATGAAGGCTTTCTTGCACCTTTAATAACAACATATCTTCCATCACGAAAATCAATATCATTACGAACATTGAAATGATCCAGAAGTTCATAGATCATTTTTGTTGAAATACTAGAAAGTACTTCTGCAAATTTGTCAAGAGTATATTGATAGTGTGATGGATAATTTCTTAACAGATTATCAATATTTCTGGCAAATTCACCAGGCCGTTCACAATAAATGCTAATAAGAAGTTCATAATCATCTGCCTTTCTTGCTGCTTCTACTCTGCTGTAGTATGTAGAGATATACTGAGATGCTATACGAAGAGTAGTAAATGCTTCTGCAGTTTCAGGATATCTGTTAGCATACTCACCTGGATGAAGAATCTCACCAAGTCTAATCCATCTTTCTGCATATTTCTTCATATCTGCAAGAATATTGTCTCCTCTCTTTCCCTTCTTTTTCTCTTCAGTGAAAAGATGTTCAATCATATCAAGAATTTTACGTCTTTCAGGACGAGAAAATTTCTTGAATTTAAACGGAGCTCTTGCTGCTGTAAGTTGTTTTTCATAATAATCCTTAAGATATTGTGACATTCTGTCAAATTGCAGATTACTCCATCCATAGTCAAGAGCAGTAGGAATCTTTGGAAGAGAAACATCTCCACCAGAAAGATAAACAGCATATCTAAGAACATCTGTAACTGTCTTAGGATAATAACTGTCTACATTTGCAAATACAATACAAAGTGTCTCTTTAAATGGAATTTCTTCTGGAATAATTTCATTGACTGAATTTGCAATTTCATATGAATTCTTCAATACATATGCAATCACATCTTTGTCATATGATGTCAATGACTGCTGTGATGACAACAGCTTTTTGAAATAATCACAAAATTCTTTATTCGTAATAGTGTGAATAAGTTTATAAGAATCTCTCAAAACTACACCATCATACTTGTCATGCAACATCAAAAGTTCTTGGTCGTCACAAGATGGCATAGCAGGAGAATATGCACCATCAGAAAGATAATGAACAATCTGATGAATAAACATCTCTGTTTCAGACATCATCAATACTGAAGTAGGATAATTTCCAAACAAAGAGACATAACATCCATCTCCATAAGCATCAGCCAAATAATCTGCTAGACTATCAGCTATAGAAATAAGAGTTTCATCATCCATCAAATCAAGGTAAAACAAACAAGCCTTATCAAACATGTATCCATATCGCATAAGTTCTACCTGCATATTCAAAACAATAGGATTAAGACAGTCCAAACTATCAAAATAATTTTGAACTGCTTCATCTTCATAGGAATCTCTTTCTTTTATTCTAAGAAAACCTTTTGAAAATGCAATAGTATCGATGTTCATGTTCTTTTTTGTGCTGTTTGCTGTATTCATATCTTTCTTTAAATTTAAATCAATAAAAATAGCGGATAGTAGAATGGTAAAACTAACTGTTAATAATGAAAAACATCAAAAATAGAAGTAACCGTTTCTATAGCCGCTAAAAATTAAAAGTTAAACAAATGTTCGGAGATGATAGTTGTAAAATAAGCTGTATCATAATTTATGTAAAAATTAGAAGTAACAGACTATATAGCCGAACTAAATATTGTATAAACAAATATACAAAAAGATTTTTATTTTAAAAAATTATTTTCTTGAAAGTTTTTTCTTTCTTTCATTAAATGATTCATCTGATTCTCCTTTACTCCACCAAGAATCTCTTCTGTTTTCATAATCAATCTTATAATCAGAATATGTCCAATCATTTATAATTGTCTTTTCACTAGGAATGACTTTATCTCCTGAAACAATTTTATCTAAATTAGCTTTAATGAAATTTTTTTGGGAACGTCTAATTATTTTTCTAAACAATCTATGTTCCCTACCAGTTCCATCTTTATATATTGATTTTTTAACTGATCTGCTCATATACAAATATATGTAATTATTTTTAGTAATAAAAATTACCAAAGTGCAGTAGTTGTTGCGAATTTAGGTTTATCTTCTGTTTGAGGAGAATTTAACCAATTCTCAAATATCTTTTTTGTCTTATCATTACAGAATTGAGAGTACTTATCATAGATTGCCTTCCTTTGCAAAAACTTTATATGCTTGTAAAATTCTTTATCTGTAGAAACGCGCATCACCTTAGCTGCAAAATCCTCAGGAGATGAAACATACATAAATCCTTTCAATTCTTCATCGTCAATGTATTTATGGTCTTTGTCATAAGGTTCATATACAAATGCTATAACATCAGAAAGCATTGCATCAAAAAATCTTGGTGAAATAAAATCATTGAATGTTATTTCATCTGCAATAACAAATGTGGCTTTTGCATTTTGTCCAATATATGGAATTAATTCATCATAAAATAATGAAGAAACTCTATCAAATTTATCATGATGAGGAAACAGATTTCTAGAAGATGTAATTACTAGAGATTTCTCAGGAATTGCAGCATAATAATTTTCTATTATCTCCATTCTTTTTGAACCTCTGTTATATCCATGATATTCTGCTGGATATTTTTTATTTTCCCAAGAGTATGACTTCAATTTATTTTCAACATTGTCTGTCATTGCTTGATATGTAAATATTGGGAAATGACACCACTTTTTAACAAATTTAGGTGTAAGTTCATTTTTAGGAGACAATTTACTTAAATAATCTATGTATGAAGTTCCGCAATGAGCAATTATACAATTTTCAATGCATTTTTCAACATTTGGCCAAACTCTGCAGTATTCATCGAAAATATCATCAGGAACAATATGTCCAAGAGTCTTATACTCAAACATTCTTCTGTTAAGAACAATAAATGGATTAAGATAATGAATTTCAGGATCATCTTGCATAATAAAGTAATGTCCATCACCATGCTTTTGATACCATTCATTTACTCTCAAAACATTATAGAAAAAGTCAGAATATACATAACCAAGAAACATATTAAGAGCTGCCTGTATTTGAAAAATATCATCTGCTTCATCAAGACAATGAGGTTCTTCAATTTGTTTCATACAACCTTTAAAGAACTCATAATCTGTTTCTGTTCTTCCCTGAAAGGTCGAAGCAAAGAATACTTTCTCATATCCGTAAACTTCAATTAAAAAATTCTTAAGTGCTTCATATGTTTTTGTAGATATAAGTTTACTAGACAAAGAAATATACTTTGTCATACAAATAATTGCTGCAGTTTTACCTTTTCCGTATCCAGGTTTAAACTCTGGCATAAAATCTGGCATATTTACTTTGATTTCTTTTGTTTTGTCCATCAAAGTTTTACTACCTTCATTTTTTCTTACTTTTTGCATATATAAATTTATTAATAATATCTTTTTTGACCTTCGTATGTTATCTTACGTAACAAATCTCTTATTTCTACTGATGACGCTGGCTCGACTTCTCCACTATAGCAAAAATTTCCAATTCCACTTGACCACTCAACAATACCTCTATCTTTTCTGTACATGCAAACAACCACAAGGCCATCTGCAGTAACATGACCATCGTGTAAAAATATATCACCGGATTTTGTTCGTAAAAATGTTCCAGGTCTATAATCTGATTCTTTCATAAATAAAAATATTTCACGTATTTGTTGTCCTATCTGTATACTTATTTCTTCTGACATTCTATCTACAGCTCGTTTTATATCATAATCCGATGCTTCTTTAATGTTTTTAGAAATATCATATCCGTTGATAAAATCCTCTTCCATTGCCGTCATCTCCTATATTATATACACTGTCATATTGAATTAATTCATTGGGTAACAAATCATTTTCAGGGTCAAGAGTTGTATAAAATTCAAGTTTATTTTCATATTCAAGAATCAGATCTCCAATTGGTTTAAATGTTTTTGTACTTCTAGTAAACATCCTTTTGACATTACCAAATTCATAGCTTATTATATATACATACCTGTCAAATCCAATGGCATGTGAAGGACCACCTGATTGAGATAAATTTCTAATATGCAATGGCATTCTTTTTATAGGAATTATATCCATATTATTAAAATAATTTAACAGATGATTGCTCTTGATAATCAATATGTTGTTTAATGTTATCCTGTTTAATAAATCTTGAATTGGTCATTGGAAGTTTTCCTTCAATAAACTTAATAACTTCTTCTGTCATATCCTGGGCAGTTTTAACAGGAACATTTTGTGTAACATGCTGCAAATTGCCAGAAACAAGTTCAAAATCAGATGGCATTCCCATCATAGCAAGAATTTCACGAGTAGTCAAGAATCTACATTCCGTTGGATGAAGTGTCCAATGCATATTCTTTGAAATTATAGCATTGGTATAATCTTTATATACTTGAGGTTGCGGTGCAAAAAATCCAAAACCTCTTTTTATTTTGTCCCAACGGTAATTTATATAATACCATGGAGTTCTGTTTCCTTGGTCAGACATCAATCTATCTTTACGAGGATCTTTTTCTAGCCAATCCTTATACTCTTGCCACAAATTGTTATATTTTATAAAGTCATAAGGAGTTCTTATAGAATGCTTGTCTATTTGGTCATAGAAAAATTTAATATATCCTTCATAAGTTCCATCACAATATTTCTGCATTATCCAATCCATCTCTGGATACAGTTCAACTGGATTTTTATCGATAAATCTTGTGCACTGAGTTCCAACATTTTTATCAAGAATAAACTTGTTGAATGGAAGATGAAGATGATTATGCCAACTTATAATAGGACATCTGTCACCTTTCCAGAAAAAGAAAAATGTTCTTACTCTATGTTGAGGAATTCCATGTAATGCAGTATCTGTTTTGTATATAGTAAATGAATAACCATACTTATCACCATATTCACGAAGTTTATTAAGAACTTTTACATTTTGTTCAGAATAAAGACCTGGTGCATTCTCTCCCCAATATACTGTAGGTTTAATGTTTTTTAATGTAAATTCTGCTACTTTGTATAACCAATTATTAGTTTCATTATCTGCTGAACGAGTAGCAGTATTAAGACAAGACATTCCGGCACAAGGGCATACAGAACTTACAAAATCAATATCTTTAAAACTAGGAATTTCTTCATTAGAATTTTTGTCAAAAATTAAAGAATTTGTTTCTGAATCTACTATATACCATTTAACATCTGGCCAATAATTTTTTAAATTGGACTCATTCTTCTGAAAAACATTATATGATAAAACAAATTCTGGTTTATGACCAACTGCATTTGCATTTGCAATTGCCATTCCACCTATAAGTGGAACAAATGTAATATATTTCATAAATAATTAATTATTCTCTGTGAAAATTATATCTGAAATATATAAAAATAATTTATAAAAATAAAAGAGAAATTCATTGAATTTCTCTTTTATAATGAGTATTTACTAATAATTTATTAGATTGTAATAATCTGAGTATCACCGTTTTCATAATCAGTAATTGTTGTAGTTACCTGGATCGGATTGTCTACAATATCAATATCATTCTTTTCATTGTTTGCTTCATCAAGATCGTTTGTTCCATTAGCAATAGAAGTAATATTGATGATGTACTTGTAATACTTACCAGCTTCAAGTCCAGCAGCAGGAAGAGTAATAGGAACTCTTACATCATATACTGTTGTACCTTTATAAGTATAACTGAGTTTTACAACAAAGTGTGTAAGACCAGCATCACCAGGGATTGCATAGAATGTAGTAGGTGAGTAAACTGCTTTCTGAGCTGCTGTATCTTCATTATCACCTGTGTATACAGGAATTATTGTGTTTGCAGGGAGAGAGAATTGAATAGAACCAGTTACAGTAACACGATTATCAAATGTAAGTCCAGTAGCTACTGTTGCATCAGCATTCTTGGTGTGAGCAAGATGTGCATAACCATCAGTTGCATCAGCCTTGGCTGAGAATACACGGATACCCTTGAAACCACTTGCAGGAACAGCGGGTACTGCATCATGATGAACTCTTGTCGTAGTTGTAGTAGGATTATTAAAGTTTACATTCTGTACATTTACAAACCAACCACGATAACTATCACCATCTGTTGATTTGTGTCCATTCTTATCCACATGGACAAGTCTCATATTAGAATTATTAGCATATGTTCCCCAACCCTCTAAATCTTCACTTGTAAGTTCAGGATGTTTAGATACTAAATATTCCCACATATTTTCATCAAGAGACCCAGTAAAGGTAGAATTAGAACTATAATAGTCAAGCCATCCAAGAGAAGATGTATATTTACTATTAATATAATCAATATCTTCATCTGTAATAGTTCCAATAACAGGCCCAAGCATTGGGGTTGGTTTTGTTGTAGTTTGATATGTAGTAACATCTACTGTTTCATCCCAAGCATCTTGTGCAGGCTGGGCAGGAGTATAATGTGTGTAATCTATAATCTGTGTATTAGCAGCATCACTAATGAAACCAAGATAAAGAAGTGCATTACCATGTTTGAAAGGAAGGTTTACAGACTGATTGTAATTACCCTTTGCAACATTTGCTCTTGCCCAAAGGAACTCCTTAGGAGAATCAGCTGTAAGTGTACCTGAAACTCTGTTATCATCAATTACAAATGATTCAACACCAACTTTAACAGCACCATTTTTCACCTTAACATCAGTAGTAGGAATAACTCCGATGAATGAATAAGAGTCTGCACTGTTCTTGAAGTACTGAAGTTTCTGACCATCTACAACATCTTTATCATATCCATAAGAACCTTGACCAGTAGCAACAATCTTATATGGATTCATAATAGTGTCATTACTTGAGTTCCAAGCATAAAGACTAAATTCATCATAACCATTACCAGCAGTTGTAGTAACAGCAGCCTTGGTTACTACAGATGAATTGTTAAAAAGGATAGCATATTCACCCCTGTCGTTGGTAGGGATAGAAGTGCTATGGTATGCACCATCAATCTTGGCACATCCAACGGCAATCATCAAAAATGAAATGATTACCAAAAAAATGTTTTTAATTTTAATCATAGTTTTTAAATTTTTTAATTGTCAATATTATTTATGTATATAAAAATCTCTTTGTATTGTAACTCCAATATAAGTTGGACCAAACCAATACATATTATAAGAATTATTGAAGAAATCTCTATTTATAGTTTTGTCATTTAAATAAACAGTATTACCGTTTTTATTTACTGTTTGGACATCATTGTTTATTTCTTTAGAAGGATTTCTACCATCAACATATTTACCAAATGATACATCTATTCCTCCATTCCCATCAAAGTAATAATAATCGTTAAACTTGAAATTATCAAATCCAAATCTTATGTTTGGAGTTATCTTCCAATGCTTACATACACTGAATTTATATCCAAGACCTAAACCACATCCAAAAAATACTCCAAAAACTCCATTATCATCTCTAGAGAGCAAATCTGTATCATACCAGCCAGTTCTTCCGTATAATTCAATGTATAGTTTATCATATCTATCATTGAAATATTTCCTTAATCCAGTATGCCAAAAATCTATATCATATTTTTTACCATAGAATGTTCCACTTGAAAAAGATCCATCAATAAACCAAGATAATTGATGAAAATAAAATTCAACTCCAATATTAGGTCTTTGCAATAAATCTTCGGTTAAAGAATTATATATACTGAATACAAGTTTATCTTCATTCTTTTTATTAAGATATACAGTATCTCTCCTTTCAACAATC
>Ga0247611_10009269_pt1 | contig 11877 bp, 9 predicted proteins | sample 177DNAGHGhighgp2_FD_192422 | JGI IMG/M metagenome (GOLD analysis project Ga0247611, IMG submission 192422) | Sheep rumen microbial communities from Palmerston North, Manawatu-Wanganui, New Zealand - 1770 DNA GHGhigh gp2 | ecosystem: Host-associated > Mammals > Digestive system > Stomach > Rumen ... | reverse complement strand
GAAATGACCGTTCGGCGGTCCGCAGCATGTTCGCAGCTATACGGCCTGGCCTAACAGAGCCAGAGGGTCATTTTCGCAGCTTTTTCGCAGTTTCGACCCAAAAGTACGGACTGGCCCGACAGAGCCATCATGAAATCCGCAGAAGAGAACGGTCTTTCTAGCATGGAAGACAAACGTCTTGGAGGGTGGTTTGTCGTTCCGAAGAAACCCGATGAGGAAGGTGATTCAAAGGCTGCCATTACGAAGGAGGCTTTTGCCGAAAAGGTTCTTAAGTATCTGTGGGATGATGCTTTCAAGTTTGATAGGCCCGCTCATTTTGGCAAAGTGCTAACGCTTGAAAAACTTATTGAAAACTTCAAAAAAGATGGATTCAGCGTCTTTGTTGATGCGGAAATTAAGAAATTGCAAGAAAAGGGTTCTGATCCTGAATAATGACAACTTCGTTGCAACATACTCCCGTTCAGGAACGGCCAAAACTTAGCGATGTCTGCCACTATGGTGAAGGCAAGCAAGATGATGAGTTTGTCGGTGTCCGTTATATGGACGGAAAGTTAGACGTGTATTTCCCCTATGGCTATTCAAAACCAGATGGAGGTGAAAAAGAATATCGAAAGGACATTCTTAACCTTATTTCGGTATTGGCCAGATACTCTAAGGAAAGCAAGTTTGTAAACAGAAATCGTGAACTGAACAAGGATGATGTTCAAATTCCGATTCACGCATACTTGCACGTGTTTAACTATTTCCTAAATCACGGTTACTATGTTGAAAACGAACCGTTGTATAAGCGTGTTTCAAGCGGTAAAATCAATTGGGCTCGGACGATAAAACAGGTTCGTCCGCAAATTGTGGGTGAAACTCCGCACGAAACGGTCGTTTATCTAGATTTCATTACGAAAAAGTCTAATAGCAACGAAAATGAAATCATTACGCAGATTCATAAGTATTGCGTTTATGAAAGTTATGAGAAAATCGGTTGCCTTTTTGGGTTTTTCCAGCCCGAAAAACCTCGGATTCCGTTCAATGCAAAAATGTTTGCGGCGATTCTGAAAAGTAAGATTTCGAGGACGTTCAATGAACGGCATCTCCTACTATTTCGTAATATGCTTGATATCGTTTGCTACTTAGGATTGCTCAATGACACTCGAAAAGCGATCTTCGGTACTACCGATTTCGAATATGTATGGGAAGGGCTGATTGACGACGTTTTTGGTATCGACGAGAATCAGAAGAAAACATATTATCCGCACTGTTCTTGGCATATTGGCGAATCGCTGAATGACGCTGAGCAAAACGAGGCAAAAAGAACGGCACTCCGTCCTGACACGATTATGATTCCCGACAATAGCCGGATTTTCATCCTTGACGCAAAATATTACCAATATGGCGAAGACAAGGTGGCGTCCAAAGCCGCTCGCAATCCAAGAAAATTGCCGGGAACGGGTTCTATCATCAAGCAAATCGCATACGCAGAGTTTGTAGAAACTATGCGAAAAAAAGAATCGAGCGATATTCCTAAGGGTGAAATCTTCAATGCATTCATCTTGCCGTATGCAGCAGAAATTGATGAAACGAAATATCCAATGGAGAATTTCGGCTACGCTACCTGCGATTGGAAAAATGATGGCAATGCAAATAAGCGATATAATAAAATCTATGGAATATTGCTAGATGTCCGCTCAATTATGCAGCGCCATCCCATGCATTCCGATGTAGATATAGCAAACCTAGTCTCGATAATTGATCGCGACCAAAACTAATAATTCGCACTAGGAATGGTGCCTTTGCGACAATAGCCCGATGTCACAAAGGTCACCGGGCTTTTTTCAACCAACAACGGAAACTTTCGTCAAGCGCTTTCCCATTCCACTTCGGCATCCGACGAGGGAATCTCGATTTCGTCGAGGTTCTTGCCCTTGGTTGCCTGGATGAAGGCCTCTGCCTCGTCCCAGCCGGTACGCATCACGTAGATGAGGTAGCGGAGCCCCTCGTAGCACTCGGTGCCCTTGTGGTCCTTGAAGAGTTCGTCGTAGTTCTCGCCCTCGTACACCGAGCCTGCGTCCTGCAGGTCGTCGAGTTCGCTCTCGTATGCGTCCGGTTCCATCCACCAGTCAAAAACGGACGATTCCGTCTTGTAGATCATCGGCGCGCCCTCGCATTCGACGAGAGTATAGAAGAACGGCGCGCCCTTCGCGGGCTTCAGTTCTACTTCGGCCACCAGGATGGCGATATCCGGGCCCCCGCTGGCCTGTTCCACGCGGGCGTTTACGATTTGGTACTTTTTCGTCTTGTCCATGGCGCACTCCTTATTAAAAGCCTCTGCATATATTATCGTGCAGAGGCTAATTTTGTCAAATTATATTGAAAAAAAGTTTTCCAGCATTGCCATAATGCCGTGGTACGCCTGCGTGTGTTCAATCTGCATGATGGTGGTGATCTTGTTGCCAGCGTCCTTGCTAGATGCTCCGTAGTGGAAAAGTTTTTCGTTTTTTTTGCTTCGAACTCTTCCTTGTCAACCGTTCTCTTAACCACCGGTGTTGCTGCTATTCTATTGGATCGCGAAATTCTTAGGATTAATTAGGTTCTATCGGTAATTCAACGTTTCGAGGATGTTCGTTTGGCGATTAGTAAGATTTTTTTTGCCGCATCATTGCCTACTATAGCCATTTCTTTTATAGCATTGCCTATAGTATCGCTATTCACGCATTCCATTGCGTACGCCCTGATTTGAGAGTCGTAATGTTCTAAGCATTCTATAATAATGCGACTAAATCCCAAAAAAGCTCCGCGAACCGCATTTAAAGCCGATTTGTCGCCTCCCCATGCTTTTGCCAAAACGAAATATTTGCTGCCATCCGACTTGAGATCTTCTATTTTTCTTTTCAAAAGTTCATCGTCATTTTTAAAGTGGAATCCAAATTCTTTCGAGATTCTTTGCTTGATAAATTCACAGAAATCACTTCTATGATATGATGGTATTTCTCGTAAATAATATCGATATATACATTCGACAACATCTTCATTTTTTTGAAAAGTTTCAACAATCAAATCCTTAAATTTTTCTTCTTGAGGATTCCTACAAACAACATATTTTAAAGCTTTTTCATCATCTTTAGCTTGACGCAAAATTTTTTCGATTAGCAAATCTCTTAGATTGTTTTTGTCGTATCGATTTTTTATGACTTCATTAATCCAATATCTATAGTAATCTGAATTATCACAAACAATCGTCAAAGCCCATTCATTCCGCTCTGAACATTGTTCAATTAAAAAGATTTCGTATTCTTTGTTTTGAGGGTCGAATTCAATACATTTTAAGGCTCGACCCTCATTTTGACGAGCTCTAGAAACGATAAAACCTCGGAATATTTTGTCTATAATATTAGAAGAATATCGATTCCGTATTATATTCGAAGCCCATGTTTGGAATGCTTCGCGTGATCTAAAATCAAGCCAATTATAACTAAAATTATATTTCTTTACATCTTTTTTTATCTCACTTATTAATTGTTGTTCCTCAAATGGGGTTAAATAATATTTCTGCGCTATATCATCAATTTCTGCTAATACGATAGGATTGTCGATAGTTTCTGGATTAGGATGTGTTTTATTTGTTTTTTTCTGTTGCTGCTCAATTCTCTCATAAATAATACTTGCAAAATATTCGTCCCCTTGCAAAGCGCAATCTACCATACATTTTTGGAAAGATTCCAAATCTACATAATTATTTTGGATGATTTTTTTTGCATCGCTGTCGTTCTGGAGTGCTAATTGACAAATACATTCCTGGAACGGAGCGATTTCTGGATTTGCAAGAACAGCTTTTTTCGCATCGCAATCTCCATGAAGGGCTAATTCGGCTAAACATTTTTTGAATAAGTCATATTTCACATTTGCCAGAACAACGGACTTAGCATCCTTATCACTAGATGTAGCCTGCTTGTAAATGTATTCCTGGAACGGACCGATTTCTAGATTTGCAAGAACAACTTTTTTCGCATCGCAATCTCCATGAAGGGCTAATTCGACTATGCAACGTTGGAATAATTCGTATTTTGTATTTGCGAAAACGAATTTCGTTGCTTCTTCATTGCCTAATGAAATCTGTTCTAAAATGATGTCTTGAAAATCCTTTTTTTCAGGATGCTTGTAAACGCATTCCATTGCGTCATCGCCACCTGCTTTTGCATGTTGTAAAATTAAATTGTAAAAAGCATTAACTTCGGGGTGGCTGTAAATAACGTCTATTGCATCGTCATCGCCCAACTGAGCTTCATCTAAAATATATTGTTGGAATAATTGAGGATTTTTATAAACCTCTTTTTGGCTTTTGCCATTACCATTTTGAGCGTCATTTAAAACAAATTCACAAAAACGTTCTTCGTCCGAATCAAGAGTGGCATAAACGGCTTCTTTAGCAGACTCATCATCGTTACAGGCCAATTCTAAAATGTCATCTCGATAATCATACCAATAATTGTATGCGATATCCCTTGCTAACTTCTCTATTTTGTCTCCACCATGCCATAAACAAGACTTAACATAATCATGATACTCATCTTCATTATTATGTCCCCGAATACAATCCCAGGCTTTTTCATCAGCTTCTTCAGCTTTTTCTATAATGTATTGCTGAATAAAATAGTTGCTAGCATTATCATAAATCAAACTCCACGCATCAACATCGCCTTCATTAGCCATGTCGCAAACAAAATGGGCGTAAGTTTTTACGCGACAATCAACATGCTGAAACAAATTAATCTTTTCCGCAAAATCCTTAACATCAGCAAAATCTTGGCCATCAATAAACTCAATCACATAATCTTCAAAAGCATCATAATTACCCCTAATACACTTACATGCTCGTTCGTTTCCTGATTTAGCAAAATCAAATACAAGATCAGTGTCGCAAGACCCGTAATCACCATGTTCAATATGTTGGCAAATGTATTCAATGGCCTTGTTTTGCCCTCTTTCTGTAAGTTCCCATAATCGTTTGTCTAATTCATACTCTCGGGAATAACATGCCACCTTTTTTATAGCTTTATCTTTATCTTGTACTGCGAGCTGAAAAATGGTCTCTCTTACAGAATCGCTGATATAATCATCATCCCAATCACAAATACATTCAATAGCCTTTTCGTCGCCCATTTCCGCCATTCTTTGTACACATTTTTCTCTAAAATCATTCGGGTTTTCAAATACAAAATTTTCCCAGGATTCATCTATCAAAGCCTGTTCAACAACAAAATCTTCTATACGAGAATTACTCTCTGCCGCATCTATGATATACTGTTCATTTCCCGATTCGAGTAAGAAATTCATTAACGGAGGATATGCTTCCGCAAGCAGCCGGTCAAATAAGCCTTTATTTGGGTATTCTTCTATATCATCGCAATATTCATTTTCTAGTTCGTTAACGACTTTGTTCTTGAGTTTCTCCAAGCTTGCCATGGCCGCCGCATCATCTTTCTCAAAAGCTTGTTCGAGGATATAATCCGTAAACAGATAACGGCCATCCTTGAACTTCCACCTCAACGGTGACGAGTAAATCACAGCCTTAACAAATGGGTAATCGCAATTTTCATCTTTTTCAGAACAAGAGCGCTGAAGTACTTGATAGAAGTCAGAGTCGCCTATCGCGTTGCTCACATCACTAAAAGCGACATCAACCCTAGATTTCCCCACTCCAAATTGACTTGCACATACTTGATATATTGTATCGCATTTGCCGTCCATGAATTCGCCAAAGTATTCCAAAACAACCTTACTTACGGCGTTCAATTCGCCCCATGTCGCATGTTTTTTCAAATCTTCTTGAGCATGCAAGTCATGAATGTCGCGTTCAAATACATCCGCTTCATTAATTTGGTATAACTTCTTTTGTGGCAACAGTTCAATAGCTTTCTTAATTTCATCATTGGATATAAAACATCCGTGAACTCTTTGTGGGTCTTCTTCGCCCTGCCTTTTAAGCAGCATATCGCCTTTCCCTAAAAGTCTTTCTGCTCCGCCATGATCCAGAATCGTCTTGGAGTCTGCAATGGATGACACCTTTAGGGCTATTCTTGTAGGAAAATTCGTTTTTATATCGCCGTCAATAATTTTTGTGCTAGGACGCTGCGTTGCCAAAATTAAATGAATTCCTGCCGCTCTAGCCTTTTGCCCTAACTTTTTTACATCCTCCTGTAGAGCGTTGGTGGAATTCATCATTAGATCAGCATATTCGTCAATGACAACTACTATATATGGCAAGTCTTCGACAAAACATGTTGAAACACCATCATTTAATCCAAAATTCCGTTTATGCTTATATTCGTTGATTAAACGGCACTTGCAATTTTTAAAAATTTTGTAGCGGCGTTCCATTTCTTCAACAAGCCATGCTAAAGATTTTAAAGCCGTTTCTACATCATCTATAATTTTCCCAGATATAAGATTTTTTATGCTCTCATAATGGACGAATTCATTCCCCTTTGGATCAATTAAAAGAAACTGCAGATCAGTCGGGCGACAATTTAGCGCAAGCGATGTAATAATTGAATTGAGGCAAACTGATTTTCCGGACCCTGTAGTCCCTGCAATTAGTAAATGTGGTGTGTTCGAAATGTCGAGATATATAGGATTTCCTTTGGAATCAACACCAAGTGCAGCGGGTAGCGCCATGTCGCTGTGATTTGCATGAAACACATTGCCAAAAGGAATGTCTTCTCGTTTGATATTTGGAATTTCAATGGCAACCGCCCCTCGTTCGGGATCAGGCATTATTTTGATGCTTGAAGTCCCTAGGGACATTTTTAAATCATCAGTAAGTGGCTCTATAGAGTTAAAACGAACTCCTCGGTCAAGTTTAAAATAGACTCTCGTGATATAGGGACCCGATTCACTACCGATAACTTTCCCTCTAATGCCAAAAGCATTTAGTGATTCAAAGACTTCCGTTTCAAGAGATTGGTCTGCGCCAATGTTAAATTCTTTTTTTTCAAACTCGCCAGGCTTGGCAGACAGAAATTCATCAGCATAGAAAGACATAAAAACTCACTAAGGTTTATTGTTTGAAACGAGGATTAATTCTTTAGATTTTCTTCACCATTATCATGAATGTTACAATTCGCAATCTTCGGATTTGCTTCATCAACTATAGTTATTCCATCTATTTTATTATGATAAATATGGCATATACTAAACACCCCCTTTGCAGAATCCTGAATATAAACACCATCTTCATTGTTATAAATAACGCAATTTTCATATACACCTTGAGCTTTACTTTGCAACCAAATTCCATAACTTAAATGACTAAAAACTTCACAATCAATCATTTGAGGAGATGCTTGTTCACCAACAATCACTCCGGGAAAACATTCGCCTATTGTTTTATTGTCATGAATTTCGCACTTTTCAATCTTTGGCTCTGCTCTGCCCCATACAATCACTCCATTCTCTTTATTATCGTGAATATGACATTCACATAATTCACCTCCAGCTGAACTAAAAGAAATCCTAGTTGAGGATTTATGCCATCTTTTATCATTTTCTTCCATTTTTTGTGACGATTCCGCCCATTCATCTAGTGATTGCGAAGCAAACCATTTAACCCCTGCCCCTGCATTATTAAATACATCACACGCATTTACCTTGGGAGATGCAGTTTCCAAAATCGTTATTCCAGAGCAAACCCCGTCTTCTTCTCCATTTTCGTAGATTCTGCATTCATTAATATTTGGTGCTGCACGTCCAGACAGAGCAATTCCATGCAGCTTATTACCATAAATGTCACATCGTTCAAATGTTCCTTCAGCCTTGTTTTTTACAAAGATACCATTACTCAGCTGGTTATAAATCTTACATCCTGTAATTCTGGGGTTAGCATCATCTTTTACAACAATACCATTTCGAATATTGTTGTGAATAAAGCAGTCGACAAGTTGCGGAGTTGCAGAATCTTTTATAAGTACTCCCATTTTCCGTGAATGGGATATGATTGATTTTTCAACAATAGCAGAACATTTTGAAAAAGATATACCTCCGTTTTGGGAATACAGAACACCTATATTTTTTAAGATTGCGTCGCTTTCCACATATAATAGGGGTTTCTCACCAGCGCCATTTTGTTCAAATATGTGGCGTTTTTTTTCGCTGTCATTGGCTTCGTCAATGTAATTGCCGAGTTTTTCAAAAGAGATAGATTCTTTATGCGTAAAGACAATACCTTCAATTTCTACAGGGACGCTAATTGTGCAGGATTTGTCCGCATCTAAAATTACGATGGGGAGTTCGTTAGAATTTTTTTCAATGATGGAGTCTGTTACACCAATAATCTTTACCTTTTTGGTAAAGTCTAGGTGTTCCTTGTACACTCCGGGATCGATAAAAATGGTCCCATCATTGTCTATTAGGCTTAGTGCTTCCGCAATTGAACAAATTTCTTGTTCTTTCCCGCAACGGATGGTGGATCGGTTCGTCAAATTGTTGTTCATGCCATTAATATATATTTTTCCCTAAAAAAGCCATTGTGAAAAAAACAAAAAACGACCTCAAATTAGGCCGTTTTTTTTCATTTATGCTGCCGAAGCTGTCGTCTCCTTTACGTTTCCTTTTCAATCTTTTCTTGCATGTAGCGGTCGTCGAACATGACGAACTGTGGCGCCAGGATTGTGGCTGCGTTGAACACTGCGTCGTTGTATACCTGAGTGTCGTTGACGAGAATCCTGTACAGCTCGCCTGGGACGTCGCTCAACGCTATGTCGGGGTGCTCCTCGATTAAGTGGGCTAGTGCGGTGGCGGCGGCCTCGACCGCGTTCCTCACCACATGGGTGGACTGGTTTCGGAGCATTGCCAGAACGGCGGCCCTGCCGATATCGGTATGCCTGTCCCTAACGTCGCGGAATGCGAGGTAGCTCTCCTCCGTGTTGGCGACGAGTTGCTGGAGATTTTCCTTCAGCACGCTCGGATGCTTGAGTACTTCACTCACGAGCTTGTCGATGTTGTCCTTCTTGTTCTCCATGGCGCACTCCTTATTAAAAGCCTCTGCATATATTATCGTGCAGAGGCTAATTTTTGTCAAATGGGATGCGCCATTAACCTTCTTTTTGGTTACGACTCGTTTCTTCTGAACAGGTCTCCCATCGTGATTTTGGATAATTTCCCAAATCTAGTTTTTTGCTGGCTGCCCGTTTTTAGCGTAAGGAACCTTGCGAATGTAAAGTGGAAAAAGGCTATGCCGCCATCAGCTGGCGGAATTCCTCTTCGAGCCCGCATTCGGCCATGGTTTGCCGGAGGTTCTTCTTCACGTTTTTCATGTTGGCGCGTTCGCAGCCGATGCGTCTAGCGGCTTCGGCGTCGGAGTAATTGCCTTCGCTGCAGAGTTCGTATATGATGTCGAACCTGGAGAGGGCCTTGGGGTCGCTTGTGGCAAGGCGTTTTTTGAATCGGGCGACCAAATCCTTTTTGTCAAAATCGCAGTCCAGTTCGTTGCGCTCCCCGGTAAAGGGGTTTACGTCGCGATTGTCGATGCGGGAATACTGTTCCTCGTCGGGATCGCTGTTGCTTGCGCGACGGTCGAGTTCCTCGCGCTTGCTGTGCTTGGCGTTTTTGCGCTTTTCGTCGAGCATGCGCCATTCCCCGATTTTGGCGATGTAGGCGGCAAAGGGGACCTTTCGGCTCGGCTCGAAATCCGAGACGGCCTTGTAGAAAAGCATGTAGGCGTTGCCCGCCAGGTTTTCCTGACGTTCTGCGGGGCTGCAACCCCAGAGGCTAAAGTCGGAGTTGAGCAGGTAAGATTTCTTTGCCACGAGTGCGGTAAAGAAGTCCCCGAAAATGGCCCAAAGGGCATGAAGGGCCCTTTCGTAGGCTTTCGCGCTCGGTGCCGTCTGGACAATTGCGATGAGGTTGTTGATTTCGGTGGTGGTTGCCTGGATGTTGAGCTTCATAAGCTGTTCCTTGGGTGTGTGCCCCTGTCGGGGCGGGGTGGATTTTTTTTGCAAAAAAAAAGAGCCCCCTGACTCTAGTCAAAAGGCTCAATATATGTCTGGCGATCTACAATAGATCTATGTTACTGTCAATAATATATATGTGGCTGCTAGGTAATGCAGTCAGCTAAGGCGGTGGTGCCGGTGAGGCTCCGAAAAACCGTATGGTAAAAATCTCTTTCATTTTCATACTTCTAAATATAGTTTAAACCGGATGTCAAAAGCTGACAGTTTGTCATTTTTTGCTTGATATTTTGTAAACTTTTGTTTTCTTATTGGCATTTTTAGCTCAAAATGGAATGCTGAGCTAGTCTTCGTCTTCGCCGTTTTCCCAGTCCTCTTCCGCGTCGGACTTGGGAATCTCGATTTCGTCGAGGTTCTTGCCCTTGGTGCCCTCGATAAAGGCTTTGGCGTCGTCCCAGCTGGCGCGCATCACGTAGATGAGGTAGCGGAGCCCCTCGTAGCACTCGATGCCCTTGTGGTCCTCGAATAGCTCATTGTAGTTCTCGCCATCGTATACGGAGCCTGCGTCCTGCAGGTCGTCCAGTTCGCTTTCATGTTCATTGGGGTTCATCCACCAGTCAAAAACGGACGATTCCGTCTTGTAGACCATCGGCATGCCCTCGCACTCGATGAGGGTATAGAAGAACGGGACCCCGTTGGCGGGCTTCAACTCGACCTCGGCCACCAGGATGGGGGCATCCGGGCCCCCGCTGGCCTGTTCCACGCGGGCGTTAACGATCTTGTATTTCGTGTCCTTGATGACTGCGTGTCCCATAAGGGCCTCCTTAAAAAGCGTTCACTATATATATCGTAAGGAGGCTGGCGAATGTAAAGTGGAATCGGCAAATTTTTACCTTACCACTTTTCCTCCTCCATATCCTCCTCTTCCATATCGAGCATGTCGAGCTCGGTCTGGGTGGAGCATATCTCCTCTTCGGTGGCACTGTTGATGTGCATGAGGAGCATCACGTCTACGCAGTTGTTGTCGAGCCTGCTCAAAAAGCGGAGCAGGCGTTCGCGCGCCTCGGGGCCGATGGAGTTTATGTGCAGGTTGATGTTGCGGTCCGGTTCGGACTCTTCGCTGTCGGGGAACAACGGCCTGTGCTTTACCCCGAGCGTACCCTCGATCTGCTTCTTGAGCTCTGCCTGCAGGTGCTCCAGGCTCCGTATGTTCAGCGTGCTCTTCGTCTTGAATATGGCGGTGCTCTTCTCTACATATTCCTTGATGCGCGGCAGGTCTGCGACGGTGAGCCGCCCGTACACGCCGAGCGAGTGTTCGTTGAAAAAGTGCTGGTACGCGATGGAGATGGACTGCACCCTACTCTCGTGTATGTCGGCGAGGAACTTGCCTTCGTTGTTGCGGAACTGGAGCTGCAGGTTTTTCCCGCCCATGTTGACCGTGTAATATATGGCATACGCCGGGCTTACGCTCATCAGGTAGTCGATGACGGGCTGGTCTATCCAGGTTGTGGGCTTTTTCTTGAGAAAGTTGAACATGTGGCCTCCTTGTAGTTCGTTATCGCCGTAGGGGAGGCTTTTGTAAAGAAAATGGCTATTTTTTGCCGTGGTCGGTTTGACAGTCCGCCCTTCCGGTGCGATAAGATGGTGTAACTTCTTCCAGGAGGCTCCGATGCTCACTCTCCCCACGATGTCGCAGGTCATAGCATGGTTTGGCTGGGGGCACGGTGTGGGTGCCCTGGCGGGCATCAGCGCCATATTGACCGTGGTGGTGATTGTCGCGCCCGTGATTGCGGGGCTGCTCCTGTATGGCCTGGAACGAGCGCAGGTGGAACTTATCGGGCAGGTAAACCGCGATTTTGCCTACTTTTTCGTGAACTTCGTGACGTTCCCGGGAACCTTCGTGCACGAGATGGCGCACCTGTGCTTCGGCGTGATTACGGGT
>Ga0247611_10009268_pt1 | contig 11877 bp, 6 predicted proteins | sample 177DNAGHGhighgp2_FD_192422 | JGI IMG/M metagenome (GOLD analysis project Ga0247611, IMG submission 192422) | Sheep rumen microbial communities from Palmerston North, Manawatu-Wanganui, New Zealand - 1770 DNA GHGhigh gp2 | ecosystem: Host-associated > Mammals > Digestive system > Stomach > Rumen ... | reverse complement strand
TTATAGAAGAGCTTTCCAAAAACTTTGAAGTAACAGCAGAAGCAAGTTATAGTCAAAAGGCTCTTGAACTTGTAAAAAATCAGGTGGCTGAAAATTGTGATATTCCTGTCTTATTTTTCTGCGGGCTTACAGATTCTGCCGAAGGCGAAGGTTTTGACAGAAGTGATTTGTCATTAGACCAGAACCAGGTTAGTCTCTACAAACAAATTAGGGCAGTAACAAATAATGTAATTCTTGTGACCTTTGGTGGCTCGCCTTTTGATTTGTCTTTTGCTGTAAATAGTGCACGAGCAATTCTTCATATGTATCTTTGTGGGGAAGCCTGTGCGGAGGCTTGTGTAACACTGCTAACGGGGCATGCTAATCCGAGCGGTAAGCTTGCTGAAACCTGGCCTCTAGAAGGGGACTACATAAAGCCTGTTGACGATTTTGACATTAATTATACAGAAGGTCCTTTGGTCGGCTACAGATATTTTGAGAGCAAAGAGCGGCCGGTACTTTTTGAATTTGGATATGGGCTTAGTTATACTTCTTTTGAATATTCGGATTTAAAGGTTGAAAGAACTGGTGGGGAGTGTGCTGATGGCCTGAATGTGGAAAATGCTATGTTCAAGGTAAGGGCCACTATCACGAACACAGGAACTTTTGCTGGTGCGGAAATTGTTGAGTTGTATGTAAGAAACCCGGGGAATGGGCTAGAGGAAGAAGCGGCCGCAGCCGCGGAAAATAAGATCTCACGACCTTCGATTGAGTTGCGCGATTTCGTAAAAATCCAGCTTGCTGCAGGCGAATCAAAAGAAATTGAATTCACTCTCACAGGAGATGCCTTCAGTGTCTTCTCCGACAAGCATAATGCCTTCTGCACTGTGGGCGGCGAATACGAAATCTGTCTTGCCAGCTCCGTTCGAAATATTCGTTTAAGTCAGAAGGTGCAGGTTACAGGTCCAGCACTAAAAGAGCTTCTTTCACCCGATAAAGTTCTTCAGGAAAAAGCCTTCACTCATCACGTGCGCCATCATAAAGGGCAGTTCTCAGCCAGCGACTCTCTAGGCCTCATGGCTAAGGAAAGCCGCTTTATCAAAGGACTACTAAAAATCATCTGTTTCTTCTTAATCAAAACAAGTAAGAGCAAAAGCCCTGATGACCCTGCTGTAAAAATTATGCTTAGAGGTCTGCAAGAAAATCCTCTGGAAAGTTTTATAAGCACAGCACCAGAAGTTTTCAGCGAAAAGCTTGTTAGTCGTATCTTACACATTGCAAATCTTGGAGGTAAAAATGGAAAAGCTAGACAATAGAACAAAATGGACTTACTGCATTGGAGCTACTGGCCGCGACATGGCTTACGCCCTTGTAAGCATGTTCCTCATTAATTACATCCAGTACACCATGAAATTAAGCGTTGCACAATTTGCTGCAATTGCCGCCATCGTTGTTGTCTGCATGATTTGGGATGCTATCAACGACCCTCTCATGGGAATCATTATAGAAAACTGTCACATGAAAATGGGTAAATACCGGCCCTGGATTCTAATGGGCTCAATTCTTAATGCCATCATAATTTTCCTGCTTTTTAGCTTAAGACCTGAAGGCTGGGCTTTTGTAGGATTTTTTGGAATCGGCTATCTATGCTGGGGAATGACATACACCATGAATGACATTGCTTATTGGGGTATGCTGCCAAGTCTTTCATCAGACCCTAAGGAAAGAAATTTTCTGGTCACAGTAATGGGCATTTTTATCTGCGTTGGTCAGTTCACTGTTGCCGGTATAGTTCCAACTATTATAGCCGGTAATGCAATTAATACCTACCGATTGGTAGCTTTAATTGTTGGTCTCTGCTTTATTGCTTTCCAGGCCCTCACTGTAATTGGTGTTAGGGAACGCAAACATTCTGCCGAAGAAAACACAGAACACCTTGGCCTAAAAGATATGTTCAAAATTTTTGGACGAAACGACCAGCTCATTCCTGCTGGAATTTCTTCTTTGCTCTTTAACATTGGAAGCGGTCTTTTGATTATGTTTGGCATGAACTTTTTCTATTTTGAATTCGGCTATTCTAAAGGCGGTGATCTTGTTTTCCTTTTTACTGTAATGTACGGACTTGGCACTTTAATTTCAGAATTTCTTTTCCCGCTGCTTACAAAGTTTTTTAAGCGCAAAGTCCTTTTGAATTTTTTCTCAATCTTTGCCTGCTTCTGTTATCTGATTTTCCTTGCACTAGGCTACCTGCCTTTCCTTCCAAAAAACCCTCTGCTCATCAACTCGCTGGGCTTTTTAATTTTCTTTAGCCAGGGAGTTTTAAACATGCTGATTATTGTTATGCTTAACAACACTATTGAATATGATGAATTAAAATTCAAGGAAAGACACGATTCTATCATTTCAACTGTACGCAGCTTTTCAGCAAAACTTTCCGGTGCCATAAATCAGGGAATTGTGAATCTTACTCTGATTGTTTCAGGCATCTATGCAATCAGCCAGAATATCAGTGAACTGGAAGTAAAATCTGGTGCAGGAGAAATTATCAGAGAAGAGGTTCTAACATCAGCAGACTCTTTTATCCAGAGTGCAAAAGCAAGTCAACTTTTTATTCTGCGAACTGGTATCAGCCTTGTACCAATTGCTGCCCTCTTAGCCTGCCTTTTAATTATGAATAAATATTATAAAATTGATGAAGAAAAATATGATGAAATAGTCAGACAAATTAAAGAAGGTAGTCAAGACTAACACAAAATTACATGCCTTTTTTTGCCGCTTCTTCCAGCACTGATTTTAATGAGGCGGTAAAAAAAGTTTGCAGACACTGGCGGAAAATTTCTTTATCTAAATCTTCACTGTGCCTTATATACCAGATAATCTGACTGCTTAAAAGATTTGAATAAGAATAAGCAACAAAAGATTTTAAATCTTCAGAAAATTTTGTTGCAGCCTGCAAAGCCATATAATCAATAGTTGCCCTCACAAATTCAATCAAATCTTTTTCAAAAATTATCTTAAGCTGCTGTTCTCCAAGTGATTCGTATGCACAAGTACAGAGTGGAATATTTTTATCTATATAATCAAGAACAAAATCCATTGCCTGAGGAACTGTTGCATTTGCCTCATGAAAAGAATCTACAATATTCTGAACTTCCTGCTCATAAGTAAAGGAAAGTAAATCATAGTTGTTTTCAAAATGATAATAAAAAGTATTACGATTGATGTTGCATTCTGAAACAATATCCTGAACTGTGATTTTTGAAAAAGGTCGGTCCTTAATGAGTCTTTTGAGTGCTTCTGACATAAGCAGTTTTGTTTCTGATGGATTTTCGTTCATAAAAACATTATTAGACATTCCGTAAAATTTGTCTATTGTCTTATGGAATAGATTCTATTAAATTCCAAACTAACAAGAGGTTTTATAATGACAAAATATCTTAAGAAAGATCTGAAGAATAATAAACTTCTGCGTTATTCTATTTTTGCCGGTGCAGCAGTTTTTTTTGTATTAATAACATTTCTCGTAACCCGTAAAAAGCCGATTGCAGAAAAGGAAGAAGCACTTCCGGCTGTTGTCATTGAAAAACCTGTAAATGGAACTCTGCTTGAATCTGTTACAATTTCCGGTTATGTAGAAGCCAACGCTATGATTCCTGTTGTACCTTTTGTTTCGGGTACAATTACCGAGTATCCTGCCCGTGCAGGTGACTTTGTTGAAAAGGATACTTTGCTTGCAAAAATTGACGATGCCCCTTTCCGCCAGCAGATGCTTCAGGCACAGGCCGCATATTTTGCTGCACAAAGCACTTTTGAACGTCTGGAAAAATTATACAAGGCGGGTTCTACAACTCAACAGAATTATGATTCAGCTAAAGCTCAGGCAGATGCTTCTAAGGCTCAGTATGATTTAGCAAAACTTCAGGTTGATTATACAGAAGTTCGTGCACCTGTAGACGGCACAATTTTGATTGCTGATCAGGCAGTGGGTGGAGTTGGAAATCAGAGCCAGCCCGTCGCTGTTTTAGCAGACCTCTCAAATCAGGTTGTGCGCCTTAAAGTTCCCGAAAAATATTTTGACCTCTTTACTCTTGAACGCGACAAGCTTGCCGTAACAGTAACCCGCCCTGCAGAAAAAAACATGTATGAAGACGCAGTAACTACAGCAAGCATAGAAAACATTGCTCCTTACGTTTCTCCTCAAAGTAAAAATTTTATTGTCGTCTGCAGACTCGATGAAGCTGGAGAACGCTTCCGTCCCGGAATGTTTGTAAAGGTTCAAGTTGCTTATAAAACTTATGAAAACGTTCCTCTTGTAAGTCTTAAGGCTCGCAAAATGGATGGTTCTTTCTATATATATGATGAAGAAAGTCAAACTGTAAAATTTGTAGAGGCAGCTGATTTTCCAACTGATGGTGTAAATTTTATTGTGCCGGAAGAATACCGCAATTCATATATTGTAATGGACGGCCAGAATTTTGTTTTTGATGGTCAGAAGGTTCGCATTTTTGATGAAGCCTTACAGGAAGCTAAAGCTGGGCTTGTTAGTGAGGAATAACAAATGAAGGTTTCTGAATTTTCTGTAAAACACCCTGTCATCATTTCCATGCTTCTCATTGTTCTTCTTGCATTCGGATTTTATTCCTTAAGTGGAATGCGCACCGAGTTCATGGAAGATATTTCTATGCCCCAGGCCATTGTTTACACAGTTTATCCAGGTGCAAGCGCAGAGGATGTTGAAAGCGATATCACAAAAGTTCTGGAAGATTCTTTTGTTACACTTCCTCACTTTAAGGCAATAGATTCCACTTCATCAAATTCCCTCAGCTGGATTCTGATTACCTATGCTGATGGATACGACCCATATGACCAGCTTACCGAACTTCGTAACAGAATCTCCGAGCTGGTAGAAAAATTGCCGGAAGGAATTTCTGGAGAACCAAGGGCTTTGGTCGGTGGAATGGCCATGATGCCAATCATCAGTTTTTCTGTAAGTGCTGGTCAGGACACTGCCCGCCTCACTCAATATCTCCAGGATGAACTCACACCTCTCCTAACTCAGATTGATGGTGTTTCTCAGGTTTCGATTGAAGGCGGAAAGGAATTAGCGGTAAATATAAAAATCGATGTAGACTCTCTCACTTCAAAAGGAATTGCAGTTACTACTGTTTATCAGGTTTTGAATTATGGTAATGTTACTCTGCCTCTTGGAAATGCAAGTTATCAGGACAGAGCAATTCAGGTGCGCTATGCAGGCGGCTTTAACTCTTTAGATGATGTAAAAAATCTTCCAGTTGGAGTTGGTGATGACAATTCAATTATCCGCCTCAGCGATGTAGCAGATGTTAGTCTTTCCTACCCAGAAAAAAATGTAACTGTATCTGATGGAGTCACTCCCCTCACAATTGTTAATGTCACAAAACGTCTGGACGGAGACACCATCAAAATTGTAAAAAAAGTAAAAAAGGTTATTGCCGAATGTGAGAAAAATACAAACGGTGCAGTTCACTTTCATATTATAAGCGACGATAGCCGTCAGGTTTACGCTTCACTCAAGGCAGTTATTCAAAGTGGTATTCTTGGCGTAATTTTTGCCGTACTCGTAATCCTCCTCTTCATGGCAGACTGGCGGGCAACCCTCACCATCAGCCTTTCTATTCCACTTTGTATTTTATTCAGTTTGATTGGCCTTCGTATTCTGGACATTTCTCTAAACCTCATGACTCTCTCTGGACTCGTCATTTCCCTTGGTATGGTTGTAGATGGTTCCACTGTAATGCTGGATCAGATTTACCGTTACTATAAAAGGCGCGATCCGGAAACTGGCGAGATGGAATACACAGTTACCCAGAGTATCTACAAAGGCTGGGACGAAGTTTCTGCTTCTATTCTTGCCAGTGCCGCAACTACAATCGTAGTTTTTGTTCCAATTGCAATGCTTGGCGGTCTTGTTGGAAGCGTACTTCATGCAGTAGCCGTAACGATTATTCTTGCAATTTTTTCTTCCTTCCTTGTTGCCGTGATAATTGTTCCATATCTGCTTAAACTCTTCCTTTCTGAAAAAGGACCAAAACTTAGAGGTAAACCACGAAAGTTTGACCGCGCTATGGATAAGGTTGAACGCGGCTACCGCAAACTGCTTGAGTTAGCTTTAAATAACCGAGGCTTTGTAATTTTAGTTGCTGTATTCCTTCTGGTCTTCTCCGGATTCATTGCTCTTCGTCTTGGAATCTCTTTTATTCCTTCTACAGACTCCGGTGATTTTTATATTTCTACAGAATTTCCGATGGGAACACAAAAAGAGCAGACTCACGAAAAAATGCTGGTTGCTCAGGAACTGCTTTATCAATATGTTCCAGAAATTGACAATGTGGTTATGTATGAAGGACAGGGAGACTCTTCAAATTTCTCTTCCGTTTCTACACCTCACTACGCATATACTCACGTAGTGCTCGTACCAGTCTCAGAAAGAAAACGAGATGTTCACGATATAATGCTGCAGATTCAGGAGATTTGGTCTGCTGTCTTACCAGATTCAAAAATCTCTGTTCAAAATGGTGGTTTTGATAAGCTTGTCGGTTACGTTTCTGATGGAGGCGGTTATGGCATTACATTGATTTCTGAAGATTTGAATGCCCTTTATGAAACGGCAAGTAAGATTAAAGCCCACCTCGAAAATGACCCCGAAGTTGTAACCGCAAAACTGGATACTGATTTTGATACTAGCACAATGATTATTGATATGAGTCAGGAATATTTGAGTTCTCTTGGAATCACTAGTTACGAGGCTGGAATCACTTCTGCAATTCTTTTCCAGGGAATGGACTGCGGTCGCTACAAAGATTTGGAAAGTGGCCGCCGCTACGATTTGAAAATCACATCAAACATTACTGATAAAAATATTACAGCTGATGATATTTCTAATTTGCATATTGTAACTCAAAACGGGCAGAATGTTTCTTTTGCAAACCTTTCTGATATTCATGTCGAAAAATCAATTTCGCAAATCAACCATTCAGACCGTGCTAAAAAAATCACAGTAACTGCATCTCTTATAACAGAAGATACCAGCGGTGTTTCTCAACGAGTAAATCAGTTTATTGCAAATAACCCACTGCCAAATGGAGTTCATTCAAAAGCCGGAGGAATTATGGCCCTTATCGGCGACATGATTACTCCAATGATTTCTGCACTTCTGATTGCAGTCTTCCTTGTTTACACAGTTATGGTAATTCAGTTTGAAAAATTCAAACAGCCACTTTTGATTATGGTAACTATTCCTTTCTGTTTCATAGGTGTTGTTGCAGGACTTTTGATGTTTGGTTCAACTCTCAATCTTTTGTCTCTGCTCGGTTTGATTTCTCTTGCGGGTGTAGTTGTTAATAACGGAATTATTCTTGTTGATTATATTAATCAGCTTAGAGGTCAGCGCCGTCAGATTATTGCCCGCAGTAAAGGAACACAAGATAAAGATGGAGAATGGCACGTTGATTTGACTCCTGAACAGGAAGAAGAACTTTTAAGAACTTCTGTTCTTGATGGAGCCGCAAGTCGAATCAGACCAATTTTTATTACAACTCTTACTACCCTTCTTGGTGATATTCCGATGGCTGTTGCAAAGGGTGAAGGCTCAGAACTCTACGCTTCTATGGGCCAGGCAATTGCAGGTGGACTTTTAACTTCCACTCTTATTACGCTGATTTTGATTCCGGTAATTTATTATTTGAGTGAAAATAAAATAAGAAAATCCCCGGAGCAAGCCCGAGGATGACATATAAGAAATTGTCATTGTTTGGTTTGCCACGATAATGACATACAAGATTGTCATTATCGGGCTTGACCCGATAATCTGTACAAAGTGAGGTTTATATGAAAAAGACTTTTATCAAAAGAATTATTGGCAATGCCGCCATCTTACTCTCTCTTCTTCTTACAAGCTGTTACTCTGTTTTCAATGGTGGAACAGGCGGTATGATTGTTGATGCAGAAAGCACATCTACTCCAAAAGCAGGTATTGCCTATGTTGATGTTTATGCCTATACCGACAGCGATACCAGAGACTCTGATTATAACTCCTGGCGCGAAGGCACTGTTTTTTCTCCTTCAAATAATTACTACGGCCATACAAGCACCGACACCAACGGCAATTTTACAATTTCAAACATTGTCTGGAAATCAGATAAACCTGAGTTCGGAAAAGATGCCGATTATACAACTATTTATCTTTTATTCTATCATGAGAATTATGGACTAACGAAAGGTAGTACAGTTATCACTTCAGACAGTACAAGTGATACTGTGTATGCAGAACTCACTTCTATAAAAAAAACAACAGCCCTTACTATCAATATTATTGACGTTTCAAATTCCAATAGAATATCAGATCCAGTTCTTGTAAAAGTAAGTGTTCCTCAAAATACCGACAGCTTGCCTAATGCAAAAGCAAAGGTTTATGAACAGCTTGTATCTGGAAACGGCACAATTTACATCAGCTATCCACGATGGAAAAATAGAGAAGACAAAGCTGAAGGATTAGAAAATCAGCCGGAAGTAAACATCAGCTATGCACAAAGTACTGATGAAATTACCTGGAAGGCTTGTGCAAATGGTGATAATGACGAAAATAATTATGCCTTCTATACAGATAACAAATTAGTGAAAAAATTAATTCACAATTCGAACTATGAAATTTCACTTTATGGAAAAGCTACTCGTATTTACCTACCGAACGTTAGTGGAATATATGGCGATTCAAGTGATTCTTCAAATGATGGAATTAAAATCAAAATGAAAGCAAAAGATTCTGATGGAAACTACACGATTGACTGCGGAGAAGTTACAACTAACGCAAAAGATTTAGGAAACAGTGGAAATCAGTCTCATGGAAATTTCAACGGGCTTGGAAACGGCTACTTTTTTACAGATACTTCTTATACAGAAAAAAATAAAATAATTGAAGTAAAGTTCTACAAAGTTGGAAATGATAACAGTGAAACAGAATTATCTGCAAGTATTAACTCTTTCCTTAATGATCCTTCCAAGTCTTATACTGTTAGTTTACAATAACAAGGATTCCAGTTGATGAATAGAAAATTATTTTTTTCATTTATATTTATCTCAGTATTTGCAGCGATTGAGCCTGTCGAAATTATCGCTCAAGAAAAGCAATCTATTTACACCCTCAACACCTTGTTAGACGCAACTAAACATAATCATCCTGAATTACTTAAACTTCAGGAAGAATATCGCCGCAGTCTTTTAGATGTAAAAGATGCCTGGTGGAATCTTGGACCTACAGTTGATTTTCAGGCAAGTGGAACATACATGGTCAATCCTCCTGTTGGAGCTATGTATATAAATACAGATGATATAATTAACTCAATAAGAATAGACGGGCAGCGACCTCAAAGCCGTGGACAACGCATTAAAGTTTTTGACGGCATGGAAAGCACTCTTTACAATTTCCAGGTGGACGTCACTCAGCCAGTTTTCACCTGGGGAAAAATCACAAATGCAATAAAACTTTACAGACAGATTTCGCAAATCAAACAAACTCAAATTACTCAGCAAACTGAGCAGCTTGAAACAGAACTCAAGACCCGTCTCCTAAGTCTTTTTTATATGAACCGCATTTTGGAAATTCTTGATGAAGAGCAAAGCTATGCCGACCGCATGGTCCAAGTGAGTGAAAGCGCAGAGCAAACAGGTATGCTTTTACATCAGGAAGTTGTTGATGCAAAAATTCAGGCTAAGGAACTTGAAATTGCAAAGCAGGATTTGCTTGAGCAGATTAACGACCAGCTGCTGGAATTGGGGCGTATTACGGGGATTGAGGCGATTACTACAGATAAAATTGATTATGCTTTTGTTGATCAGGTTGTTGAAAGTTTTGATAAACTTTTGCAGACAGATTCAGTAGAAATTGAAAACCAGGTTCTTTCCGGAAATCAGTCTTCTATAAAAATGCTGACACAACTTGAAAACGTAAGTAAAACAGCAGAAAAAATTTCCAGAGGTGCCGAAAACTGGAAGCCTGATTTTGCCCTGCAGATGAGCAGTTCATATTCAGGCTCACGAGTTCCGTTAGTAGAACCTAACTGGCTCCGTAAGGATGATTACTCGGTAAATATTTCTGTTGGCTTAAAAACAACAATCTGGGATGGTGGAAAAAAAGTCCGAGACGTTTCCAGAAAGGTCAGTGAAGTTGAAACTGCAGAACTCAACAAACTTGACGCCCGCTCAGAACTCAGCAAAACTTTTAATTCTCAGTGGAATGCTGCACAAGTCTGCACTATGAAAATTGAATATCAGGATTTGAAAATTGAATCTGCAATTTCAAAAATTGAGCAGAAGCAGCAGATGTATGAATCTGGATACGGATCTGAAACCGACGTACTTTCCGCAAAGATTGAACGCTGTAATGCTCAGATAGAAAAAGAACAGCAGGCTCTCGCCCGCGCCACTGCATGCCTTACAATTGAATATTTAAGAAAATAATTAAAGGGAGCTTAAAAGTTCTTTAAGAGGTCCTTCTTCCAAGTTTACCGCATTTTTGATACATTTTTACTATGGATTTTTCTAAGCGACCTCTTAAGATTTTCTTTTCCTATTATAAGCCTCACTGGCATCTTTTTGCAGCTGACATGGCCTGCGCAGTTTTTATGGCGGCCATTGATGTAGCTTTCCCAATGTTTTCGCGTTACGCACTCAATACGCTGATTCCTAATCATCAACTTAAAACATTTTTAATTCTGGTTGCAATTCTGCTTGCAGGCTTTTGCCTTCATAAAGGAGCTAACTGGTTTGTAGCTTATTGGGGCCACATCTTTGGAAACCGTGTTGAACAGGATATGAGACGTGATGTTTTTGATCAGCTTGAAAAACTGCCCTTCAGTTTTTATGATACAAACAGAACTGGAAAAATTATGTCACGGGCTACAACAGACCTTTTTGAAATTACTGAACTTGCTCATCATGGTCCCGAAGATTTTACTATTGCAATTTTGAATCTGATTGGTGCCTTTATTATGATGCTGCATATAAGATGGGAGCTGGCACTTGTTGTAATTATTGTTCTTCCAATTATGATTACAATTGGAATTGTCTCCAGACGAAATCTTTCTAAAGCTTCGGTAAAAGTTAAGGAAACTACTGCTGAAGTTAATGCAGGACTTGAATCCAGTATTTCAGGAATCCGTGTTACAAAGGGCTTTAATAATGAAGATTTTGAAAGGGAACGTTTTGCTATTTATAACAAGCAGTACAGCGACGCCAAGCAGATGCGCTTTAAATACATGGCAAACTTTTTTACAAACATTGAATTCTGCAACAATCTTCTGTCGCTAACTGTACTCGCAATTGGCGGCTATTTTATTATGAAGGGTAAAATGTCTCTTCCAGACTTAGTCGCAGCTAACTTGTTTGTGGCAGGTTTTGTTGCTCCTATCAAAAAACTAAACAATTTTGTAGAACAGTTCATAACCGGAATGGCCGGCTTCAACCGCTTTCTGGAAATTATGCGCACAGAACCCGAGCCGGCCGACACACCAGATGCAGTTGAAATTCTTTCTGCCCGTGGAAACATCAGTTTCAAAGATGTTAGTTTCTCCTACTCTCAGGACTTTCCGGTTTTATCTGGCGTAAATCTTGATATCCACGCTGGTGAAAAATTTGCACTTGTTGGTGCCAGTGGTGGTGGCAAATCAACAATCTGCAATCTGATTCCACGCTTTTATGAAATCACTGGCGGCCAGATTCTGCTTGACGGCATTGATATCCGCCGCATCAAAAAATCTTCTCTTCGTGCCCAGATAGGAATTGTTCAGCAGGATGTATTTTTGTTTGCAGGCACTATCCGCGAAAATATTGCTTACGGAAAACCAAATGCAACTGACGCAGAAA
>Ga0247611_10009267_pt1 | contig 11877 bp, 10 predicted proteins | sample 177DNAGHGhighgp2_FD_192422 | JGI IMG/M metagenome (GOLD analysis project Ga0247611, IMG submission 192422) | Sheep rumen microbial communities from Palmerston North, Manawatu-Wanganui, New Zealand - 1770 DNA GHGhigh gp2 | ecosystem: Host-associated > Mammals > Digestive system > Stomach > Rumen... | reverse complement strand
CCTTCCGTATTTCCGAAATCAAGGATGCCTCTACCTGGTGCCACGACTTCGGCGACGGCCGCGGCAGCATACTGGCCTACGGCCATTGGTTCATGCGTCTGGACCTCTCGGAGTCTTTCCCGGACAACCCCGTGGTGGCCAAAAACCGCTCCATTGGTATCCACGGCTCCACCAACAACGAGGAGTCCGTGCCCGGCAATGCCAGCGAGGGCTGTATCCGTCTGCGCGACAAGGATATAGAGACCCTGCACGACCTGTACGCGCAGGTAGGACAGAAAGTGATTGTAGAACCCTATAAATCTGAGAAGCAATGAAAAATCGTCTCTTTATCATGACCCTCCTGATGGTCATGCTCTTTGGCCTGCCTATGATGCAGCGCCCGACCACAGGTGCTACGCTTAGCGCCAAGTGCGTCAAGACTACCGGTAAGAACGTTCGCCTGCGTTATGGCCCGGGCGAAGGCTATGGTATCTATTGCCAACTGCCGAAAGGTACGGTCATGACCTATCTGGGCAATAGTTCCGACAACAACTGGTATCGTGTCAGCTACCAGGGACAGGAGCTCTATATCAGTCGCGACTATTCTTCGCTCTGCGACTGCGGCAACTCGTCTTACACGCCTACCGTACCTCGTCAGAAGACGCAGTGCGTAGTACATGCGAAGCATGTTCGCCTCCGTACGGGACCCGATGCCAATAGATACCCCTATTTCATTTGGGAAGAGACCGGCAAACCCATCTATTTCAACAAGGGCGATGTGCTGGAGTATCTCGGCGAACATGTGAACGGATTCTATAAGGTGCGTTACCGTGGCTATGTAGCCTGGATATGCTCCGACTATTGTACATTAAGATAAATCTCATTATATGAAACGAATTTTTACCCTTTGCGTGCTTTGTGCATCGCTTCTGACCGTGACGGCACAAGTGCCCCTTGGCAGCTATCCTAACAAAGATTCCATCATCTCCGCACAGGAGGCTCAGATACGTGAGTTGCGCCAAGAGCGAGATAAACTGCGCCAAGAGGTGGACAAGTTGCACCAGGTGATCGCTACCCTGACCGGTGTGAAGACGGATACCGTTGTGGCTAAAAAAGACACCGTCGTTGCGCCTGCTGCGCCGGAGAAACCGACGGTGGATCTGACCGTTAGTCACATCTATCGCCGTGAAGTGGTGCGCAAGAACTGCTTTATCGTCATCACTAAGGCCAACTTCACGCTCTCCGTCTATGAGGTCGTAGGCCGTGATACCCTGCTGGCGGCTACCTTCCCCATCTGCTACGGTCGTAACAAGGGCAATAAGACGACGAAAGGTGACGGCTGTACGCCCGAGTGCACCATGGCGCATCCCTTTACGATCAAGCAGATCCAGAACTCCAGCCACTGGCCTCATGACTTCAAGGACGGACGCGGCAGCATACTGGCCTACGGTCCGTGGTTCATGCGTCTCGATCTGAGTCAGGGCTATCCCAAGGGTCATCCCGTGGCCGGCAACACCTCCATCGGTATCCATGGCTCCACCAACAACGAGTCGTCCGTGCCCGGACAGGGTAGCGAGGGCTGCGTACGTCTACGCGACAAAGATGTCGCCACGCTGCATGATCTCTACGCCCAGGAGGGGCAGAAAGTCATCATCTTCCCCGTGGACCATAAGCCACTCTCCTTCGAGAAATAGGCGGCCCGACGTGGATAAATTGACGAAAAATGTGTATTCTGCATCGAAAATTTGGTGCAGAATACTTTTTTTTGTAACTTTGCACCCGATTTAAAAAAATCGTTGTGCAATGAAGAAACTGTTTATCGCTATTATCTTGCTTTCTGCTTGCTCGCTCATGAGCGCTGTCAACTATTGTGCACCCTCTTCTTGGGGCTATGCCGGCTCGTCCGTCACGGGCGGCGGTAGCGCTACGCCTACGCTGGTCTCCAGCGTCAGCCAGCTCAAGTCGGCCCTGGGCAGCAAGGCTAAGAACAAGGTAGTCATCATCACCAAGTCGCTCACCTTCAGCTCGATGCTCACCATCCAGAATGCGCAGAATATTACCATCCTCGGCCTGCCGGGCGTGCGCCTCACGAGCGCCGAGCAGACCGCCAGCACCTCGGGCATCCTCTTCGTCAAGAGCTCGTCCAACGTCATCATCCGCAACCTCATCTTCGAGGGACCCGGTGCCTACGACTGTGACGGCAACGACAACCTCTGCTTCGAGAAGGTGACCAACGCCTGGGTGGATCATTGCGACTTCCAGGATGGCTGCGACGGCAATTTTGACAATAAGAGTACTACGGATAATGTCACGGTCAGCTGGTGCCGCTTCCGCTACCTCAAAGCGCCGCGTGCAGGCGGTTCGGGTGGCGCCGACGACCATCGCTTCACCAATCTGCTGGGCGCCTCGTCGTCCGACAAACCCTCCGACGGCACCTACAACTTCACCTGGGCCTACTGCTGGTGGGACGAGGGATGTAAGGAGCGTATGGTGCGCTGCCGCAATGCCGAGCTCCATTTCCTCAATTGCTATTGGAACTCGTCCGTAGCCAACTACTACGTCGGCCCCGAGAATGCCAAGGCCTACTTCGAGGGTTGCACCTTTGCCGGCAAGGCCAATACGGCCAAGAATATCTTCAAGTCCTACGGCGGTACCAACGCCTGCAAGTTCGTCAACTGCGAGGGCAAGTTGCCGTCCAATAGCGGTACGGTCAGCGCCCCCACCTATGCCTACGACCAGCTCGCGGCCGCTACGGCCAAGCAGTACGTCACCAACGCCACCTGCGGCGCTGGCGCAACGCTCGTAGTCAACACCCAGGGCGAGATAGGTTCCTCCTGCGACGGCGGCCAGACGCCTACCGTCGATCCGACGCCCCAGGACACCACGCCCGTCACCCCGCCGACACCCAGCGGCGACCTGACTTGGAATTTCTCCACCAGCGACTTCACGGCCCTCACCGGCGACATCGTCGCTACCACCACCGTCAACGGACTCACCATTGCCGCTTCGTCGGATAAGAAAGTGACCCTTGCTGCTGCGGCTAAGACCGTCGAGGGCATCGCCTTTACCCATGTGCTTAAGACCGGCGGTACCGGCTCTGCGGCGGCGCGTAGCCTCAGCTTTGCCGTCACCGGTCCCTGTACCATAGAGGTCTATCTCATCAGTGCCAACGCTACGTCCGAGCGTACCCTCAATATCTTCGCCGGCTCCTACGGCGGAACGCCGCTCACCACCATGACTGCCGCTACTACGGCCGCCAAGCAGAGCTATAGCTACACCGGCGGCGCCACCACCATCTACCTCGGTAGCGCCAATAGCGGCATCAATTTCTATGCCGTCAACCTCGTCTATGCCGGCGATACGCCTTCCGTCCCTACCTATACGCTTCGTTACGACGAGAACGGCGGTGAGGGCGAGATGGATGACCAGGAGGCCCGGCAGGGTCAGGCTGTCAACGTCCAGCCCTGCACCTTCACCGCACCGGCAGGATACGCCTTCCGGGAGTGGAACGACAACTACAAGGGATCGGGTACGAAGTATAACATCGGCCAGTCCGTGACCCTCACGGCCGACCTCACGCTCTATGCTGTTTGGTCGCCCCAGACCTATACCGTCACGCTCGATCCGCAGGGCGGCGCAGGCGGTACCACCAGCATCTCGGCCGTCTTCGACCAGGCCATGCCGAATATCACCATTCCCACGCGCGCGGGCTATTCCTTCTTAGGATATTTCTCCCAGACTGACGGTGCGGGTACGCAGTACTACGATGCCAACGGTAGCAGCACCAATAGCTGGACCACGGCCTCCGGCGCTACGCTCTATGCCGCCTGGGAGCAGCAGAGCTCGTCGGAACCTACCGGTACGGGTGACCTCCATTTCTGGTTCTTCCACGCTGCCGATGCCGCCACGAACGGGGTAGAGAACGACGCTACGATGTTCAGCAATATGGCCGCCGCCGGTAGCCAGATGGCGGGCTCCATCACCATCGACGGCACCAGCTACGCCATCACGCGCCGTACGGGTGACAACCAGGTGTTCGGCAACTTCACCATCCCCGAGGGCTATACGGCCGTCTTCTATGCCTTGGCCGTTTCGTCGGGTGGCGGTGACCGCCAGATCAACCTCGTCTCCGGTGACTATCGTCAGGAACTCAACGTGCCCGGCGGCAGCGGCGCCTACCAGCGTCTGGAGAGCGAACCCCTGGAGCCCGGCACTTATTCAATCGAGCGCGAGGGCAGCAGCAACGTCCGCCTGGGTATCGTCGTCATCCGCCTCATTGCTTCGGGCAGCGGCACCGGCCTCACTTTGCCTGACGCCGTCCCCTCCGCCCGTAAAATACTACGCGAAGGACGATTGCTCATCCTCCGCGATGGAAAAGTGTATGACGTAAATGGATTAGTGGTTAGTCCAACGACCAACGACTAACGACCAACGACCTTCTGACCTGTAACGGTATATACAGCATCGCCACGGATAATTACGATTTGTCCGTGGCGTATTTCTTTACGGCATGGTACGCTGACGGTTGTTTGATCCAGTCCAGACGGATCGATCGGATCTTCTTCACCCAGACGCAGGCCGACGAGCACGGCATCATGGTCCGAATAGCGGTTGCTGTAGCTGGCCGAGGTATTGGTATGCCATACCACGGCGCCGGTGATCTGCTCGGCCATCGTGCTGTTGGCAAAGGCGTGGTCGATCAGCTCGTGCGTACCTTTGTAGATATACGAGTAGGCGTCCTCGTCATAGCGCTGCAGCTGTTCCTCATAGCCGTTATTCACGATGATCTGCATGGCCTCTTCCGCCATCTGGGCATTCAGGTCGCCCATGATCAGTATGTCGGGGTCTTTCACCTTGCTGCTGTTGCTCAGTCCGCCTATCAGCCAGTTGGCATTGTCCACGCGCTTCTGTTTCGAGGCGTCGTCCGAACTGGCCTTGAAGTGGTTCATCGAGAGCGTGAAGCGCTCGCCGGTCGCCAGTTCTTCCCAGGCTTGGATACGCATCGTGTTCTTGTAGTACGTTACGTTGGTAGCGGCATAGTTGCTGCCGTAGGGCTTTACGGTTGCTTTGCGATAGACAAAACCCGACTTGATGGCGTTGTCATAGCTGTCGCTCGTTACGTTGATACCGTCCGATACGGCAGCGTAGTAGTCGCCGCCGGCAGCAGTATTCAGTTCCTGCACCAGATACTCCAGCGTGATCGGCTTGGCTTCCACTTCGCAGAACGCAAAGATATCCGCACCCGAACTGATCATCATCTGCACGATCTTGTTGGTCTTGGCGGCGCGTCCGGCATCGGTGCTGTACGACGGGCGACTGGACTCGTCGTAGTTATAATAGAAATTCTCCAGGTTGTTGGCCAGCACAACGATCCGTGCATTGCCCAGGCTCGGCCGCTGCGGCAACTGTTGCTGTGCCCCCGCTGTCAGCGCCCATGCCACCAACAGCATAATAGATACGAAATATCTCTTCATGGTATGATTTTTTATAAACAATCAGAAAAACATAAAAAAGTTATCAATGGTCACTCTTATTTAAAATATCTGACTCCGGAGGCACTCCGGTTTTTTATGTTTGTTTCTTTTAAATCTAAACTGCTCGATAAATTCCGCCGGCTACGGCGCGTACCTTTCCCTCCATCTCCAGCATGATCAGTTCGCCCGACACCTCGGCATAGTCCATGCCGCTCTGGGCCACCAGCTGGTTGATATGCATGCCGTTCTCGGCTTGACGCAACAGGCTGAGCAGCTTCCCCTCATTTTCCGTCGGCTCTCCGCCTTCGAAAAGGCGCGTCTGCTTGGGCTGCTGCGTCTGCCATCCCATAGCTTGCACCAGGTCGTGCGCCGAGTCGATGAGCGTGGCGCGTTGCAGGCGTATCAGGTCGTTACAGCCGCGGTACTCCTCGTCGCCCGGTCGGCCGGGGAAGGCAAAGAGGTCGCGGTTGTAGTCGGTGGCCAGTCCGGCGGTGATTAGCGATCCGCCTCGATTGCGCGACTCTACTACCACTACCGCGTCCGCCAGTCCGGCCACGATGCGGTTTCTAGCAACGAAGTTGATCTTCTCGGGCTCGGTACCCGACATATACTCCGTCAGTATGCCGCCGTTCCGGAGCGCCTGTACGGCTACGGGGCGATGCACGGCGGGGTAGATGCGGTCCAGTCCGTGGGCGGGTATGATGAGTGTCTGTAGGTCGGCTTCTATCGCGGCACGATGAGCCGCTACGTCGATGCCGTAGGCCAGTCCGCTGATGATGGTCACGTCGGGGCATTCCTGTGCCAGTTCCAGCACCAGCCGTCGGGCCAGTTCCTTACCTCGTTCCGTGGCGCGGCGCGTACCGACGACGCTCACCATCTTGCCCTCCGAATGGTTTATCCGTCCCTTGCCGAAGAGCATGAGCGGCCGGTCGGCGCATTCACGCAGGCGGGTGGGGTAGTCCGGATCGGTATGCCACCAGCATTGTATCCCCTTTTGCGCTATCCACTCGGCTTCCTGCTCGGCACGCGCCCAGGCTTGCGCCTTCAGCGGATCGTCCAGGCTGTCCCACACGGCATGTGCACTACCCAGCTGCGCGAGCAGTTGGTGCAGCTGTCGCAGCCGGTAGGGGTACAGTGCGAGCAGGGCGAGTTGGTATAGTCGCTCGTCGGCCATTACTTGCGGTCCGATAGGTGGATCTTGGTGCCGTAGCACAGGTCACCTGCATCACCCAGACCGGGCACGATATATTTCTTCTCGTTCAGTACCGGGTCTATCGCGGCGCACCATACCGTTACGTCCTCGCTGTCGTTGAGCGATCGGCGCAGGCAGTCGATAGCCTGGGGCGTACCTATGGTGCAGCATAGATGGGTGTGCTTGGGTTTGCCGTGACGCAGCAGGGCCAGGTAGCCCACCTCCATCGACATACCGGTAGCCAGCATCGGATCTACTACCACCAGGGTCTTGCCCTCTATCGCCGGCGCAGCCATGTATTCGGCTACGATCTCCAGTTCGCCATCCGCGTTCTCGCGGCGGTAGGCACTCAAAAAGGCGTTCTCCGCGCGGTCGAAGATGTTCAGAAAGCCGTGGTGCAGCGGCATGCCGGCTCTGAGGATGGTGGCCAGCACCAGCTGGTCGCTGATCGTGTTGACCGTCGCCTTGGCTAACGGAGTCTGTACCTCGGTGGGCTCGTAGTTTAGCTCCTTGCTCATCTCAATGGCCATCACCTCACCGATACGCTCTATGTTGCGGCGGAAGCGCATCGGGTCTTTCTGGATCTCTACGTCGCGTATCTCGCGCAAGTACTGGTTGAGCACACTGTTATGCTCCGATAGGTTAATAACGCGCATACCTTATTTGTTTTTCAGCATAGCTTTTACGATCTTCTGCTCGGCCTTGATAGCGTCGATGCGGGTCTTGCTGGTAGCCTCCAGTTGCTTGAGGTCCAGCTCCTTCTGCTGAATCTCCAGGTTGAAGGCATCCAGTGCGGTTTGCAGACTCTGTGCACCGTTCAGGGCGTCGTTCAGGTTCTTCTGGCGAACGTTCAGCTCGTCAAGCATCGACTCCAGATAGCGCTTCTCGCCCAGCAGGTACTCGTTGTACGAATCGCGGGTCTCAGCATTCAGCTTCTTGAGGTCGCGAATCTCCTTCTGCTGCTTCTCAATGGTCTTGACCATCTTCTTGATCACGTCGATCTCTTTCTCTACGCTCTTCTCCAGGCCGTTAACCGAACTGTTCACCTCTTTCAGGCAAGCGGCTACGTTCTTGGCGTGTGCCTTCTCGTCCTTCAGCTCTTTCCAGGCCTCTTTGATAGCCTTGGTGTTGGTCTCTTGCAGTAGCGCGATGTGCTGCAGCTCGGTGGAGTACATCTCGGTCTGGTTTACGTACGCGGTACGCATCGAGTCCAGGTTGAACTCAGCCAACTTGATGTTCAACGGATTCACGTGTTGGGCACTCATTCCCAGCGAAAAAGCCACAAGGGCAAAAGCGATAAATAGTCTTTTCATTGCTGTATAAAATTTAAATGTTAATGTGTTTGCACGTTTCAGCCTACAAAATTACTACAAAAATTTGGAATATGCAAGGATTTTGCAATAAAAATCAAATATATTTGAATTTTTATGGGTAAATCGTTGTTATGGCATCTCTCGCAAGAGGCAGGTGCGGATGAAGGCATCGAAGCGGAAATAGGTCTTGTGGCGGCCGGTTTCCGGGTTGATGGGTGCTTCGGGTTCGGGGTTTTGGAGTTGTGCTTTGTAGCGGTCTTGCCAGTATTGGAGCGTAGTGAGATCTTCTGGCGTTGGTGTGTAACCGGGGTGTTTCTCGGGCTTAGCCGCCATGAGAATGCGTTTGGTTTCGGCAGAGGCGGCTTTGAAGCGAAGCTGATGCTCCAATTCCTTGCCTTTCGCGGGATTAGTCTTCCAGTTGCGAGGATAAAGAATCTGGTAGGCTTCGGGCTTGGATGCTCCGATGATTTTGCCCTTTTCGTTACGGTAATACTTGCGGCGATGGATCGTGCCGTCCTTGGAAAGGGTGCCGCGGACTTCATGGACGGGATCGTGATAAATTACTTCTGCCATATTAATCGTGTTTTTGTATTGTTATGACGTGATAGTGACGTTGTAGTAGTCGCCTATTAGAATCTTATTAAAACTTTATTAAAATCTGAATAATAGCCTAATAATAACCTATTAATAACCTAATAATATCCTAATAAAATCCTAATATACTACAAACAAATTGTGTGCAAAGGTACGACATTTTATTGAGATATGCAAATTTTGGGGTGAGATTTTTTGGAAAAAAGGCGAAAATGCCGTGAAAAAATGCTTTCGGAAAAAAACGGCCGCAAGAATGCGACCGAAATGCAAAATGCAGCAGAGCTGAAGCTCCTTAAAGGGGACGTAATTTATGACGGCATGGCATGCCGGACAATGAACGACGTGACTGCCGATTGTCAATCGGCGAAATATGATGAAGAATAAACGCGAGCCTGACGACTCGCGCACGGAATAAAAACACACATCCGGATGATATCCGGAAACAATTGACAAAACATACTCCGGCATCAAATGCCGGGCTAATAGACAGCGTCGGAGCAAGCTTATGAGACCGAAACGCACAGGCGCGTTTAACTCACCGCTGCTCCTCCTTTCCCCACGAAGTATCACTGCGTTAGCACTTCGCGGGGGCCCCAAAGAAAGGATAAGCTCCGCGCTTACTCGCGGAGAAGGGAACGGCGTCGGAGCAAGCTTGCAAGACCGAAACGCACAGGCGCGTTTAACTTGCCGCTGTTCCTCCTTTCCCCACGATGTATCACTACGTTAGCACATCGAGGGGGCCCCAAAGAAAGGATAAACTCCGCGCTTACTCGCGGAGAAGGGAACGGCGTCGGAACAAGCTTGCAAGACCGAAACGCACTAGGCGCGTTTAACTCACCGCTGCTCCTCCTTTCCCCACGAAGTATCACTGCGTTAGCACTTCGCGGGGGCCCCAAAGAAAGGATAAACTCCGCGCTTACTCGCGGAGAAGGGGACGTACTGAAAATGCAAACTCTGGTCTGACGGCCGGAGCACGGGACAAAGAGCCGACGCACGGCGCTCGCAACACTAACGTTCAAGAGACACCGGCTTGGCCGGTCGGCACCGAAGGTAGGTACCCGCCGGAGGCAAAGGTTGCCGCAAATATGCGACAAAAATGCAAGATGAAGAGGAGCTTATGCTCCTTAAAGGGGACGTAATTTATGACGGCATGGCATGCCGGACAATGAACGACGTGACTGCCGATTGACAATCGGCGAAATATGAAGAAAAAAATAAACGCGAGCCTGACGACTCGCGCACGGAACAAAAATACACATCCGGATTATATCCGGAAACAATTGACAAAACATACGCCGGCATCAAATGTCGGACTAATAGACAGCGTCGGAGCAAGCTTGCAAGACCGAAACGCACAGGCGCGTTTAACTCACCGCTGCTCCTCCTTTCCCCACTGAACGCACTACGCTGGCGTTCATCGGGGGCCCCAGATAAAAAGAAACCGGCATCCAATGCCGGGCTAATTGACAAAGGATAAGGCCGGATAGTATCCGGCAACAATGGACGCTGCTAAACCGGCATCAAATGCCGGGTCAATTGACAAAGGACAAGCTCCGCGCTTACTCGCGGAGAAGGGAACGTACTAAGACCTCGGACCGGACGGCCGCCCCTTCAAAATAGATAAAACCATCCTAGGCGGAGGCCGCTCCTTCCGAAAGCGGAAGGACGCTCCGCCCTCCGAATTTACGTTCGCGTCCTGCCGGACATATGCCAAGGCGGGGATTTTTTGCAAAAGCCGTAGGCTTATCCCTATTTAGTCCGAATAAATACCGTCTTATGCAAGCATAGCCGCTATCTATCCTTGCTAAATAGATAAAATTACATTTTATTTGCAAAAAATGCCCCGAACATTTGCATATGTGCAATTTTTGTAGTAATTTTGTACCCGATTTTGGACTAAACGACAACAAAAGACAAAAAATACATAGCATGCAACAGAAAAGACATATTGCAATTATTGCCGGAGGCGACAGTTCGGAGCACGAAGTGAGCCTGCGTAGCGCCGCCGGATTGAAGACGTTTATCGACGCCGAGAAATACGACACCACTATTGTGGTGATGCGTGGTACGGACTGGAAAACCGAGGACGGGTGCGTGATAGATAAGAATGATTTTTCTTTTACGCGCGGGGGCGTGAAGCACACGTTCGATTTCGCGTATATCACGATCCACGGTACACCGGGTGAGAACGGCGTGCTGCAGGGCTACCTGGACATGATCGGCATGCCCTACTCGTGCTGCGGCGTGCTGGCCGCAGCGCTGACGTTCAACAAATACGCCTGCAACCACTACCTGTCGTACTTCGGTTTCCATATCGCCAACAGCATGATCCTGCGTGCCGGACAGAAATGGCCGAATGCGCAGAAGATTGCTGATACGCTGGGGCTGCCGTGCTTCATCAAGTCGAACATCGGTGGCTCGAGTTTCGGATGTACCAAGGTGAAGACCGTAGAGGACATCTACCCCGCTATCGAACGTGCGTTCGGCGAGGGCGACGAGGTGATATGCGAAGCGTTTATGCAAGGTACGGAGGTGACCTGCGGTGTGTATAAGACCAAGGAGAAGGCGGTGGCTTTCCCCATCACGGAGGTAGTGACCCACAACGAGTTCTTCGACTACGACGCCAAGTACAAAGGCGAAGTGGATGAGATCACGCCGGCTCGTATCCCCGACGAGGTGCGCGACAAGATACAGGCCGAGACCCTGCGCCTGTACGACATCATCGGCGCACAAGGAATTATTCGGGTGGATTGGATCATTGAGGGGTTACCGGTTACGGGTGACGGGTTACAGGATGTGAAGCTTATGCTCCTGGAGGTGAATACCACGCCGGGCATGACGCCCACCAGCTTCATTCCGCAACAAGTTCGCGCCGCCGGGCTGGACATCAAGGATGTGATGGAGGACATCATTGAGAACAAGTTTAAATAGACCGGCTTCGCCTGAAAGAATAAAGACCGCTGCGCTGAAAGAATAAAGACTGAATTACCCAGTACATGACAGCATGATTGATATCAACGAACAAATAGCGAAACTCGATTGGAGTCGGGAGCCGAGGGGACTGTACGAGCCGATAGGATATACCCTGTCGGCGGGTGGTAAACGCGTACGGCCGCAACTGGTGCTGACCGCCTGCCGTATGTTTGGCGGCGAGGAAACGGAGGCCCTGCCGGCTGCTTTGGCGCTGGAGGTGTTCCATAACTTCACCCTGCTGCACGACGACGTCATGGATCATGCGCCCGTGCGTCGCGGACGCGAGACGGTACATATCCGTTGGAACGAGAATACGGCTATCCTCTCGGGCGACCAGATGTTGATCGAAGCC
>Ga0247611_10009266_pt1 | contig 11878 bp, 12 predicted proteins | sample 177DNAGHGhighgp2_FD_192422 | JGI IMG/M metagenome (GOLD analysis project Ga0247611, IMG submission 192422) | Sheep rumen microbial communities from Palmerston North, Manawatu-Wanganui, New Zealand - 1770 DNA GHGhigh gp2 | ecosystem: Host-associated > Mammals > Digestive system > Stomach > Rumen... | reverse complement strand
CATTAGTTGTTATTTCTTTATTAATAGCTTTTTTATGTTTTTGTATAGTTGATAGTGGTAATTATATGGTTGATAATTCAGCAGAGATATTATATAACCAGAATGTTAATGCTATTTATAATGAAGAAGCTTACGTTGTTGAAGGTTTACCAGAAAGTGTTGATATAATTTTGATTGGAAGGAAAAGTGATATTTATTTAGCTAAACAGCGTCCTAATCAAAAAGTTACAGTAGATTTAAGAGAAATGAGTGCTGGAACTCATAAAGTTGGTTTAAAATATTCTGAGGGTATATCAAGTGTTGATTATAAAATTGATCCTAGTCAAGTAACTGTTATTATTTATGATAAAGTAAGTTCTACTAGAGAGGTTACACCTGAATTAGTTCATAGGAATAATTTAGATAGTAAGCTTGATATCAGTGCTATAAATCTAAGTCAAACGGAAGTTACAATTAAAGGTTCAAGTAAAAAACTTGAAACGGTGGCTTATGTTAAAGCTTTGGTTGATGTTGATGATTTAGTGGAACCTAATGTTGGAAATTCAACTATTAATAATTGTAAATTAGTTGCTTATGACAATAGCGGTAAAATAGTTGATGTTGAAATATTACCTGAAACTGTTGATGCTACTATCACCATAACATCAACAAGTAAAGTTGTTCCTATTAAAGTAGTTCCAACAGGTAATATAGCACTTGGATATGCTATTGCATCAACAACAACTAATATTTCTAATGTTACTATATATGGTGATGAAGAAAACTTAAAAAATATTGAATATCTTCCAGTTAAAATTGATATCAATAATTTATCTGCTTATAAAGAATTTACAATTAATTTAGAAAAGCCTAGTGGAGTACGTGATATTAATGAAAAAACAGTTACAGTTAAAGTAAATATTGGAAAAGTTGAACAAAAAGAATTTAGCAATATAAGTATTCAAACGGTAAATTTAGCAAGTGGCTTAACAGTTCAAGCTTTGGGTGAAGAAAATAGTAAGATTGATGTAATTGTTAAAGGTAGCAAGGAAGTTTTGGATAATTTTGATATGAATACTATTACAGCTATTGTTGATTTATCAAAATACACTACACCTGGTATTTATGAAGTTCCTGTTGATGTTACGGGAGAAGATTTAAGACTTACTTATGAAGCTAAAATAAAATCAATTAAAATAGAAATAAAATAAAAAAAAAGAAATATCTAGTTTAAATTAACAAGTCTAGATATTTCTTTTTTATCAATACTATTTTTTTCGTATTCTTCAAAGTAAAATAATTTAGAAGTAATACTAGTAGGACCCTTTTCTTTTAAATCATTATAAAAAGTAATTTTATTATTATAGTAATCAATCATGGCTTCTAAATTCATTTCTACATGATATAGTTTTCTTTTTAAATCTAAAAAGGCTTTTTGTTTTAACAATTCATCATAGTTATCAACATATTCATTTATTTCAAATGTTGTTTTATCTAAGATATTAATTAAATCGTTTCTACTACATTCCTTTCGGTCAAATTCCAGAAATGCTTGAAAGGCTTCTTCTTTAATACTTAAATTATCTTTAATATAAGTTATTATTTCTCTATAAATCGCATATTTTTGTCTTAAAGAATTATTAATATCATCATTTGCAATTTCAATTGATGTTATACATTCATTTATTTGACTTTTACTAATAATTATTAACGTTATTATAAATACTACTAATAGAACAACAAAAGATATTATTAAAATTAATATATTATTCATATAATCACCTATAATAATTTTATCAAATTTTAATAATCTTTACAACTTTTTTATTAAATATTTAATTGTTCATTAAATTCAATATAATCAATGTATAAGTTCCATAATAAATAATGATGATTATTATTTTTATCAAAAACTAAGATAAAATCTCTACCAATATTTTCTAAATAACCTTCAAATATTTTATCGCACCATTTAACTGAATCAGAAAAAGACATATAAATTTTTAAATATTTTCCAATATTATTTGATAAAATATTTTCAGCAAAAATTGCCTGTTTTTCTTCAGGTAATTGTGAAATCATATTAGGGTTTTGTTTATATAATTCATAGTTATAATTATTATTCATAAATTCCTCCAATTAATTTTATGTGACATTCTTTAAAAAAGAATAAAAATTTGATATACTCTTTATGAAAGGAACATATTATGAAAGTAAAAGTAGGAATCAGTAATCATCATGTTCATTTAAATTTTAATGATTATAAAAAACTGTTTCAAAATCAAGAGTTAAGTGTTAGAAACGAGTTGAATCAACCAAATCAATTTGCTAGTAATTTAACTGTTGATATTATAGGAACAACAGGGAAATTAACCAATGTAAGAGTTTTAGGACCAATTCGAGATTACACTCAGGTAGAACTTAGTAAGACAGATTGTCGTTTACTAGGAATTGAAGCGCCAGTTAGAACATCAGGTGATTTAGAAGATGCTTGTCTTATAACTATTGTAGGACCATTTGCTTCAATAAATAAAAGAGCTGCTATTATTGCTAATAGGCATATTCATGTTGATAAAAAAATAAGAGAAGAAAATAATTTGATTGGAATTAAAGAAGTAAGCTTAAAAATTTTTGGTGAGAAGTCTGGAATAATTAATAATGTTTACTTAAAGGATAGTGATGAAGCTTATTTTGAAGCACATTTAGATACTGACGATGGTAATGCTTTTCTTTTAAATAATAATGATGAAGTTGAGATAGTAAATCTAAAATAGCATTTATTCCCCTACTTCATCATTTTCTTTTTTTTCAGTGATTATATTTTCATATTCATCAAAAATCTCTTGCGTATAACTTGGTTCAGTGCCTTTTATATAATAGAGAATTTTTTTATGTGAATCATCACTATTAATAATATTACCTGTTATTGGATCAACAATTACCCCTACTACATTACTGGGAATTTTATACCATGTAGTTTCCTTATCTTTTAAATAATCTTCAACTGCTTGTGCCCAGATTTTTTTAGAATATTTGTAATCATTTGTTTCTAAATTTTTATTATCATCATATCCTATCCAAATAGATGATACGACATTTTGATTAAATCCAATTATCCAGTTATCAGTATCGGTTGAACCAGATTTTATAGCATAATCATGAGTTAAAAGCGGAGCAATTGAAATATTAGTAGGATAAGCATAATCTATCATATTATAGTCGTAAGTTCCCTTTAACATATCGTTTAAAATAAAAGTAAGACTTTCATTTAAAACAATTTCCTCTGTAGTTTGATGTTCATATAAAATGTTTCCACTTATATCAGTTATTTTTTCAATAAAATAGGGTTCATTTTTTATCCCTAAACTTGCAATAGTAGCATACGCATTAGTTATTTCTAATGGATTTAATTCAACGGTTCCTAGCGGTAAAGAAATAATATTATTAAGTTCAGTTTTTATTCCAACTCGTTTAGCAGTTGACACTAAATTATCGATTCCTAAGAATAAATGTGTTTTAATAGCATAAATGTTATCTGAAAACGCAATTGCTGATGCCATACTAATAGCTTTATTGGGATAAATATTATTGTAATTCTTAGGTGAATATGTTTTATCATTACCAACATTAAAAGTTGTTTCTTGGGATAAAAAGGATGTACTAGCTGTAAATCCATTTTCAAGGGCATTATAATATAGGAAAGGTTTCATAATGGAGCCTACTTGTCTTTTGGCACTAATAGCTCTATTGTACTCTGATTTATTGTAATCACGTCCACCAACTAAGGCAATTACTGCTCCGTTTGTTGGATTCATCATAATTCCGCTAACTTGAATGCTCTCATTATCATGAATATTATTATTAATACTATTTTCTAAAGCTTTTTGTGCTTCTAAATCTAAGGTTGTATAAACTTTAACTCCCCCACTCTCCATATGCGTTTTAATAGTGGTATCCATTTGCTCAAGTTGGTTTAATACTGCATCTTGAAAATACATAATAGTATTTAAATTTAAAGAATCTTTTTTCCCATAATAAGTCAATTTTTCATTAATAGCTTCCCTATATTCATTTTCAGTAATAACTTCGTCTTTTAATAATTTGTTTAAAATATATTTTTGTCTTTCGTTAGCTAATTTTTCATTTATTAAAGGTGAATAATTAGATGGTGATTTAGGTATTTCAACTAACATAGCAGCTTGTGCTAAGGTTAATTCACTAGCATTTTTATTAAAATAAAATAAACTAGCGTTTTGAATCCCATACATTCCATGACCATAGTAAATACAGTTTAAATAACTTTCTAATATTTCATCTTTGGAATAATTAGTTTCAATTTGAATAGTATACCATACTTCTTCAAGTTTCCTTTGCCAAGTTTTATCAAATTTTAAAAATAAATTTTTCGATAATTGTTGAGTTATAGTCGAAGCTCCCTCTTTATAACTTTTATTTACTAAATTGGTGTAAGCAGCTTTTATAATTCTTAAAAAATTAAAACCTTGATGCTGATAAAAACTTTTATCTTCAATTTCTACTGTTGCGACTTTTATATAATTACTCATATCGCTTAAACTTATCCAATTATTAGTTCCATTACCCTGAAAGAAAACTTCGTTGTTATTGTCATATAAATAATAACTATTTATTTTATTAATTTCAACCGTTGGATTTACTTTAGCATATAAATAAAGTCCTGATACAAACAAAATTATAGAAAAAAACAGAAAAATATTTAATTTAATTATTTTCTTTATTAATTGCATGATATCACCTATTTTTATTATCTTCAAAAAAATCTAAAAATATGTGTTAAAAATTATAATAATATGGTATAATGCTTGTCGATGTGTATTATTACATATTGGTGAAGTATGGGAAAAGTAAATTTATTTATAAAATATTGTTTAATAAATCACAAAATGGAATACAATATATATGGAATTTTAATAGATAATAAACTTAAATTTAAAAATTTAGATAGTACCATGATTCTCAATCTAGAATTAAATATTTTAGAAAAAATTTCCAAAGATAGAAAAATTATTTTTGATTTTAAAAAAAAGATATGTATTATTATTGAAAAAGAACAGGAATTTAGTTTGGCTTTGAATGTATTGAAACTAGTTAATAAAGGTAATTTTTTCTATGTTATGTATAAAATAGAAGATATTTATGAAATTGAAATTAATATAAAATAATGATGTTTTGGAGGATTTTATGAAAGAAATAAGAAAGGATGAAGTTGAAAATTTATCTTACAAAGATATTGCATTTTTAATATTAGAGCGTGAAAAAAAAGGAATTACTACTTTAAATTTATTTGAAAAAATAGTAATGCTTTTAGAGTTACCACCAACAACTGTTGAAAATAAGATTGCTGATTTTTATACTACTCTTGCAACAGATAAACGTTTTGTTATTATTGATGGTATTTGTGATTTAAGAAGTAGACATACATCGGATAAAATTATTTATGAAGAAACTGAAGATGAAGAAGAAGAGTCTGAAATTGATGACACTCATGAAGATGGTGATTTAATGGAAGATGAATATGATGATAAATATAGTGATGATTCAACAGTTGATAATGAATTTGATGATACCGATGATGATTTAAAAGATTTAATAATACTTGATGAAGAAGATTTAAGTGAATAGGTGTGAAATGATTGAAAGATTAGATTTAACGGAAAAAAGGTATAATGATATTCAAAATTTATTAATGGATCCTAATATTATAAGTGATATAAAAAAATCTAGAGAATTATCAATTGAGGCATCTAATTTAGAAGATGTTGTTAATTGTTATAAAAAGTATAAACAAGTACTAAGTGATTTAGCAGAAGCTAAAATAATGGTTAAAGAAGAAGATTTAAAAGATTTTGCTTTAGAGGAAATTGAAAGATTGCAAGTTGAAAAAGAAAATCTAGAAGAAGAATTGGAAAAATTGTTGATTCCAAGAGATAAAAATGATTCTAAGAATGTTATTATGGAAATTCGTGGAGCCGCAGGTGGAGATGAAGGTAATATTTTTGCTGGTGATTTGTATCGAATGTATGAGAAATATGCTTTAAAAAATGGCTTTCAAGTTGAAGTATTAAATTCAATTGATGGTGCCGGTGGAGGATTTACTATTATTGAATTTATGATTAAGGGAAAGAATGTTTATTCAAAATTAAAATATGAGAGCGGTTCACATCGAGTTCAACGTATTCCAATTACAGAAGCTAATGGTCGTATTCAAACTTCAACGGCAACAGTTTTAGTTATGCCGGAAGCAGATGATTTTGATGTTGATATTAAGGAAAGTGATATTAAAGTTGATATTACTAGAAGTAGTGGTGCCGGAGGACAACATGTTAATACAACTGATAGTGCTGTTAGAATGACACATATTCCAACAGGAATAGTTGTTTTTTCTCAAACCCAAAGAAGTCAAATTCAAAATCGTGAAAAAGCTCTTCAAATTTTAAAAAGTCGTGTATATGACTATTATCATAGTATTGAAGAAGAAAAAAATGATCAAGAAAGAAAAAATAAAATTGGAACAGGTGATCGATCAGAAAAAATTAGAACTTATAATTATCCTCAAAATCGCGTAACTGATCATAGAATTGGCTTTACAACCAAACAATTAGATAGAGTTATGGAGGGAGATTTGGATGAAATAATAGAAGCTTTAATTGCTTTTGATGCTAAGAGAAAACTTGAGGTAAATAGTGACAATTGAAGAATTAATTGTAGAAGGAAATAAATTAGTTCATAAGGATACATCTAAATTGATTTTATCAACTGTTTTGAATATGAATTATTTAGAATTAATGTTACATTTAAATGATAAAGTAAGTGCAGATGTAGTTTCAAAGTATCAAAAAATTCTTAAAAATATAAAAAATGGTCAACCAATTCAATATGCTCTTAATAATGTTAATTTTTATGGAAGAGATTTTTATGTTGATGATCGAGTTTTAATACCTAGATTTGAAACTGAGGAATTAGTTTATAATACTAATAATTATATTAATAAGTATTTTTCTAAAAAAGTTAAAATTTTAGATTTAGGTACTGGTTCTGGTTGTATTGGTTTAACTTTAAAAAGTATGAATGATAATTTTGATGTAACGCTATCTGATTTATCTCCATATGCTTTGGAAGTTTGCGATATAAATCGGAAAAATTTAAATTTGGATGTGACTTTAATAGAATCAGATTTATTTGAATCTATTAATAGTAAATTTGATGTAATTATATCTAATCCGCCTTATATTGGTATAAATGATAAAGTCGATAAGTTAGTTATTGAAAATGAACCTGCAATAGCTTTATTTGCTGATAATAATGGATTAGAATTTTATGATAGAATTTTAAAAGATTGTGAAAACTATTTAAATTCGAGATATCTTATTGCCTTTGAAATAGGTGCTTTACAAAAAGACGATGTTTTGCATTTGATTAAGAAATATTTAAATGATGTTAAGGTAATTACTAAAAGTGACATGTCAAAAAGAGACCGAATGATTTTCATTTTTAAAAACATCGATATAATTGAATAAAATTAATAAAATCACTCATTATGTAAGTAAAGGGTGATTTTTTTGAAAATAAAAACTATTGTTTTAATAATTATAGCTGCTTTAATAATAGTGTTAGTAAAAAATAAACAAGATGATATTATAATACCAAAAGAATCAATACGAATAAGAATTATCGCAAATGATAATAATGAAATATCTGTCAATGAAAAAATTAAAGTTAAAAAAAGTGTAGAGAAAGAACTATATTCGTTACTTAAAAATGCTAATTCTTCAGATGAAGCAAGAAAAATAATTAATGATAATTTAGATAAATTAAATTTAATTATCGATGAAAATACCAACCAAAAATATGAAATGAATTTTGGTAACAATTATTTTCCAAAAAAGATTTATAAAGGAATAATATATGAAGAAGGATTTTATGAATCATTAGTCATAACTTTAGGAAATGGCAAAGGTAATAATTGGTGGTGTGTTCTCTTTCCTCCTCTTTGTTTATTTGAAAGTAATGAAAATACAAATGATGTTGAATATAAATTTTTTATTAAAGAGCTTATTGATAAATATTTCTAATTTTTTGTTAAATTGATAATTTGGTGTTAAATTTGACAAAAATCAATTTTTATTATATAATGGTAGCGACTTTTGGGGGAATATTTATGAATAATGAAATTAAAAAAATTATTTTATCTGTTGATGTATCTGATGGCAATGATATTACTGAGGATAAAATTCAAGGTATCGTAGTAGTATCAGAAAATGATATAGTTAGATATGGTTATGGAAAAATGACACAAGATGAATTAATGAAAAAATATTCAGAGTTAACCGATGAATTGTTAAAAATTCATGAAAGTGAGTTAACTGGTCTTGATAAACAACAAGCTATTAATAAACTATGTGTACTTAAAAAAATAGAAATTAGTGATAAGAAAGTAATTAGTCGAATTACTACTTATGAAAAATCTAATAAATTTATCGTTGAATATGCTGATGCTGATACTAAAACTTACAATTATGATACTACTGAAAAATATGATTATAATTTAAAAAAAGTTATTAAGGAACTTGTTGATTTTTATGGTGCGCATGATTATGAAGAATATCCGGTTGAGTATCTTAATAGTTTAAGTGAAATGGGATTATACAGAGAAGTTAAACCATTAAGTGAAACTTTAAAATTAAATCAAGTTAAAAACTTTGTTTTAAATCATAAAGTTTTATCTGGTGTTTTAGCTGGAGCTATTACTCTAGGTCTTGGTTATGGAGTTTATAAATTATCAAAGAGTGGTTCTGTAAGTAATCCATCTAATGGTAATGCTGTTATATCAACTACGACTGATGATGTAAGCCCTACTCTTCAACCAAAGCCTGTAATGTTTGAAAATGAGCAATATTTATTTCCTTTTTATGTGGATGTTTCCAGTGAAGATATTATAGTCAATGAAATTAATGGGATATCTCATTATATGAATGATGGCTATGATTCATCATTTGCTCATTTAAATGAAATGCGAAATCAAGAAATGTCAAGTGTTGCTAATCATGTTCAAAATGGTTCATCTCTTGAACGTAGTGGTAATATAATTTATTATGAAAATAAATTTGCTAATAGTGATTCTGCTGAACGATATTTTGTTAAATATTTTTCAATAATCGGAAATTCTATAATTAGAAGTGCATATCAAGAAAACAATTATGAATCTGATTATGGAGTTTTGCGATACTCAAAATTATCTGCTAAAGAGGTAATTCGTTTAATATGTGATGATGAACCACTAATTATCTATATTAATGGCGAAAAAGAATATGTTAGATATAGTCAATTATCAACTGAAGCTAAAGAAGCAGTTTTAAATATTGCTTGGGCTAATAATTTACCATTTTATAATCAAACTTTATCTTATAATGGTGCCTTATATACTCAAGATGATATTAGTGAAATTATTATTGATCTTTACAATAATTTAAATATGGTAAAATAAGCACTTTTGTGCTTTTTTTTTGACTTTTTAAATTTTTTGTAGTATTCTTTACTTGTGGTTTTATTTGATAAATAAAATTAACATAAATTGATAAAAAAAATAAAATATAGTGGTGATTTATGAAAGTATTAAAAGTTGTAGGAAATCAAAAATTAAGTGGAAGTATACGGATTAGTGGTGCTAAAAATAGTTCTGTAGCACTAATACCAGCTACTCTACTTGGAAAAGGAACTAATACTCTTTGTAATGTTCCAAACATTTTAGACATAGATGTTTTAGAAAATACTTTAAAATATTTGAATGTAGCAGTAAAGCGTGCTAGTGGTAGTATGTTAATAAATACGAATAACTTAGAAAACAAAGCTATTCCTCCGGAGTTGTCTAGTCGACTTCGTGCTTCATACTATTTTATGGCTGTTCTTTTAGCTAAATTTAAATATGTTGAAATGGCTTTTCCAGGGGGATGTGAAATTGGGAAACGACCTATTGATCAAACATTAAAAGCTTTTAGGGCATATGGTGCCGAAGTTATTGAAAGAGAAAATAAAATTATTGTAAAAGCTAATGAATTAATAGGTAATATTATTAAATTGGATATGCCATCAGTTGGTGCTACAATCAATGCCATTTTAGTTGGAGTTTTGGCTAAAGGAAAAACTGTTATTGAAAATGCAGCAAGAGAGCCTGAAATAACCGATTTATGTATTATGTTAAATAAAATGGGTGCTAATATAGAAGGATATGGTACCAATACGATAGAAATTTTAGGAGTTGAGGAACTTGGTTCTTGTAATCATGATATTATATCAGATAGAATAGAAGCTGGTACTTATACAATTATTGGTGCATTATTAGGTGATAGATTAAAAATAGATAATATTGTTCCAGAACATATTAAAAGTTTAACTGATAAATTGATAGATATGGGTTCAAAAATAGAGGTTCATAGTGATTATTTAATAATTAGTGCGGCTAAATTAAATAAAACTAATATTGAAACAGACTATTATCCTGGTTTTCCAACTGATTTACAGCAACCTTTTACTACCCTTTTAACTCAATGTCAAGGGAAAAGCAAGGTTTTAGAAAATATTTACGAAAATCGGTTTATGAATATCCCATATTTAAACAAAATGGGTTCTAATATTGAAATAAATAAAAATGTTGCAATTGTAAATGGTCCAAGCAAATTAAAAGGATGTGAAGTAACAGCTACTGATTTACGAGCTGGTGCTTCCCTACTCGTTGCCTCTTTAGTTGCTGATGGAAAAACAGTTATTAAAGATATACATCATATTTTAAGAGGATATGAGGAAATAGTAGAAAAATTGACAAATGTTGGTGCTAAAATTGAGATTAAAGAAATATAATATATTGCTTTAATCTTTTTTTTTGGAGGCCTATGAAAAAAATTATTGGTATTAGTATACTAATTTTTCTTTTAGTATTTATAATATATAAATCAAATGATTATAATTTAATTGATTATATGGTAGTAGGTGATTCGATGAATTTAGGTATAAATTCATATGGAAATATTACGTATGGCTATAATGATTATTTAAAAGATTATTTAGAAAATAGTAATTTATTACATAAATATAATAATTATTTTGTTAAAAATGAATATAAAATTAGAGATTTAGTAGAAGATATTAAAAATAATAAGAATATTTTATATAATGACAAAACATATAATATAAAAAAAGAACTTCGAGAAGCAGATTTAGTTACTGTTGCTATTGGAATGGATGAATTAGTGAAAATTTTAAATAATAAGGACATAAAAGATTTTGCAAAAATTCAAAAAGATTTAGATGTTATGGTAAATAACATGGAGGAATTAATAAAAAGTATTACAGCTTTATCTAAGAAAAAAATTGTTTTAATTGGTTATTATAATCCATATACTAATAATATAACTAAAGATGTTGATCAAATTTTAGCATATATTTCAGATAAATATAAAAATATTGCTTCCAAATATTCTATTACTTATATTGATATTTATAATTTAATAAAAAAAGATGTGAATTATTTACCGAATAAATTAGATTATCATTTAACTAGTAAAGGATATTTACAAATAGCCAAAGAAATTATCACCAAAAATAATTTGTAGGTAATAAAAGACTTGATTTTTTTTTGAAAAATTGTTATACTACTTTGGAAAAAGTTTATTACTATGGTTAAATCCATGGCGAAAGGAGAGTTATATGAAAAAAAATATTCATCCACAAAATTATGAAGTTACTGTTACTTGTGCATGCGGTGAGTCTTTTAAAGCTGTTTCTACGAAAAAAGAACTTAATGTTGAAGTATGTTCTAAATGTCATCCTTTTTATACTGGAAAGCAAAATAGAGCATCTCGTGCAG
>Ga0247611_10009265_pt1 | contig 11878 bp, 10 predicted proteins | sample 177DNAGHGhighgp2_FD_192422 | JGI IMG/M metagenome (GOLD analysis project Ga0247611, IMG submission 192422) | Sheep rumen microbial communities from Palmerston North, Manawatu-Wanganui, New Zealand - 1770 DNA GHGhigh gp2 | ecosystem: Host-associated > Mammals > Digestive system > Stomach > Rumen... | reverse complement strand
GAAGCTATCAATCAAACTGAAGAAGTAGCTAAGGAAGAAAAGAAGGAAGCTAAGCCAGCTAAGAAAGCTCCAGCTAAGAAGGCAGCATCTGATGATGCTAAACCAGCTGAAGAAAAGAAAAAACCAGCTGCTAAGAAAGCTCCTGCTAAAAAAGTAGAAAAAGCTGAAACTGAAGCTAAGGCTGAATAATCGGAGGATAAGTAAATGGCAAATATAACTGCACAAATGGTTAAAGATTTACGTGAAAAGACTTCTGCAGGTATGATGGATTGTAAGAAGGCTTTAACAGCTACAGATGGTAATATGGAAGAAGCTGTAACTTGGTTACGTGAACGTGGTATTGCAAAGGCTGTTAAAAAAGAAGGCGCTGTTGCTGCTGAAGGTTTATGTTCTTATGCAATTAAGGGTAATAAAGTTGTATTATTTGAATTAAATTCACAAACTGACTTCGTTGCTCAAAATGCTAAATTTGTTGATTTACTTACAACTGTAGGTGAAATTTTAGTTAATTCTGATGCTACATGTACTGAATGTGCATTAAAAGTAGAATCTAATGGTAAGAGTCTTGAAACAATTATTCTTGAAGCTTCAGGTGTAATTGGTGAAAAGATTTCTTTAAGAAGAGTTACTGTATTAGAAAAGAATGATAACCAAGTATTTGGTGCTTATAAGCATATGGGTGGTAGAATTGTTACTGTTGCTATTTTAGATGGTAGTGATGATTCTGTTGCTAAAGATATAGCTATGCATGTTGCTGCTTTATCTCCTAAGTATGTATCTAAGGATGATATTCCTGCTGATGTAATTGCTAAGGAAAGAGAAGTTATTTTAGCTGCTGCATTAAATGAAAATGCTACAAGTGCTAAACCAAAGCCTGAAAACATTATTGCTGAAAGAATCGTTCCAGGTCGTTTAGATAAGAACTTAAAAGAAATTTGTTTACTTTCTCAAGCATTCGTTAAGAATCCTGATCAAACAGTTGAGGCTTATGTTAAGGGTGCTAAGATGAATGTTGTAACATTCGTACGTCTTGAAGTTGGCGAAGGTATTGAAAAACAAGTAAATGATTTTGCTGCAGAAGTTGCTGCACAATCTGCTGCTTTTAATAACTAATTAACAAGAATAGGGAGTATTTTATCTCCCTATTTTTTAAAAAAGGAGAATGTTAAATGTATAAACGTATTTTATTAAAGATTAGTGGTGAAGCTTTAAAGGGAGAAAACCAAGCTGGTATTGATCCCCAAACAGTTCAAAAGATTGCTTTACAAATCAAGGAAGCACATGAATTAGGTGTTGAGATTGGTATTGTAGTTGGTGGCGGTAATATTTGGCGTGGTAAAACAGGTGAGGCTTTAGGTATGGATAGAGCTCAAGCAGACTATATGGGTATGCTTGCAACTATCATGAATGGTTTAGCTGTTCAAGATGCTTTAGAACAATTAGGTGTTCCATCTCGTGCAATGACTGCACTTCCAATGAATCAAATAGCAGAACCATATATTAGAAGAAGAGCTATTAGACATTTAGAAAAGGGTAGAGTATGTATTTTCGTTGGAGGTTTAGGAAATCCTTATTTCTCAACTGATACTGCTTGTGTTTTAAGAGCAACAGAAATTGGTGCTGAAGTAATTTTAATGGCAAAGAATCAAACAGAAGGTGTTTATGATTCAGATCCTAAAACAAATCCAAATGCTAAATTATATAAAGAATTAACATTTGCTGAAATTCTATCAAAGAATTTAAAGGTAATGGATTCAACTGCAGCTTCTTTATGTAATGATAATAAAATGCAAATTATAGTATTTAATATGAACAATAGTGGTAATATTGTTAAGGCTGTCAAAGGTGAAACAATAGGAACATTAGTAAAATTTGAGGAGGAATAATCATGGAAGAATTAGAAATGACTCTTTTAGAGGGCGAAGAAAAAATGGATAAGGCTATTGAAGCCTATACTCGTGAATTAGCTACAGTTCGTACTGGTAGAGCTAATGCAAGCTTACTTGATAGTATTAATATTGATTATTATGGTGTACCAACTCCAATTAAGCAAATTTCATCAATTACTATTCCTGAAGCAAATCAACTTTATATTAAGCCATATGACAAATCTTCAATTAAACTAATTGAAAGTGCTATTTTCGCATCACCACTAGGATTAACTCCACAACTTGATTCTGTTGGTATTAGATTAATTTTACCAAAGATGACAGAAGAGCGTCGTAGAGAATTAGTTAAATTAGTTGGTAAAATGGAAGAACAAGCTAAAGTTAATGTTAGAAATGTTAGACGTGACTTAAATGATGAAATCAAAAAGCTTGAATTACCAGAAGATGATGAAAAATCTTCTTTAGATGATGTTCAAAAATTAACTGATAAGAAGATATCAGAAATTGAAGAAATCACTAAGAAAAAGAACGAAGATTTAATGAGCATATAATAATAGTAAATCCTACAATTTGTGTAATTGTGGGATTTTTCTTATGTTATAGATTTTTTTAAATATAAATGATATAATCATTTATGAAATTTTTGATTTTTTATGGTGGTGTATTTATGAAAAAAAGGATTATAACAGGTATAATAATGGCAGTTATTTTAATTCCTGCAGTTATCATACCAGAATTAATTAGAGTATTAGATGTAATTTTATTAGGAGCCTGTGTTATTGCTTCATTCGAATTATTAAATATGTATGATAAGGAAAAGAAGTTACACTGGAGTATAAAATTAATAAATGTATTATTTACACTACTTTTATATGTAGCTATTGTTAATGGAGAAGCATATAGAGATAAATGTGCTAATTCATTGATTGTTAGATGGCTTAATGCAACAAATTTAGTTCATGTTATTACACCACTAAATGTTATTTTAACTATGTTCATTGGAATCCTTGCGATAATGATTTTAAATTCATCATTTACAGTATCTGATGCTGGTAAAATATTTGTTTCAATAGTTTATATTGGTGTTGGAATAGGATCTTTTACAGTATTAAGATATTTTGGAGTTCGTTTTATTGTTTATTTATTATTAATTACAGTTTCTACTGATATATTCGCATTAGTATTTGGTATGCTTTTAGGCAAGCATAAGATGGCTCCTGTCATTTCACCTAAGAAAACTTGGGAAGGTGCGATTGGTGGATCATTTGTTGCGATTGTAATAGGAACAGTATTCTTATTATTATATGAATATTTTTCTAGTGTATTCCATAATGGTGTTGCTACTGGGTTCTTTGATGGAGTATTTAATTATTCTGAATTTACATCAGTCGGTAAATTTTTCTTTGCATTAACATTAACATTGTTTATTTCTGTTTGTGGACAAATTGGAGATTTAGTTGCTTCAAAATTAAAAAGAACTTATGGTATTAAGGATTACTCAAATTTATTCCCTGGACATGGTGGAATATTAGATAGATTTGATTCTTGTTTCTTTGCTAGTGCTATTTTCTTAGCATTTATGATAAGTGAAATGAATATATTTGGAGTTGTTATTTAATGAAATATTTATATATTTTAGGAGCTTCAGGTTCAATAGGGACTCAAACCTTAGATATAGTTAGAAATAATCCTAATGAATTTAAGGTTGTTGGAATGACTGTTGGCAGAAACTTAGAAAAGGCAAAATCAATAATAGAAGAATTTAAACCTGAAATAGTATCATTTAGAACTAATGATATTCTAGAATTATCTTATAAACCAATAATTGTTTTTGGTGATGAAGGATTAGATGAGGTAGCCAAATACAGTAAGTATGACAATGAAATATTAGTTAATTCACTAGTTGGTATTTCGGGATTAAAGCCTACTGTTGAAGCTATTAAAGTAAAAAAGATTATCGCTTTAGCAAATAAAGAAACTTTAGTTGTTGCTGGAGACTTAATAAAGGATTTAATAAAGAAATATAACACAAAGCTTGTCCCTATTGATTCAGAGCATTCAGCTATTTTAGAATGTTTAACAGGCGAGAAAAAGGAACAAGTAAAAAAATTAATTATTACAGCTTCTGGTGGTTCTTTTAGAGATAAAAAAAGAGAAGAACTAAAGGATGTTACAGTAAATGATGCTTTAAAGCATCCTAACTGGAGTATGGGTAGTAAGATTACTATTGATAGTGCAACAATGATGAATAAGGGATTTGAAATAATTGAAGCACATCACTTATTTGATATGCCATATGATAAAATAATGCCTATTTTACATAAGGAATCAATTGTTCATTCTATGGTTGAATTTAATGATGGTTCAATCAAGGCCGAATTAGGATATACAGATATGCATAGACCTATCGCTTATGCTTTAAGATATCCTGATCATATGAATTGTGAATCTAAATATTTAGATTTATTTGGACTTAATTTACATTTTGAAGAATTAAGTGAAGAAAGATATCCTACTTTAAAATATACTAAGATGGTATGTGAAAAAGGTGGAATATATTATGCAGTATTAAATGCTTCTAATGAGGCTGCTGTTAAATTGTTTTTAGATCAAAAGATTAAATTTTTAGATATAGAAAAAATAATATATGAAGAAATATCTAAAGATGAATATAAGAATATAGCTTATAATTTGGATAATATTTTAAATATTAGTAAAGAAATTATTAATAAGCTTTTAAAAAAGTATGGTGATTAGTAATGTTTTTAATGAATGAGGTCGCGTTAATAATACTTTCAATAATAGCCTTTATAGTTATAATTAGTGTTATCATAGCACTTCATGAATTAGGGCATTTTATTGTAGCGACAAAATTTAAGGTTTTATGTTATGAATATTCAATTGGTATGGGACCAATTATCTATAAGAAAAAATCTGAAAAAAGTGAAACTCAATTTTCTATTAGAGCTATTCCTCTTGGTGGATATGTATCTATGGCAGGTGAGGATATACTTGCAGATGATATAAAAAAAGAAGCGTCTGTTGGTGTAAATTTTGATGACGATGATAAGGTATCTGAAATAATACTAGATCCTAATCATGATGCTCAGGCTAGAGGTAAATGTACTGATATTGATTTGATTGGTAAAGATCAAGATGAATTATATATTACACTTGATGTTGATGGAGAAGAAAATCAATATATTGTCAATCAAAATGCTACATATATATTTGAAAAGAATTCAAGATTACAAATAGCTCCTTATGAAAGAACTATTGATGCTAAGCCTGTATGGCAAAGAATCTTAATTTATCTTGCAGGGCCTTTAATGAACTTTATTTTGGCAATTTTTATTTATTTAATTGTTGCGTTCTCTACTGGTGTTCAAAACTTATCATCTAATAAAATAGGTGGCGTTTCTGAAAATTATCCTGCATATGGTATTTTACAAGAAGGCGATGAAATAAAATCAGTTAATGGTAAAAATATTTCATCTTGGACGGATTATCAAAATGTTTCATCTGAAATATATAAAAGCTATGAAACAACATTAACTATTAAGATTTTAAGAGATAACGAAGAAAAAGAATATGTTATTGAAGCTTATACTGGTTATAATTCTATAGGCTTATCAAACTATAATTTGAATCAAGAAGAATTAAAATTACAAACAATTCCAGGAACTGATGTTCAAGGCTTAAAGGTTGGAGTTGTTGGTTTAAGATACAAAAATTCATCAGATGAGAAATATGAAAAAAATATCACTAAAGATGATTATATTACTGAAATAAAAATAGATAATAATGATGTAATTTCATTAACAAGCTGGGGACAATTATCACAGTTACTAAAAGAAAAAACATATGATAAAGAATCTCATGAGGTTAGATTTACATATTATCATAAGAATGGTGATAATTATGAAAAGATTGATTCAAGTGATTGTAAAATAATTGAACCATATACAAGTGAAGTATTAGAAAGTCAAAATATTGTTAATATAACAAATTATATTGGTATTAAATCAACATATCATTTTGATTTTTTAGGATGTGTTGGTCAAGCATTTAGTAATTTCTGGAATGATTTTACTTTAATATTTAGAACATTAAAATTATTAATAGCTCCATCAGGAGTAAGACAGATAGGTGTACAAAATTTATCAAGCTTTGTTGGTATATTTGCGATGATAAAGAAGTATATAGCCTCAGGTTTCTTAACATTATTATCATTTGCGGCTATGTTATCAGTAAATATTGGTATAGTTAATTTATTACCAATACCTGCACTTGATGGTGGTAAGATATTATTTGCTTTAATTGAGCTAATAACAAAGAAAAAACTACCTAAGAAGGTAGAAATAATAATTAATGTCGTTTTCTATGTATTATTATTAGGCTTATTGGTATATGTTACCTATAACGATATATTAAGACTTTAAGGAGGGTTATTATGGAGTATCAAAATCCTATAATTTTATCGGATTACAGTGATCCTGATTGTATTAGGGTAAAGGATAATTTTTATATGATTGCTTCATCATTTAATCATACTCCTGGTGTGCCAGTTCTTAAAAGTAAGAACTTAGTTGATTGGAAAATTATTAATTACGTATTTGATAAATTACCTTGGGATAAATATAATGATGTTTGCCATGGTCATGGAGCTTGGGCTCCTTCAATCAGATATCATAATAATAAATTTTATGCTTTTATTCCTTTTCCTGATGAAGGAATATATGTATCTGAATGCGAAGATATAGAAAATGGTGATTGGTCTGAATTATGGCCGATATATGAGGGGTCTGGTTATGAGGATCCATGCCCTATTTGGTTAGGTGATAAATGTTATGTTGTTATGGGTTTTGTTAAATCAAGAATAGGATTTAATTCAGTTTTAGGTGTATTTGAAATAACACCTGATTGTAAAAAGAGATTAACTGATTATAAAATCATATTCGATGGACATAATACACAACCTACAATAGAAGGACCTAAATTTTATACACATAATGATTATATTTATATTTTAGCTCCTGCAGGTAGTGTTAAAACAGGATGGCAAACAGCTTTAAGGAGTAAAAACATTTATGGCCCATATGAAGAAAAAATAGTAATGTGTCAAAATGATTCTAAAATCAATGGTCCTCATCAAGGAGCCTTAATTGATTTAGATAATAAAGATAATTACGCATTTGTTCATTTCCAAGATAAAGGTCCATATGGAAGAATAGTTCATCTACAGCCTGTTAAATGGGTAAATGATTGGCCTTTAATTGGTTATGCTAAGGATGAATTATTAGCTGGTTCTCCAGTTATTAATCATGAATATTTAGTTGATAAGAAATCTAATTATAAATTACCAATTAGTGATGATTTTAATGATGATAAATTATCACTTATGTGGCAAACACCAGCTAATAAAATAGATGGTATTTATGAACTAGATAACGGATTAAAATTAAATTGTTTATATTATAATAAATCAACTAATTTAAATTTATATCCTTATTCATTATTAACTAAATTAGTTTTATCATCATTTAATGTTGAAACTAAAATTAATTTAAGTTTAGTTAATAATGGTGATGAAGTAGGTTTAGTATTAATGGGTAGAGAATATTCATTTATATCTGTAAGAAGAGAGAATAATAAAAACTATTTATTAATATCTAAAGGCTCATTTGATTCTAATGATGAAATCATTTATAAAGAAGAATTTAATGATAATTCATTAATATTAAATCTAAAATATAAAAATCCAGATATTTATTATCTAGGATTTAATAATAAATATTTTAAGATTAGATTTATAGCTAAGCCAGGTAGATGGATTGGTAGTAAATATGGTATTTTTGCTAGAAACATAAATAATGATTCTAAGGGATATGCTAGATTTGAATATTTCAAGGTTAGGGGCAAAAAATATGAATAATATAAAAAAAGAAGATGAATTCATCCTTGATATTAAAAGATTAGGTATTAATGGTGAAGGTATTGGTTATTACAATCGTTTAGCTATATTTGTACCTAACGCTATACCAGGTGAAGGTCATAATATTAAAATAACTGAAGTAAAACCTAATATGGCTTTTGCAAAAAGCTTAGAAATAAAAACTAAATCTGAATATCGAAAAGAACCTAAATGCGTTTATTATGATAAATGTGGTGGATGTAATACTATGCACATTGATTACAATAAGATGCTAGATTTTAAAAGAGATATTTTAGTTGAAGCATTAAATAAATATTCTGGATTAAATACAAAATCCTTTGAAATTAAAAAAACTATTGGATTAAATGAATTTAATTATAGAAACAGAAGTCAATTACCTTTAAGAGTAGAAGATGACAAATTAAAGGTTGCAATGATTAAAGAAAATTCTAATATATTTATTCCAATTGATGAATGTATTATTCAAAATAAATTATTAAATGAATTAAATAATTCTATTTGTAAATTAATTGAAAAGAATAAAATATCTATTTATTCTTATAAAGAAAAAAAGGGAATTATTAGATATATTACAATTAGAGTAAATAAGAATAATGAAGCCTTAGTTGATTTAGTATGCTATCAATATGAAGATTTAAAGAATTTAGCTGAAGAAATAATGAAGCTAAAGGGTGTAAAAGGTGTTTATCAATCTTTAAATACTGTATTTACACAAGGAGCATCCATAGTTGGTGGAGATTTAATTCATTTAGCTGGAGATAAATATATTATTGAGACCTTAGGTAATATTAAATATATGCTTTATCCAGATACATTCTTCCAATTAAATACTTTAGTTGCGGAAGAAATGATGAAAACTGTATTAAAAAGCTTAAAGCTTTCATTTAAAGAAAGAGTACTTGATGCTTATTCTGGAGTTGGCGCTATTGGTTTATACATAGCTCATAATGCTAAAGAAGTAATTGGTATTGAGAATAATAAATCTAGTGTTTTAGCTGCAAATGAAAATGCTAAATTAAATAATATTAAGAACGCAAAATTCTTACAAGGAAACGCAGAAGAATTACTTCCTAAAATGATTAAAGATGGAGAAACATTTGATGCTGTTGTTGTGGATCCACCAAGAACAGGATTAAATGATAAATTTATTAAAGCATTACTTGATTCTAATGTTAAAAGAATCATTTATGTTTCATGCAACCCATCAACTTTAGCGAAGAATTTAAGTGTTTTAAAGGAAAAATATAATGTTAATTCTATTACACCTTTTGATATGTTCCCTAATACAGCTTTGGTTGAAAGTGTATGTTGCCTTTCGCTAAAATAATTTTAAAAATAGGGAGAATATAATGTCTTCTACTAAAGAATACAAAGATTATATATTAGAACAATTAAGAGATGTAGATAATATTTCATATAGACCAATGATGGGAGAATTCTTATTATATAAAGATGGAATTTTATTTGGTGGTATATATGATGATAGATTATTAATTAAAATTACAAAAAATAATAAGAAATATAATATGGAAGAATCTATTCCATATCCTGGTGCTAAACATATGTATTTAGTAAATGAAATAGATAATTCAATATTATTAAAAGAAATAATAGAAGTAACATATAATGATTTAAAATAGCTAGACTTATTTTAAAGAAAAAATCCGCATTTTTTTCTCACGGTGAGACAGTCACTCTGATGGTCAGCAAGCCCCAAAAATGACAAGTCTACTAAATAAATGGCTTAACTATGCTAATTTTGATTGTTTGTTGGTCCACCAGAAGATACGGCACTCGAAACCGTCAAGATGTATAAATCAGGCGGTATTGTAGATTCGTGATATTAAGATCATTTTAAAACAAGGTTATCAAATTAGGGTAGCCTTGTTTTTGTTCTAATGCTTGAATATCCTGATTTATTTAGTATCGGCGAGTATAAATTCAAATCGTTCGAACGAAATGTGAACGAAAATAAATGCATTCACAAATGCGTTCATATATGATATAATTAGATTGCGAGGTGAATTAAAGTGAAGGAATCAAGAAAAATCGAGTTTAAAGGAAATATTACAAATTCATTTCTTAAAACAGTTTCTGCTTATAGCAATTATGAAGGAGGAACTATTGTTTTTGGAATAGATGATGAAGGAAATATAATTGGTATAGATGGATCATTAAAAGATGTCTGTTTAGATTTAGAAAATAGAATAAATGATTCTATTAAACCGAATCCAAGTTATGAATTTAAAATTGACAATAAAAATAAGACAATATCATTAATTGTATATCCAGGCAAAAATAAGCCATTTTATTATAAGGATAAGGCCTACAAGAGAAATGATACTTCTACTATAGAAGTAGATTCAATGGAATTAAAAAGATTAGTTTTGGAATCGATGAACATTAATTATGAGGACCAGCCTTCTAATAATCAAAATTTATCTTTTTGTGTATTAGAAAATAAATTGAAAGAGGAACTGAAAATATCTAAATTTGATACTGATACACTTAAAACGCTAAAACTAATGTCAGTGGATGGGAAATATAATATTGCTGCAGAATTACTATCAGACAATAATTCATTTCCAGGTATTGATATTGTGAAATTTGGAGAAACAATTAATATTTTTAAAGAAAGAATAACAATATCGAATTGCTCTATTATAAAGATGTATTATGATGCCTTAGAGGTCTTTGAAAGATATTATACATATGAAGAAATTGATGGAGCTTTTAGAATTAAAAAGGAAAACATACCTGAAGAAGCTTTCAGAGAGGCAATCGTAAATGCATTAGTCCATAGGGTATGGGATGTAAATGCACATACAAAAGTTTCGATGTGGGATGATTATATCGAAATATCTTCAGTTGGAGGATTACCAAAAGGTATGAATGAGGAAATGTATTTAAATGGAAATATATCTATAGCAAGAAATCCTATAATAGCTAACGTATTCTATAGACTTAATTTAATCGAACAATTTGGAACAGGCATAAGTAGAATAGAAGAATGTTATTCTAATAATGTCGAAAAACCTATATTTAAAATCACTGATAATAGTATTTGTATAAAACTTCCAAAAATTAATATAAATATTTCATTAACCCATGATGAAGATGCTATTTATAGAAATATAAGTAATAGAAAAAAATCGAGTTCAGAAATTTTGATAGATTCACCATTTGGGAAAACAAAGACTGTTTCAATTTTGAACCGACTAGTTGAAAAAGGATTAGTGAAGACTATTGGTGAAGGTAAAGCTAAGAAATACTTTTTATAGGATGAGGAACATTAAAAGATATTAAGGCACATCTTGAGACGATTGTTATAATATAAAAAATGTTGTTAAGTTTTTAATTTTCCTAACAACATTTTTATTATGTATTAAATTACTTTACTTCGTAAGTCCAATTGTACTTATCAGCTAATTTACCAGATTGAATACCTGTGATTTCATCATAAAGCATTTGTGATACTTCACCAATCTTACCATTGTTGATAGTGAATTTTTCACCATTAACTTCAAGTAAGCCAATTGGAGAAATAACAGCAGCAGTACCTGTACCCCATGCTTCCTCTAAATCACCATTTCTAATTGCATTTTCAAGTTCATCTAATGTAATTCTCTTTTCAACAACAGGAATACCCTTATCCTTTAAAATTTGGATACAAGATTTTCTTGTGATACCAGGTAGGATAGAACCAACAAGTGCAGGAGTTACAACCTCACCCTTGATTTTGAACATAACGTTCATAGCTCCAACCTCTTCAATGTATTTTTTATATACACAGTCAAGCCATAATACTTGTGAGTAGCCCTTAGCTTCTGCTTTTTTACCAGCACGAGTAGAAGCAGCATAGTTACCACCACACTTAGTGTAACCTGTACCACCCTTTCCTGCAACACGTTCATCTTCAGTTTCAATCATAATTGATACTGGATTTAAGCCTTCCTTATAATAAGATCCAACAGGACATAAAATTACCATAAACATTGCATGATGAACACCATGAACACCTAATGTATGGTCA
>Ga0247611_10009264_pt1 | contig 11879 bp, 9 predicted proteins | sample 177DNAGHGhighgp2_FD_192422 | JGI IMG/M metagenome (GOLD analysis project Ga0247611, IMG submission 192422) | Sheep rumen microbial communities from Palmerston North, Manawatu-Wanganui, New Zealand - 1770 DNA GHGhigh gp2 | ecosystem: Host-associated > Mammals > Digestive system > Stomach > Rumen ... | reverse complement strand
AAGCAGCTGAATGTCAATGCCGTGCGTACCAGCCACTATCCCGACGACCCGCGCTGGTATGACCTCTGCGACGAGGCAGGTCTGTACGTCGTGGCCGAGGCCAACTTAGAGAGCCACGGCATGGGCTACGGCGAGGGTACGCTGGCCAAGCGCGACGACTTTGCCAAGATGCACTTGGAGCGCAACCAAGGCAACGTGCTGACGCTGCGCAACCACCCCAGCATCATCATCTGGAGTATGGGCAACGAGGCCGGCTACGGTCCCAACTTCGAGAAATGCTACGACTGGATCAAGAGTGTGGACAACCGTCCCGTACAGTATGAGCAGGCTGGCCACTGGGGCAAAACGGACATTTTTTGTCCGATGTATATGGGCTACAAGGACTGCGAGAAGTATGCCCAGACGGACAATCCCCGTCCGCTCATCCAGTGTGAGTATGCCCACGCCATGGGTAACTCCATCGGTGGCTTCAAGGAGTATTGGGACATTATTCGCAAGTATCCGAAATATCAGGGCGGCTTCATCTGGGACTTCGTAGATCAGGGACTGCGCGACAAGAGTCCGATTACTGGTAAGGAAATCTTTACCTATGGCGGTGATTACGGACGCTATCCTGCTTCGGACTATAACTTTAACTGCAACGGTGTCATCGCCCCCGACCGTCGTCTGAATCCCCATGCCTATGAGGTGGGTTATTACTATCAGAACGTGTGGATTACCGACAAGGGCCTGAAGGATGGAAAGATTGAGATATACAACGAGAACTTTTTCAAGGCACTCGACAATCTGGAGTTGGAGTGGTTTGTGGGCGGTGCCGGCGCTAACCACCATCAAAACGGTGGTCGTCCAGACGGTATGACTTTCGGACACGGAGGCAAGGCTGATATCAGCGGCATTGCTCCCCAGCAGCGCAAGGTAATTACCATCGAGGATATGCAGAAGACCATTGCCCGCGTGTTGGGACATCATGGCGACCAGGAGATTTTCGTGATCTTCCAGTTGAAGGCCAAGGACCAGCAGCAGTACATCGACAAGGGACAGGTTGTGGCTCGTCAGCAGTTTGCATTGAATGATTATCAGTTCCCTGAGTTGAAGGCTGAGCAGGCTGAAGTGGCCAAAGAAGAGACGAAGAGCTATGTGAAGCTGATAGCTGGCGGTACTACGCTGACCATCGGTAAGCAGTCGGGCATGATAGACTATCTCGACATCGACGGACAGCCGATGCTGGTGGACCGTCAGAGCATTTTGCCGGAGTTCTGGCGTGCCCCGACGGACAATGACTACGGTGCCTGGCTGCAGCAGCGCTGGGGACAGTGGAAGCAGCCTGAGATGAAAGTGAAGGAATTCTCTGCAAGTGGCAACAGTGTTGCCGCAAAGATAGACATGCCGGGCGTGAAGTGCCAGCTCACGATGACCTACACGCTGCAGGCCGACGGTGCCGTCGTCGTGCGCCAGCAGCTGGAGCCGACGGAAGAGGCGAAGAACCTGAAGGACCAGTGGCTGTTCCGCTACGGCATGCAGCTGCAGATGCCTAAGGAGTATAGCCAGGTGAAGTACTACGGCCGCGGCCCGAACGAGAACTACTGCGACCGCCATAGTTCGGAGTTCCTCGGACTGTACGAGGGTGACGTGAAAGACCAGTACTTCCCCTACGTTCGTCCGCAGGAGAGTGGCAACCATACCGACGTGCGGTGGTTCTGCGTCTACAACGCCAAGACTGGCAAGGGTCTGAAGTTTGAAAGCACAGCGGCCTTTGAGTGTTCGGCACTGCCGTACTTGGTGGAGGACCTTGATGCCGGCCCGTGGAAGGATCACCGCTGGGGCCAGCACAGCGGCGACCTCGTGGAGCGTCCGCTGACACAGGTGCACATCCAGCAGCACCAGATGGGTCTGGGCTGTGTCAACTCGTGGGGCGCACGTCCTGAGCGCCAGTATATGCTACCCTTGCAGCAGTACGACTTCACGTTTGCCATCGTTCCGATAAAATAAGATGATGTAATCAATCAATAAGAAATAGAAAGAAGAAATGAAAAAATGTTTATGTATGATGGTGGCCGTGATGACGGCGGCTACGTATGCACTCGGATGTACCAATTTCATCGTGGGCAAGAAAGCCTCGGTGGACGGTAGTGTCATCTGTTCGTATAATGCCGACTCGTATGGTGCCTTCATGGCGTTGGCACATTATCCTGCCGCCAAGCACCAGCCGGGCGACATGCGCAAGATTTATGACTGGGACACCAATAAATACTTAGGTGAGATTCCCGAGGCCGAGGAGACCTGGAACGTCGTGGGCAATACCAATGAGTGGCAGGTGACCATCGGCGAGACAACCTACGGCGGTCGCGAGGAGATGGTGGATACGACGGGTGTCATTGACTACGGTTCGCTGATTTACATCGCGCTGCAACGCTCGAAGACCGCCCGCGAGGCCCTAAGCGTCATGACCACGCTGGCCGAGACCTACGGCTACTACTCGGAGGGCGAGACCTTCACGCTGTGCGACCCCAACGAGGCGTGGATTATGGAGATGCAGGGCTGTGGCTCCGACCGCAAAGTGTCGAAGGAGCGTGTGGTCTGGGTGGCCCGCCGCATTCCCGACGATGCCATCTGCGCACATGCCAACCAAAGCCGTATCGGCGTGTTCCCGCTGAAGGACAAGGAGAATGTGCTCTACTCGAAGAATGCCATCAAGTATGCCCGCAAGATGGGGTGGTTCACTGGCAAGGATGAGGAGTTCTCATGGAAGAATACCTATGCCTTCCCCGACTTCCAGGGACGCCGCATCTGCGACGCCCGTGTGTGGAGCTTCTTCAATCACCACGTCAGCGGCATGGACCGCTTCCTGCCTTGGGCCTTGGGCAAGGACAAGAATGCTGAGGACATGCCGCTATGGGTCGTCCCTGACAAGAAGGTCAGCGTGGCCGACATCATGGCCGACATGCGTGACCATTTCGAGGGCACTCCCCTGGAAATCGACTCCACCGACATTGGCGGCGGTATCTGGCAGATGCCCTACCGCCCGACACCGCTCTACTTTACCGTTGACGGCAAGAAATACTTCAACGAGCGTCCCACGTCAACGCAGCAGACGTCGTGGAGCTACGTGTCGCAGATGCGTTCCTGGCTACCCCGCGAGGTCGGCGGCTGCTTCTGGTTTGGCAACGACGACGGCAACATGGTGGCCTATACGCCCATCTACTGCTCGATGACCCGTCTGCCCGAATGTTACGATGCAGCGGGGGCTGACGCGCTGACCTTCAGCGACAAAAATGCATACTGGGTGGAAAACTGGGTAGCCAACATGGTTTATCCGCGCTATTCGATGATGTTCCCCTCACTGCGCCAGGTGCGCGACTCGCTGGAACAGGCCTACTTCAGCCAGCAGAAGGATATCGAGGCCAAGGCTTGCCAGATGGCACCTGCTGAGGCACAGCGGTTTTTGAACGACTACAGCGTACAGCAGGCGCAGCAGATGCTGGCACGCTGGAAGCAGCTGGCGTTCTATCTTATCGTGAAGTATAACGATATGGCCGTCAAGCCCGAGAAGGATGGAAAGTTTACCCGCACCAAAGATGGACTGGGCGCTCCCGTAGTACGTCCCGGATATCCCGCACCCTATGTACGTAGGCTGCTGAAGGATACCGGCGACCGCTATCAGTTCCCGCCAGAAGAATAAGGAGTCTGACTAACTATTGGTGGCGTAATTGCCAGAAGGACACGGCGGCGGCTGCAGCTACATTAAGCGAGTCGACGCCGTGTGCCATTGGTATGCGTACCGTATAGTCGGCCTCGGCAATGGTCTCATGGGGCAAGCCGTCGCCTTCGGTACCCATGATGATGGCCAGCCGCTCCTCGCGTGCCAGTTGCGGGTCATCGAGGGCAATACTCTTGTCGGTCAGCGCCATAGCCACTGTACGGAATCCGTAGTCGTGGAGCGAGGGGATGGGAGCATCGAGCCATGTCCACGGCACCAGGAACACACTGCCCATAGACACCCGCACGGCACGGCGATTCAGCGGGTCGCAGGAGTCAGGCGTCAACAGTACACCGTCTATGCCCAGGGCTGCTGCAGAACGGAAGATTGCACCGATGTTGGTGGTGTCGCAGACGGCATCTATGATGACGATGCGCCGCGCACCCTCTACCACGTCTCTGACGGTGGGCAGTACTTTGCGGTGCATGGCACAGAGCACGCCGCGTGTCAGCGTATAGCCTGTGAGCTGCGCCAGCAGTTCGCGGCTGCCGATATAGACGGGGACGTCGGCCCCGATGCGCTCAATGATGTCACGGGCGTCGCCGTGGATATGCTTCTCTTCGCACAACAGGGCGGCAGGTTGCCAACCAGCATCCAGTGCCACACGGATAACCTTGGGACTCTCGGCGATAAAGAGCCCCTGCTCGTGCTCCAGCTTCATACGTAGCTGTGCCTCGGTAAGCCGTCCGAACACCTGCACGCGCGGGTCGTCAAGCGATGTAATGGTATACATATTTTTATATCTGGTATTTCTTCTTGCGCTCGTGGGTGGCCTTCTGGGGGACGGCAGAGGGGGCAAAGGTGCTGCGTACGGTGCGGATGCCGCGATAGCCATTCCAGCGTTCGTGAATCTTGCGCACGTAGTCGACGGTCTCGGAGCCGCGCATGTAGCCGTTCTTCACCATTGGGTCGTTGTAGTATTGCGGCTGACTGAGCCCCAGCACAAAGGGCTCGACGTCGCCCCAGCGATGAGCATTCTTGCCGTTCTTGGTGGCCAGTGCCATAGCGTCGCGGATATGGAAGTGACCGCCATTGTAGGCTGCCAGCACAAACTTAATGCGCTCCGAGCGCTCGCCGATATCGGAGAAGGTGCGGTCCAGTTCGCCCAGATAGCGTGCGGCGGCGGCAATATTCTGTTCGGGGTCGTAGATGCTGGAACGTGGCAGTCCCAGGTGGTCGGCTGTACTAGGCATAATCTGCATCAGTCCGCAGGCACCAGCCCAGGAACGTGCCTGGGGGTCGAAGGTAGACTCCTGATAGCATTGTGCAGCCATGAGGCGCCAGTCCCAACGGATGGTGGCGGCATAGCGCTGGAAGTAGCTGTCGTAGTGGGAGATGATGCCGTTTTCGCGGTTGAGCATCGGCGAGAAGACGCGGCGCTTCACACTCTTGCTGGACAGCAGGTACTCCTCTTCCTTCTTCACCTCGTCCAGCAGTTCGGGCTTGTACCATGCCAACAGCTCGTGCTGCAGGTCGTCCTTGTCCTGGCCGACAAGCCAGCCGGGACCTTTCTTTGTCACAGGGTAGCAGACAAGGTCGGCTTCGCCGTTATTCAGACGCTGCACCATCTCTGCCGAGTCGCGGCAAACCTCCATGCGTAGCATCACGCCCAGTTTGTCGGCAAAGCGCTGACAGAGCAGATACTGGGTGCCCAGATGACGGCCGTGGTAGTCGTAATAGGTCTCTGGTCCCGTCAGTGTCAGGGCTATCAGTTCACCGTTACGCTGGATGTCAGCTAAGTCGAAATCATCGTCTTGAGGAATAGTATCGGTGATTTCACCCCACGGCGTGACCACTGGTTCCTGCTTCTTCGGCGTACACGCACACAGCAAGATAACGGCAAAAAGCTGTATATATATACTGAATAACTTCAATTTCCTGCTATTTTGGGTGCAAAAGTAATCATTTTCTTGCAAATATCACCGAAAATGCGTAATTTTGCAGGCTAAATTAGATAATATAAGATATGTTAAGAATTGCCGTACAGTCAAAAGGTCGTCTTTTCGACGACACCATGAACCTGCTTGCTGAAGCAGATATCAAGGTCAGCGCATCGAAAAGGACGCTGCTGGTCCAGTCATCCAACTTCCCACTTGAGGTGCTTTACCTTCGCGACGACGACATCCCCCAGTCAGTGGCAAGCGGTGTTGCCGACATCGGCGTGGTGGGTGAGAACGAGTTTGTAGAGCGTGGCGAAGAGGCTGACATCGTATCACGCCTGGGATTCTCGCAGTGCCGGCTGTCGCTGGCTATCCCCAAGGAGATAGAGTATCGCGGCGTCAACTGGTTCAATGGAAAGAAGATTGCCACCAGCTATCCCAATATCCTACGTGCCTACATGGACAAGCATGGCGTAGACTGCGAGATACATGTCATCACTGGCAGTGTGGAAATCAGTCCGGGCATCGGTCTGGCCGACGGTATCTTTGATATCGTGTCGTCAGGCTCGACACTCGTGTCCAACAACCTGCGCGAGGTAGAGGTGGTCATGCAGAGCGAGGCACTGCTCATCGGCAATAAGAACCTGTCGACTGACAAGCGCGACATCTTGGAGCAGATGCTGTTCCGTTTCAAGGCCGTCAAGGATGCTGAGGACAAGAAGTACGTGCGTATGAATGCTCCCAAGGCCCGCCTACAGGAAATCATCAATGTGCTGCCAGGCTTGAAGAGTCCTACCATCATCCCTTTGGCTGACGATGAATGGTGTTCGGTACATACCGTCCTCGATCAGAAGCGCTTCTGGGAAATCATCGGCAAACTGAAGGAGATGGGTGCGCAGGGCATCTTGGTTACTCCAATAGAAAAAATGATTCTGTAATTACACAACGCGTTGTAATTGTTATGAAGATATATAGATTCCCTAAGAAGGAGCAGTGGGCAGAAATAGTGGAACGTCCACGTCTGGACCTGACGAAACTGAACGAGACGGTCAGCACCGTGCTGAACGACATTCGCCAGCGTGGCGACGAAGCTGTCAAAGAGTATGAATTGAGGTTCGATAAGGCCGCCCTGAATGAGCTGGCTGTCAGCGAACAGGAGATGGACGAGGCAGAGAAGCTGGTTAGCAACGAGCTGCGTGATGCCATCATTCTGGCACACCATAATATCAAGGTGTTTCACATCTCTCAGCGTTTTGTCGGTCAGAAGGTGAAAACGCAGGAAGGCGTCACATGCTGGCAGAAGAGCGTAGCCATTGAGCGTGTAGGCCTCTATATTCCCGGCGGAACGGCCCCCCTCTTCTCAACGGTTCTGATGCTGGCTACACCTGCCAGGATAGCCGGCTGCAAGGAGATTGTGCTTTGCACGCCTCCCAACAGCGAGGGCAAGGTAAACCCTGCCATCCTGGTGGCAGCACGCATTTCCGGTGTGAGCAAGATTTACAAGATTGGCGGTGTACAGGCTATCGGTGCAATGGCCTACGGTACACAGTCGGTGCCTAAGGTGTTCAAGATATTCGGTCCCGGTAATCAGTATGTGATGGCTGCCAAGCAGCACGTCAGTCTGGACGAGGTGGCCATCGACATGCCAGCCGGTCCCAGCGAGGTCTGTGTGCTGGCTGACGAGACGGCCAATGCCGAGTTTGTCGCTGCCGACTTGCTTTCGCAGGCCGAGCATGGCATAGACTCGCAGGTGCTGCTCATTACCACTTCCGAGGAGAAACTACGAGAGATACAGACAGAGACTAGTCGCCAACTGGAACTGTTGCCGCGTAAGGACATTGCTGCTCAGGCACTGGACAACAGTCGCTATGTGCTTGTCAGCACGGCCGACGAGATGATGGCATTATCCAACGCCTACGCTCCGGAGCATCTCATCCTACAGGTGAAGAACTATGAACAGATGGCCGAACAGGTTGTCAATGCCGGCAGCGTCTTCTTGGGTCCGTATGCCTGCGAGAGTGCCGGCGATTATGCCAGCGGTACCAACCATACGTTACCTACCCACGGCTATGCTACGGCGTATAATGGCGTCAACCTGGACTCGTATTGTCGGAAGATTACCTTCCAGCACCTGACACCCGAGGGCATCGGCCACATTGGCCGAGCCGTCGAGCTGATGGCTAGTGCCGAGCAGTTGGATGCCCACAAGAATGCCATGACGGTGAGAATAAAATCCTTGAACCTTGAATCTTGAACAGCGGCTATATGATGAGTTTAGAGCGGCTGGTAAGGCCGAATATTTGGAGCCTGGCTCCGTACAGTAGTGCACGTGACGAATACTCTGGCAAGGAGGCGCATGTCTTTCTGGATGCCAACGAGAATCCATATAATGCTCCCTATAACCGTTATCCCGACCCCTTGCAACGCGAACTGAAGGGACTGTTGGAGAAGGTCAAGGGCGTGCCGGCAGACATGATCTTCTTAGGCAACGGCAGCGACGAGGCAATCGACCTGCCTTACCGCATCTTCTGCGAACCCGGACGCGACAATGTCGTAGCTATTGCTCCCACCTATGGTATGTATAAGGTGTGTGCCGACATCAATGACATCGAGTATCGCGAGGTGTTGCTTGACGATGACTACCAGATGCAGGCCGAGAAGTTGCTGGCAGCATGCGACGAGCACACGAAGATCATCTGGATATGTTCACCAAACAATCCTACCGGCAACTCATTGGATCGTGATGAAATCCTAAAGGTTATTGAGGGCTTTCAGGGCATTGTCATCGTCGACGAAGCCTATATCGACTTCGCCCAGCAGAAGTCGCTACGACAGGAACTGCCTATGCATCCCAATCTCATCATTCTGCAGACCATGTCGAAGGCCTGGGGTTCGGCAGCTATCCGTCTGGGAATGGCCTTTGCATCAAAGGACATCATCGCTATCTATAATAAGGTGAAGTATCCCTATAATGTCAACCAGCTCACCCAACAGCAAGCGATTGAGATGCTGAAAGACCCCTTTGAGGTCGACAAGTGGGTTAAGATACTGCTGGCAGAGCGCAGTCGTCTGATGCAGTCTTTCCTGGAGCTTCCGATATGTGAGACTGTCTACAAAACCGATGCCAACTTCTTTCTGGCCAAGATGACCGATGCCAAAGCCATCTATGACTACCTCGTGGACAAGGGCATCATCGTGCGTAACAGACACCGCATACAGTTATGTGCCAACTGCCTGCGCATCACCATAGGTACGCGTACGGAAAATAATGAACTCCTGTCAGCCCTGCGACAGTACTAAGGCTCTAAGTAGAACGTTTCATTCATATATAATTCAGCCGAAGTTGCAATAGCAGCTTCGGCTGTTTCTATTATCTCAGTTCTTCCTGTTATTTCAGCTGTTCCTGTATGAAACCTTCCAGTTCTTCGCCACGTAGGCCGCGGCGGAGGATTTTTCCTTGCTGGTCGACCACGATGGTGTGGGGAATGCTGGTGACATTGAAATGCTTGGCAATCTCGTTATCCCAACCTTTCAGGTCGCTCATCTGCGGCCATTTGACGCCGAACTTGTCGGTGGCAAGTTGCCAGTCACTTTGGTCGGAGTCGAGAGATATGCCGATGATGCCGAGACCTTTCGGCTGATAGGTATTGTAGAGGTTGAGCATGAAGGGCATCTCCTGACGGCAGGGACCACACCAAGATGCCCAGAAGTCGATGACCGTCAAGCGATTCTTCTTGACCTCAGCCATGAGACTGAGTTCCTCGCCATTCAGCGCCTTCTGCGTAAAATCCTTGATGGTTGCACCCTCAGCAGTTTTCGCAGCAGCCTGCAACATTTGCTCCATCTGCTGGATGATTGGACGCTGGCGCACCTCGGCTGGCAGCAGTTTAATCAGACGTGCGCGATTCTCGTTGTCTATCAGTTCTTCGGGATAGTAAGTGAGCAGGAAATAGCCGAACTCATTGTTGATGTTCGCCTCGGCTTTCTTGATGACCAAAGCGGCAAAACGCTGATTGATCTGCTCAATCTGCTTCATGCCTTTCTCCTGTTCCTTCTGTGGGATGTTATTGCCATAGATGTGTTCAGCAATGCGGTTGATTTCCTTACCGATGACCATTACAGAGTCATTCAGTACCTGCCATTGGTCGTTGCAGGTAGTGCCACCTACACGTGAACCACCTGGCTGATCGGTTAGCTGGATGGTGATGTTGCCCGGCTCTATGAAGAAGGGGGCGTTAATCTCGTTGCGTTTTGCGCAATAGACCATGCACAGTTCCGTGGAGTCGGTCTCTCCACTGAGCGTAAACTGACCGTCCTTGACGACTATTGTGTCGCTCGGCATGCCAGTCTCCATATCGCGGGTGAGATACAACGTATCGCCATCTTCAAGACCTTGAGCGGAACCTTGAATCTGGAATCCCTTGGAGTGACAAGCCGTCAGGACCAAGAGGGTACTAAACAATATACTGACTTGAAATACTTTCATTGTTGATGACTCTACGAATGGTTTCTGCAAATAAGTCGGCAACGCTGAGTTGTTTGACTTTAGCACAGCACTGGGAGGAGTAGGGGATGGAGTCGGTGAAGACAATCTCCTCAAGGGCAGAGTTCTGCACACGCTCGCTAGCAGGTCCACTCATCACACAGTGTGAGGCACAGGCACGTATGGTCTTGGCTCCAGCCTCCTTCATGATGTCGGCAGCCTTGGTGATGGTACCGGCGGTATCAACCATGTCGTCGATGATGACGACGTTCTTGCCCTCCACGTCGCCGATAATCTGCATCGAGGCAACGACGTTGGCGCGGGCACGGGTCTTGTTGCAGAGCACCAGCGGACAACCTAAATACTTGGCGTAGGTATTGGCACGCTTGGAGCCACCCACGTCGGGCGAGGCAATGACAAGGTCTTCCAGCTGTAAGCTCTGCAGATAGGGTAGGATGACGTTGGAGGCATAGAGATGGTCTACGGGAACGTTAAAGAAACCTTGTATCTGGTCGGCATGTAAGTCCATGGTGATGACACGGTTGACGCCAGCTGCTGAAAGTAAGTCTGCAACGAGCTTAGCACCAATACTCACACGAGGTTTGTCCTTACGGTCCTGACGCGCCCATCCGAAGTAAGGGATGACGGCATTGATGGTGCGGGCCGACGCACGCTTGGCAGCATCAATCATCAGGAGCAGCTCCATGAGATTGTCTGCATTGGGGAACGTACTCTGGACGAGGAAGATGTCTTGTCCGCGAATGCTCTCCTCGTATGATACGGCAAACTCACCATCTGAGAATTTTGTTATGAGGAGTTCACCGAGTGGACACCCTAGACTTTGGCAGATTCTTTCTGCCAGGTACTTGGTAGCGGTACCAGAAAACACCATGTAGTTCTTGTTCATTGTCTTTATATAGGAGATAGAGTTTATTGTTCGTTGTTTTTATTAACCCACCGCCTTGCGCAGTTTGGCAAAATGGTCGATGATGTCGTGATAGTCGAGTTCCTGATGGATGTTGAACCTGTTCCACAGATCGCCCCTGATGACGATACCGCCAAAGCCCAGGTCCTTGACCTGTCGGATGTTGTCGAGGTTGATGCCGCCGAGTGCATAGACGTGGCGGTCGATGAGTCCCCGGCGCGATGCCTCCTTCAACTGCTCCAGAGTAAATGACGAGGTACGGCCTGTTTCTGTCTGGCTGTCGAAGATGTACTTCAAGAAGACATAGTCTGCATGCTTCTTGGCCTCTTTCAGAAGTTCAAGATTGGTACATGTGCGGCTGATATGTCCCTTGTACCCGTTGGGGGCAGGCGTCGTCTCATCGTCGATGTGGATGCCTCTGAGGTTAAATTCCTCTTTCAGATAGAAGTTGTCGTGGGTTGTGATGCGCGAATAGTATTCATTGGGCAGTAGTGTAAGCAGTCGCTCCGAGTACATGGGCGACGCATCAGCCTTGTAGAGGTGAAGGTTGTCAAGGCCCTCGTCGAAGAGCGACGAGAGTATCTTGTCTTCTTCCACGAAGAACGTGGGCTGTGTCATTACTGCGAGTTTCATATCGGCTTAGTTGGCAGATTCAAATTCCTTCAAGAAGCGGACATCGTTCTCCGAGAACATACGCAGGTCGCTGACACGATACTTCAGGTTGGTGATGCGCTCCACGCCCATACCGAAAGCATAGCCGCTATATATCTTCGAGTCAATGCCGCACTGCTCCAGCACATTGGGGTCAACCATGCCGCAGCCTAAGATTTCCAC
>Ga0247611_10009263_pt1 | contig 11881 bp, 8 predicted proteins | sample 177DNAGHGhighgp2_FD_192422 | JGI IMG/M metagenome (GOLD analysis project Ga0247611, IMG submission 192422) | Sheep rumen microbial communities from Palmerston North, Manawatu-Wanganui, New Zealand - 1770 DNA GHGhigh gp2 | ecosystem: Host-associated > Mammals > Digestive system > Stomach > Rumen ... | reverse complement strand
AATTTCATAAATTTCATAATTTATTATATTTTATAATTTTATAAATCATAAATTTCATAATTTATTTTTAAAATAAATGGAACCGACAATAATGATGATAATTATAGCAGTATTTATTATTTTAATTGGTATAATTATCGGTGTAATATTAATTGTTAAAAATAAAAAATCAGAAAAATTTGGTGGTTGTCCATGTAAAAACAAAAAATAAACATCTTTTAAAATTAATTAATTATAGCATATCTTTTAGAATTTAATGTTTCTAACATTAAATCCATTGCTGTTTGTTCATTTATATTTAAAGCATGTTGTAAAATACTTGGTGAAGCTCCCGAAACTAAATAAGCACCTTGTTTATCTTTTTCAACTGGTGAATTAGCATGAGCATTAACATTCCAAAATATTAATTCAGGTCTTTTAATTCCTTCTTTCTTAAACATTTCATCAATAATTTCAAATATTGTTTTATTGTTATTATTATATTTTACATATGCGCTATCAAATTGCATATCTGAAATTACAAATATTTTTTTGATTTGTTCATTTTCAGGAATATTATATTTCTTTGTTGTTGAAAGTATTAATTTAAAAACTTCAATTAAATCTGTGTTCATTCCCCAATCACTATTTTTAATATTTAAAATTTTATCTTTTAATGTTTCGCCTTTAATTTGTTGTAATTCTGGTACTCTTGAAAACGTAATAAATGAATCTTTAAAGCTTCCAATATTACGTTCAGCAATATAAATACCCAATGAAATAGCAACATCAATAGGTTTAATAAAATTTTTAGAAGAATACATTGAACCTGAGGTATCAACAACGCAAATTGAATTAGAATTTTCATTTGTTTCAAAATAATTTGGTAAATTCTTCCATTGTAATTCTAATGTTTCACATACATTACTTATATCTTTTGTATATTCTCTGATAATATCATAAGGATACAATGTATCTGAATGAATTTTAACTTTACCTTCTTTAACACTTTGTAAATATTCATTATATTCTTTTTCTAAATGCTTTTTAAATGCTTTAATATATTTTTTCATAGCATTTGATGAAATTTTTTCAAAATTAATATCTTCCCATTTGTTTTTACACATTTTACATTCAACAACATCAATAACATTACGAAGTTTTGATAATTCTTTTCTATATCTTTTAGCACTCATTTTAAAATGTTTTCTTGTAATTCCTCCTAATTTTCGTGATTCTTTTGAACTTGTATTTATTGATTTTAACCATTTACCAATTAATGAAATATGTAAATTTTTAAAATCTAAATCTTGATTTTTATTTACATTTTTTTCTATTTCATTAATTTTATTTAAATCATCTTCAAATTGTATTTTCATAAATTCGAATGCTTCATTTTCTAATGGTGTATCAACGAATGAATATAAATCATCCCATCTTCCAAAAATTGGTATCAACATTATTAAATTTCTTGTTTCATCAGAATAATTAATAGCCATATCATGAATTATATATCTAAATAAATCTCTTTCACCTTGTCCTTTTCTTATATCTCTCATATAAAATAATGCTCTTTTCATTAATGTTTTTGAAGAAATACAATTTTCATTTTCATTTTGTGGTTCATTAAATCCTTTATAAAATAATTCTAATGCTTCTTCTTTCTTTCCTCGTAATGCTCCAGATTTTGAAAAGAAATCTAAAACAGGTGAAAGTGTTGATTTATAAGATAAAGCACCATTTTCAGTATAAGCTGATTTATTTAATTCATGTTCTAAATGATTAATAAAAGTCATTTAAAATTACTTAAAAAAATAATTTTTTGAATTATTAACTTAATTAATTAAACATAAATATAATAAAAATAATAAATATAATAATTTTAAAAATAATAATTTAGATTACAAAAATAAAATTATTTTCGAGATATATTAATACTATAATTTTATTGCTGTATATATCTCTTTTTAATTTTATTTTCTTTTTTTTTAATTTTTCAAGATACGTTAATCAGTAAATATTAATATAATAATATTGCTGGATGTATCTTTATTTAGTTTTATTTTTTCAAGATATAATAATCGATAAATATTAATGTAATAATATTGCTGGATATATCTTTATAAAAGTTAATAAAATTATATTTTAATTTTCAAGATACATTAATCAGTAAAATCCATTATTTAATAATTATTGCTGGATGTATCTTTATAAATTAAAATATATGTTTTTATAATTATTTTAATGATACTGATACATTAAATTATAATATTGCTGTAAGTATCATTATTATAGTTAATAATAAAAAAATTATTTGGCAAAAATCAATTAAGATAAATATAAAATAAATATGAAATTAATTAAAAATATAAATATAAAATAAATATGAAATTAATTAAAAATATAAATATAAAATTAATTAAAAATATGAAATTAATTAAAAATATAACATTTGCAAAAAATGAAATAATTTTATAAATATTTAAAATGGATATCTTTTTAATATTATTAATACCATTAATTATAATATTAATAATATTGATTATTTCTGAAATACTTACAAGAAAATATGATAATGAATTAATACAATTAAAAATTAAACACATTGAACGACCTGAATTTTATAATTATAAAGTTTTATCAGCTGGTTTAACTCGTTCCGTAACATATTTTCTTCCTAATCCTAAATCCGATATTGATGCTCATACCGATATAATTTTATATTGTTTAAATAATGATGATAATAAATTTTATTATATATTACTTTATGAAGACAGAATCATTAAAAAATCATTAGATAATATTATTAAATCACAAAATTTACATCTCACAGATAATAATTATTCATTCTATACAGATATTAAAAAAGTTAAACCTAATAAATATTTTAGATTTAAACGTAATAAATTTATGTATAGAATAACTGAAATACACGATTGTGAAAATAAAAATTGGACTGTCGGTGAAATATATGAACTTTATAAAGAATTATTTAATTTACCATATCATAGGTTGAAATTTAATTGTCATCATTTAACAAATTTACTTTTAAATATAATACTCAATAAACCAAGGAATCATTTTTTAAATATGTTTGAATTTGATAATAATGAAAAATTCAAATTATTATTATATGTCTATAAATATTTAAAAGAAAAAATTAATATCCAAAGTGTAGATAAAATGAAACCTAAAAAAATAATTGATATTATTAAAATGTATAAAAATCGAAATATAAATTTAATTAATAAATCAAATTAATAATATTAAATATATTAAATTAAAATTTATAATTCATCGATATAAACATAATTATAACTATTTTTTAAATTTGAACATTTATTATTTCTTTCGATAATTTTATTTTCATTCATAATTTTATCCGATAAATTCATTTCATACGATGTTAAATAATTTGATAAATCTATATTTATATCAAAATCATTAAATTCATTATCTTTTAAATTTATAGTTTCATTTTCAGTATTTTTATTTATAGTTTCATCTTTAATATCTTTTTCAATAGTTCTATTTTCTAAATCTTTTTTAATGGTTTCAATCATATCATATTCAGAAATATTTATAAAATCATTATAATAAATAGTTATTATATTATTTTTATTTTTATTTGAATATTCACTTTTCCAATTTTTAAAATTTAAATTAATTAATTCATCTGTTTTAAAATGTTTGAAATAATATAAATGATATAATATTTTTAATAAATCACTTAAAACTAATTCATTTAATTTTAATTTTATAAATTTGTTATTTTCGGAAGAAAATTCTGATGAACTATTATATTTGTAAATATTTATTTCTTTAAAATAATTTATATAATTTAAATAAACATTGTAAATTATATTAATTTCATCATATGTATTATAATTTATAATTTTATTAACAATTATATTTTCATGTTTTTCAAAATCTTCATCAAATTCTTTATCAGTTCCTTTAATTCTTTCAAACTGTGAATAACAAGTTTTACCAATCATTTTATAATATTCATTAAATTCATAATCTTTAAATTCTTGTAAATGATAAATTGTTAATGATATTAATAATTTTCTAAGAAATATAAATTCTGGTTTAATTCCAATTTCTCGTACATATTTATTTATTAAGTCATAATTTTTTTGTACATCTTCTTTAAAATCTTTATAATTTCCAAAACCAATTAAATTTGTAATATATTTAATACTTACACATTCTTCATATGTTGCGTCATTAATAAATATTTTTACCATATAATATTTTAAAATTATTGATTCAAGATTATTAACAACATTAAATTCAAATTTTTTAGAAATATAGGATTCGATAGATATGAAATAAAGAACATTCCAAAAATCATTATTTTTATTAAAATCAATATATTTGTAATAATTTAATAATTCGTCTTCATGTTTATAAATATTTTTAATTTCATTTTTATCATTTTCATTTAATTCATTTATATTATTTTTATCAAATTCGTTTTCATTTAATTCATTTATATTATTTTTATCAAATTCATTTTCATTTATATTATCATTTTTATTTATTTCTTTATCATTTTCATTTATATTATCATTTTTATTTATTTCTTTATCATTTTCATTTATATTATCATTTTTATTTATTTCTTTATCATTTATATTTATATTATCTAATTCTTTATCATCATTATTAATTAAATTATTTTTGTTTTTAATCACATCATTAATAGTTAATTTATCTATACTTCGTTTAAAACTCTTAATTTTAAAATCATTTAAATCAATTAAATTTGATATTGGTGGTATTGATTTATTATAAATCTTTTTAAATAAATTATTCATTTCAAAATTCATATTTAAAATTATTAAATAAATTATTTCAAATTAAAATTTAAATTATATTAAAATGGGAGAAACAGCATCTACTCCTACAACTACTTCAAATGATTCAACAATTACTCCTTCAACAACTACTTCAAATGATTCAACAATTTCAAATATTGATTATAAAATTGATACTCTATCAACATCTACAAATAAAAATTTATCAAAATACACACCTACAAATTTTAAAACAGCTGAAGAAATCGCAAAAACGAAACCTTTATATGATTTTTATAAAAATATAGGTAAAGAATCTGAAGGAATTAAAATTTTAACTGTTGGTGAATGTGATATTCCATATCTTACTAAATATGTATTTAATAAAGACAGTAATATTTCTGATTTAATTAAAGATTTTAATTTAAACATAAATACTTCAGATTTATCAAAACCATCAAAAGAACAACTTGCTAAAAAATTTTATGAATTTATTGATAAGACAGGAAGTAATAAAAATAATTACATTGATTATTCTTTTAAAGAAAAAACTGATAATGATTTAATCAAACCTGTAAATATTAAAATTAATTTTAATACAAATAATAATAAATACATTGATTTTAATTATATAGATACAATAACAAATAAAAGAAGTAATTATAAAATATTAAACAATATTATTAATACAAATACTGAATATTTATTTATTGATACTACAAATTTAAATAATCCAACTTTTCAAAGTTTATATTCATTAAATACGGCTGATAAAGCATCAACTAAAAATATTGATTTTAATAAACAAAAAGATATTAATTTTGCTCAATCGATAGGTTTATATCAACTCCATAATCAAGATTTAAAAAATGATAATCCAACGATAAAATATACAGATTTTAGAAGTACATTTAATAAATATGTTAAAAGTATTTTAGATAAAACATTTAATAATAATACAAATAAAAACGAATGCTATTATTATTTTAAATCTTTATTTTGTTCAGATGTTGATAAAAATAATTTAAATAAAAATAATAAATTAAAATCTTTACCTATTTCATCTTTATTGCTTCCTAATATTATTTCTAATTTTAAATCTGAGTTATATTCATATGTTCCTCATGTTAATAAAAATATATATTTCAATAATTTTAAAAATAAATCTGATTTTAATGAAAATGAAACAAATTTTAAATATATACCTGAATATTATATTTCTGAATATCTTAAAAATGAATCTTTAACAGAAGATGATTTAAATGTTTGGAAATATCCTTTTATTGATTTTGAAATTAATGAAAATGGTATTTTAAAACCAAATCCGGAAAATCACAATTTAATAAATATTAAAAAATCCAAATTTATAGAAAATAATTTTAAAGAAAATGAATTAGTTTATTATGATAAAAATTATAATTATAATTCAGGAAATGATGAATTAAGTAATGAAATATTATTAAATAAATCAGAAATTAAAGAAGAAAAATTAAATTATGATAATTATGAATTTAATGAAGCTAAAGTCGAACTAGCTGGTAGTATAACATATAATCAGAATCATCGAGGAAAATCATGTTGGGACCGATGTGGTAAAGGTTTGGGACATAAAGCATGTTGGCATATAATTAATAATAATAATGGTCGGAGTTATACCTCAAATATTTATAATTTTAAATATAATGGTCAAATAGTATATAATATTTGTGGAAATAATGATTTATGGGGTGAAGGTGAAAATGAAACTAATAAATTTGAATGGTATGGTGAAAATTTAGAAGCTTGGAGCTATAATAATGTATCTAATGAAACTAAAAAACATGTAAAACCAGAAATTAAATTTAGTCACAATCAATCTGTTAAACGTGAAGGATGTGGTAATGGTACATATACTTTTTATAAAGGTCGTAGATTTGATGACCCTAAAACTATATTAGAAAATATTAAAAAACTTAATTTAAATTGGCTGAATCCAAATGCTTTAAATGTAAATGTTAAATCTATTAACGATGTTAATAAAGCTCTTGAAAAAGCAGGTTTATACAATAATAATTCAAAATCAGGTAATATTTATATTGGTAATGGTTTTAATAATAACAAAGAACTAATAAATGAAATTAAAAACACAACTGCTTATATTTCAAATTCTGAACACGATAAATGGATTTCAGCAACATTTGCAAAAACTCAACATAATATTTATATGTATGATGACAGATTTTATTATATTCTTTACAGATATTTTAATGAAAATTTTAAAGCATTATCTGATGTTCTTGAAACTGAAATTTTAACCCATATTTATCAAAATCCAGAACTTTTATTAATTTATAGAATTCAAAAAGGATATATGAATTATGCTATTAAAAAATTACAAGATGTTAATCCTGAATTTAATTTATCTATTGTAGGCATGTCAGGTGATAAAAGTGAAATTATACGAAATAATATTTCATGTTTTATGAATGTTGAAAATCCATTAATGGGAGCAATGATACATAGTGATAATCTTAATTTAATGGATTATAACGATTATATTTCAAATTCAATTGATATTGAAAATTTAGTTAAAACAAAAATAGAAACAAATAATGGTCCAATTATAATTTTAGATTCTACAAAAATTCCAGAAACTAAAAAATATAATATTGATTCAATTTATCAAAATGCTTTTAGAATGTTTGGTAACATATCATCTAATGAATTATCATTACCAGGTATATTTATATCAGATTCTGCTGACCCATTAGATTTTATTGAAGGAAATGAAAATGGTATTAAAATTGTTAAAGTTAATGAAAAAAATAAACAAGGAACTTTAAATAATTTATGCGCTAAAAATCCAGGTTCATTAATTGTGTTTAACTTTAAATCAATTGGTAATATTTCAAATGGTGATTATTCAGATAATGAAAAATTAAATCAAGCTATTAAAGATGCTAATGGTCAAAAATTAAGTACAAATTTACAACTGCCATATGTTAGTTTGGTAATGGATAAAAAAATGTCAGAATTAAACAAACATCAATTAACAGGAATTATAAATTTAATTTTTGAATATTCTACATTTTGTGATGATGATAAAAAAAATAATATTGAAGTTATGTATTATAATCAAAATTCAGTAAAAATTGATGAAGGTCATACAGGAATTAACCATGAAACAATGAAAAATAATAACGGTTTTAAATTTTATAAACAATGGCTAAATATGGGTGATAAAACTACACCAATGGGTAGATTAATAACATATCAAAATTTAGTTTAAATAATAATATTTTAAAAATATATTTATTTAATTTATTTCAATACTTTTATTTAATTAGTTTTCATAATTTCATCTATACAATTTTTACAATTTACACAACTATCACAATCTGTACATCCTTCACATTTTTCACATTCCCAGCATCTTAAGCAATCTATACAATTTTCACACCTTCTGCAACATTTACAATACTTACAATTTGTACAACCCCAATTATTAGAATCATTTTTAAATTCACAATTATAATTTAAATAATCATCACATTCAATATTATATTTTTTATACTCTTCATAAATTTCTTCAATCAATATTTTATAATTATTGTAATGTTGTTGAGCATAAGAATCGATTTTAATAATATTATCAATATAAAATTGTAATTCTTTAAGCATAATTTAATTTAAATATGTATAAAAAAATTATTTCTAATCATCAAAAAATATTTAATTTATTTATAAACATTATACACGTTAATTAATTAAATTTAGTTAATTATTTTTACATATAAAACACAATTATTAAATTGATTACTTTTATTCATTTATTTATATTTAATTAAGTAATAATTATTTTCAAAAATTTTATAAATTTATTCATTTATTTATTTTAATAATTATTATTTATTTTCAAAAATTTTATAAATTTATTCATTTATTGTATTTAATTAATTATTATTTATTTTCAAAAATTTTATAAATTTATTCATTTATTGTATTTAATTAATTAATTAATTTATATTTTATTTTAATTATTATTTATTTATATGAATATTTATTCAAATAATTGTTTATTTTCAAAAATATTATAATTTATTATTTATTTATATTTATTAATTAATTATTATTTTTACACATAAGCATTAAATCCTGTATCTAATTTAGCAGCACTAAACATAAATATACAATTATTGTATTCACCTTCATTATTTTTTAAATTAAATGTAATTAATTTTGTACCCACTGGGTCAATAAATTTTAAATTAACAGTTGCCCATTCTCCAACATATTTTAAAACTGGTAATTCAAATTGCTCACCAATTCCTAAAATATCAACTGGTAATGAATGTTTTGTATTACCTTGTAATTCAGTATAACTAATTTTATTTATTGTTTCAACTTCAGAAGCATCAATAATTCCATTTTCTAAAACTTTAAGTTCTTTAGCTCTGAATTCATCATTATGATAATTACCTTTAATTTGTTCAAAAGCATACATTAACATATAATCATAAATTGTAATTTCATCATTTCCATTTTTAATTTTCATGTCAAGCCATTCTTTTTTATTTCTTGGTTCAAACATTAATTTACCTTCATTTGAATCGAAATCAAATACAAAATTTCTAATATCATATGGGAATTTCATTTCATAATCTTTAATATATCTTATCATTACATTTTTAATTGTTTCTCTTGAATCTGTATTTTCAATTAATTTAATTAAACTAGCATCTTTAAAGAACATTAACATGAATTTAGCATATTCTAATTCTTCAAATGTTCCGAACATACTTTTAATAAATTCATAACCCCTATTGAATGGATTTATATCAATCATTTTTGTATAAAGAGTACAACCTCCGATTGAATATAATTCACATAAATCAGTATTGCCAGAGATATAAACATTTTGTAAAATTGAATTCATTAAATGTTTTTCAAAATCTTCTTGAGTAATATTTACAAATCTAGCATATTCATCGGACATACAAAAACCATAAGCTATTAATGAATCATATAATTTCAATATTCTTTTTTCGCATTCATCAGTATAAACCATTGTTATAAAATGTGTTAAATAATTCATAAAATTAAATCTATCAAAATCAAATCTTAATAAATTTTGTTTTGTTATTTCTTTTTGTATATAAACATCAATAGCATCTTTTAACCATGTCATTAAATAAACGCATAACACCATTGCTTTTGGTCTTTGTCCATAAATATCTGAAGCTATTGCCCAAATACTGGTAATATCATTTAATTGTTCTTTAAATATTCCATCTGTTAAAATTAGATTTGAAATTATTTTTTCAATTTGTGGATAACTGTAATAATAACCTTTCAACATATTATTATACCATGCTTTAAATAATTTATCAGTAAATATATTATGGTCAATTTTTATTGGTTCAGTGATATCAATACCTAAATCAGGTGTATTAAATATATCATTTTGTTGGAAATTAAATTTTCTATTAATATAAGCAATTAACATTCTTAATACAATATCAGCATCTGTAAATGGTGCTTTCATACATCTTTTAAATGTGTTAATGTTTGTTTTAAATTCTTGTTTAGTGAATATTTTATTTTCATTCCTCGCAGAAGTCGTACCAATGTTCTTAATTTCAATTTCATTCCTTGCGGAAGTCGTACCGACGCTCTCATTTTCAATTTTAGAATTATTTTTGTCGATGTATTCATAATTTAAATTTGAATTAATCATAAATTGAGCATTACCACCTGCTGAACAATAAGCAGTTATATACATTAATTCATCCATATTAATTGGTCTTGAATTTCCAACACTAATTGGTAATTGAAGTGGTGTAAAATTAGGAATTCTATTTAAAATTTTAGTAAATGGATTTTCATTTATTCCAATTTCAATTAAATTATCGATAACATTTACGAATTGAGTTTTAATAAAATCTTGTGAAAGTGAATTTTGATTTTGATAATTTTCATCTAAAAGTGCGGTTGTTTTATTCATTTCTCTATTTCTCAATTTAATAATTTCTTCAAAACTTAACATTTTATTTAAACATCCTTGTAATCCTAATAATTGTTCTTCTTGTTTATATTTTTCATAAAGTTCAGTAGCATTAAAATTTAAAATCGGTATTTGTGTTTCTTTTGTCAAAAGTTTTAAACAACTTTCAAAATATGTATCAATATCTGTCAGCATTCCTTTAGCCGCTGATGCTGTACCGATTTCATTATAAAATTGATATGGCGCACCATAAATTAAATATGTAATATAATAAGCATAATAAATTAAAAATTCAGTAAAATTAAAACCTGCTAAATTATAAAATAATGGTTTCAAATCATTAATTTTATATTTTTTACCTTCATAATAAACATCAGGAGAATTTAAGAAAAGTTTTAATTCTTGATAAACCATATCCATAGAAGGTTCAAAAGATTTAAAAACTTTATTAGTTGAAAGATAATATGTAAATAGAATTGGGATTGAATCAGCAATCATGATATTATTAAATGAAGTATCCGTATTTATTTTTTGTAATTTTAAATCATCAGCTTTTGCGAAATCTGTATAAATAAATGTTTTAAACATTGAATATAATGTTTCAGCTTTATAATTCATGCCCAAATTCAAAATATATAATAGTGTTGTTGCTGTATCTTTAAACATTTCTGGATGTTCTTGTAAAAGGTCAATTAATAATGAAATGTATTTAAAATTTGAATTTGTAGCAATGAAAGCTTGCTGATTTAATATAAACCTAGGATAGGCAAAACCTTTCATAAAAGATGTTTCAGTCATTTAAATATTTTTAAAAAAATATTATCGAATTCTAAATAAAGTCATCTAAAATTTTAAATTTTGATTCACTTTTAGTTTCATTTATATCATTTTTAATAGAGTCATCAATTATATCATCATCAATTATATCATCATCAATTATATCATCATTATTTTTTTCATTTTCATTATTTTCTTTAATCTCTTCATTTATTTCATTATTTTCTTTAATCTCTTCATTTATTTCATTATTTTCTTTAATCTCTTCATTTATTTCATTATTTTCTTTAATCTCTTCATTTATTTCATTATTTTCTTTAATCTCTTCATTTATTTCATT